>Ga0209632_10003255_pt1 | contig 15090 bp, 17 predicted proteins | sample COG_10_FD_184754 | JGI IMG/M metagenome (GOLD analysis project Ga0209632, IMG submission 184754) | Pelagic Microbial community sample from North Sea - COGITO 998_met_10 (SPAdes) (version 2) | ecosystem: Environmental > Aquatic > Marine > Neritic zone/Coastal water | place: Helgoland, sampling... | reverse complement strand
AGGCAAAGAGGATGTTTAAACTTTCGCAAGAACTTAATAAGCAAGGTAAAGATGTAGTAGCCGATTTTATTTGCCCCACAGCTAAAACAAGAAATGAATTTAAACCAGACAAAATAATTTGGATGGATACAATAAGCAAAGGGAGATTTGATGATACAAATAAAATTTTTGAAAAACCTGAAAATTATGATTTCAGAGTAAATGTAAAAGATGCAATTAATGAAAGCAAAAAAATAATTGCAATGATAAAAGATTGAAATGATTTTAATAATTCATATTCTTAAGCAAATAAAAATATTTATAAAATTTCCAATTCAATTTTTGAAAATTCTAACAAGTGATATAAAGAAAGACTTTTTTTTTAACCATAAAAAAAAATATAACAAGGTTTTAATTATAGGTGTACAGAAATCAGGAACAACTCTAATCGAGTGGATTTTGTCAGAAATGGGATATGTTAATCAAGTAACATCTCCTTTAAGAATTTTTTACGACAAAAACTTAAATTATGTTCATGATTTATCTAATAAGATGCTTTCTTATGTGCCTAATAAAAAGTTTACTTTTCTGAAAAGACACGCTGAAGCAAATGTTACAAATTTAAAAACAATTGAAAACACAAATTTTAAAATTATTTTGAGCATAAGAAATTTAAAAGAAGTAATGATAAGCAGATATCTGCATATTATTTCAGATAAAAATTTTCCACAATATTTTAAATTTAAAGATTTAGGGCATACAGAAGGATTTAGAATTTCTTTAACGGAAAATCACGTAGACGGAGAAATTCCAATTAAAATTTTTAGAGATTGGTTAAAAAATTGGGAAAAGGCTATAAAAGAAAAAAAAGCAAGTTGCTTAATACTTAATTATAACGATTTCAAAAATAATGAAATTACTTTTATTGAAAAAATTATAAAATACTTGGAAATAAAAGATTGTGACCCTAATAAAATTTTGAATAAACATAAAATTAAATTAGAGAAGATGAAAAATAAAAAACTTGAGGATAATCTGAAAAATAACTTACATTCTCAAACTTATAATTCTCTTTTTGATAATATAAAAATTAAATTAAATAATGAAATTTCTGATGAAGAATTTGAGAATTTGTTAAAAAAATATAAGTAAATGGGCGTGTAGTTCAGTGGTAGAACGCTTCGTTGACATCGAAGAGGCCATAAGTTCAATTCTTATCACGCCCACCACACAAATATAGTATTTTCAACATTAATCTCATCTTTACTTTGTATTGCATAGATACTATAAATTCTTGCCTGGTAATTTTTGCGAAGGGGCCACACCCGATCCCATTCCGAACTCGGAAGTTAAGTCCTTCAGCGCCGATGGTACTTTGTCTTAAGATACGGGAGAGTAGGACATTGCCAGGCTTTAAATTATGAAAATAGCTAGCTCACTAAAATCACTAAAAAAAAGAGATCTTAACTCTAAGTTAGTTAAGCGTAGAGGAAAACTTTACGTTATAAATAAAAAAAATCCAAAGTTTAAAGCTCGTCAAGGCTAATCATGAGCGAGCAAGAATTCAAAAAAACTTACAATGGTTTCACTAAGTTTGTTCTATGGGGAACAATCGCAGTTATTGCAATATTAGTAATACTAGCAATAACATTGCTTTAAAATCTAAAAAATTTATAAAATGATAGTTGGCTCAATTAAAGAAAATATAACATTAGAAAAAAGAGTTTCTATTACCCCTGAGTCTGCAAAAAATATAATTGGACTTGGATTAAAAGTATGCGTTGAAAAAGACTACGCGCTTCATCTTGGAATTCAAGACATTGAATATAAAAATTTTGGAGTTGAAATAAAAAATTCATCAAATGAGATATTAAACTCAAGTGATTTGATCACAAAGGTTAATTGCCCTACTGAAGATGAAATTAAAATTTTAAAAGAAAATATAATTTTAATTGGCATGCTTAATCCACCAAAAAACAAAAATCAAATTAATAAGATTATAAACAAAAATATTAAACCTTTTTCATTAGAATTATTACCCAGGATAACCAGAGCTCAATCAATGGACGTTTTATCTTCTCAATCCAATTTAGCTGGATATAGAGCAGTAATCGATTGTGTTTCAGAGTTTCAAAAAGCTGTACCTATGATGATGACAGCTGCCGGCACTGTGCCAGCAGCAAAAGTTTTAGTCATTGGAGCAGGCGTAGCTGGCTTACAAGCAATTGCCACCGCTAAAAGGTTGGGCGCAATTGTTTCGGCTACAGATGTTAGAGCTGCATCAAAAGAGCAGGTAGAAAGCTTAGGTGGAAAATTTTTAACAGTTGAACAAAATGAAGATATGGAAACTGCTGGTGGATACGCAAAAGAAGCATCAGATGAATATAAAAAAAAACAAGCAGAAATGATGAAAGAAGCACTTAAAAAAAATGACATAGCAATATGTACGGCATTAATTCCAGGAAAACCTGCTCCAAGAATATTAACAGAAAATTTAGTAAAACTTATGAAACCTGGGTCTATTGTTTATGATTTAGCAGCAGAGCAAGGAGGGAACTCTGCATTTTCAGAAGCAGGTAAAATCAATTTAGTTAATGGTATAAAGATAATAGGTGTCAAAAGTCTGATGAACAGCTTACCACTTACTGCTTCAAGCTTATATGCAAAAAACTTATTTAGTTTCATACGTAACTTGTATAGTAAAGAGAAGAAAAATTTTAATATTAATTTAGAGGACGAAATAATTGAGAAATCATTAATTAAAAAAGTTTAATTATGGAAATAGATCCGTTTATATTTAGATTAAGTATTTTTATTTTATCAATTTTTATCGGGTATTATGTTGTATGGAGTGTTACCCCATCTCTTCATACTCCGTTAATGTCAGTTACTAATGCCATCTCATCAGTTATTATTGTAGGTGCTATTATCGCAGCTTTAGCAGGAACCTCCGAGAGTATTTTTAATACGTCGAGTGTTTTTGGATTTATAGCTATCATTTTAGCAGCAATAAATATTTTTGGTGGGTTCTTAGTGACTCAAAGAATGCTTCAAATGTACAAAAAAAAGAAAGATAAAAAGAAATGATTTCGGCAAATTTAGCGGCAATTTTTTATTTAGTATCTGGAATATTATTTATTCTTGCACTGAGAGGATTGTCCTCACCAGATACATCTAGGCAAGGTAATTACTTCGGAATTGCCGGAATGATAATAGCAATTGTTGTGACATTTCTATCAATTGGTAATTTTTCTACTTCATTAGTTTATGTAATAATATTTTTAGTTATAGGCGGAGCAATCGGTGCTTTTATAGCTTTTAAAATTCCGATGACTGCAATGCCGGAACTAGTTGCAGGGTTTCATAGTTTAGTTGGTTTAGCAGCTGTTTTTGTCGCAATAGCGGCTTTTTTAAATCCCGCGGCTTTTAATCTAGGAAATATTGGCGATATTAAATTAGCAAGTCTCATTGAAATGTCCATTGGGGCAGCAGTAGGATCAATAACTTTTTCAGGTTCTATAATAGCCTTTTTAAAGTTAAGAGGGATAATGTCTGGTGCTCCTATCACATTTAGCGGTCAGCATATTTTAAATTTAATACTTGGAATAGGCATTTTTGTTTTAATTTTTTATTTATGTAAAAATCAGTCTACAAATATTTTTTGGACAGTAATTGTAATCTCATTTATTGTCGGTGTTTTATTAATCGTACCTATTGGCGGAGCAGATATGCCTGTAGTAATTTCAATGCTAAATTCTTATTCTGGGTGGGCTGCAGCTGGAATAGGTTTTACTTTAGAAAATACTGCTTTGATTATTACAGGTGCGCTTGTCGGATCCTCTGGGGCAATACTTTCATATATAATGTGTAAAGCCATGAACAGATCTTTTGTAAGTGTAATACTTGGTGGATTTGGAGCGGACAATTCTACTGATGACAAAAAAGAAAAGAAGGATCAAAAACCAGTTAAAAGTGGTAATGCAGAGGATGCAGCTTTTTTAATGAAAAACGCATCATCCGTTATCATCGTCCCAGGTTATGGCATGGCAGTGGCTCAAGCTCAGCATGCACTTAGAGAGATGGTAGATAAATTAAAAAAAAATGATATTAAAGTTACTTATGCTATACACCCAGTAGCGGGAAGAATGCCTGGACACATGAATGTATTGTTAGCAGAAGCAAATGTACCTTACGATGAAGTTTTTGAATTAGAAGATATCAATAATGATTTTGCTAACTCTGATGTTGCATTTGTAATTGGAGCAAACGATGTAACTAATCCTGTTGCCAAGACAGACCCGAAAAGTCCTATATTTGGCATGCCGGTACTTGATGTAGAAAAATGTAAATCAGTTTTATTTGTAAAAAGAAGTTTATCACCTGGTTATGCAGGTATCGATAATGAATTATTTTATAAAGACAATACATTAATGTTGTTTGCAGATGCAAAAAAAATGACAGAAGACATTGTAAAAAATTTAGATTAATGAAGACAAAAATATTTTGTGATATTGCTGATTATGAAACCATAAAATCTTTTAACAAAAAGACTATTGTGGATGGTTTTACAACAAATCCCAGCTTAATGAGATCAGCTGGGGCAAAAAATTATAAAAATTATTCTCTAAATATTTTAAAAGTTTGTAAAAAAAAACCCATATCTTTCGAGGTATTCTCTGATGACCCACAAGAGATGCTCAAACAAGCTTTCAAGATTAATTCATGGGGAAAAAATGTCTATGTAAAAATACCAGTTGTAAATTCAAAAGGAAATTTTATGGGGCCAGTAATAAAAACATTAAGCGACAAAGGTATAAAGCTTAACATCACAGCAATTTACTCTTTTGAGCATGTAAAGAAAGTTTATAAAAGACTAAATAAAAAAACAAAATCAATCTTATCAATTTTTGCAGGTAGAATGGCTGATAAAGGCAAAGATCCACTACCCATATTTAGAAAAAGTATTTCATTAACAAAAAAAAATAAGAATTTTGAAATTCTTTGGGCAAGCACGAGGGAAGCGTACAATTATATCCAGGCTAAACAATTAAAATGTAATATTATAACAATGCCACCAAAGGTAATAAACCAAATCGAAAGTTTTGGTAAAAGCTCCAAATTAATGACAATAGATACTGTTAAGGGATTTTTAAAAGATAGTAAAAAATCAAAATTTAAGATTTAGCTATTTCTTTTTAAAGAACTTACTTACTAAGGAAATTTTAAAAATTTTTAATGTTATAAAGTCTAATAACCCATAAGTAAAAAAAAGAAAGAATGTTCTGAAGTATCTTAAAGATGAGCTTAATAGATTAAAACTAATCTTTCTTAGCATTATTTGAGCGTATTTAAGTTTTAATTCATATTTAAAATTTTTAATATTATTGGGAATATTATTTTTAGGAATATTAGGCGATAGATTATTTTTTTTACTGCATATTATAAATAAGTTTTCAAAATTATGATTATAATAATAATCAAATTTGATTGACTCTTTGGGTGTTTTTGTAAAACCGTAGTTTAAAATTTCGTACCCAGCGGACTTGAACATTTTTACGAAAGAGAATTCTGAAAAAGCTATCTTGTGAGCTTCATCTGCCAGAGGGAATCCGTATAAATTTGGAACTTCCGCATATATTACACCTTCATCGGATAAAAGATGTTTTAATTTTAACAAATTTTTTTTTGGTTGATCCAAATGTTCCAGCACATGCACTATAGTTATCAGGTCAAAATCTTTTTCATTTATTTCACTTTTAGCAAGATCAATTGTCTTTGAGCCCAAAAACTGAGCCATATTTAATCCCTTTTGATCTAAATCAGCAACGTATGAGTTAACTTTATGTTTTTGATTTAAAGCATAGGGGAGAAAACCATTGTATCCACCATAATCTAACATTTTTATCTCTTTATTAATAAAAATATTAGTAGATATATTTAAAACTTTCCATATATGCGCCCATCTTTTAAATGAAATAGCTGACCAAAAATCTATAGGAGGTAAAACTTTTTTGTCATCGGTTTTTGTATTAAAATGGTCTTTGTTGTTTCTATATGAACCATCAGCGTAAGTAACTTCATCTTTTTTGATTTTAAATTCTGAAACTGATCCGCAGTCAAAACAAAAAAAGCTTTTCCAGTTTTCATTTTTTGTTAAAAAACCAAAATGCGTAATCTTAAATTCCTCAATTTTTTTAGATAAACAAACTCTACAGCTAAAATTTAAATTTTCATTATTCATGTTTTTAGTCATACAAATGAAATTCAGTAGCCAAGCTGCTCTTGTTTTTTATATAAGGATTTTTTTGGTTCAACAAAGTAAAGCTTCCATAAATAAAATATCTATAATCAGAGTGATTTTTCATTTCGTCAACACCATGAAAACTTTCACTTTCGTTTAAAAAGACAATTAATTTTCCAGGTTCAGGCTTGATATTTTTTATTTTTTCACAATTTTTCTTCTCTGGTTGAGCGATATTTTTTTCACCATTAATTATCTTGTAAATATCAAAGTCTCCTCCCTCATGACCATCTGTTTTTGAGGGCGCATTAAGGTATAAAATAAATACTATAAGTCTATTATCACTATCTCTATGAATTTCTCTAGAGTAGCCATTACCTGCCTTAGAATAATCATACAGCAACTCTATTGCACTTTTATTTGGATAAAATATCTTAGAAAATTTAATTTTTCTCAAAATGTCTCTATAAATTCTCATCAGAGAATATTTCACTAAAGTTTTTGTTGGAATTAATTTATTTTTTGTTGAACTTATTTTTTTATATAATTTTTGAACATTTGTTAAATTTTTATAATTAAAAAAATTTACCAAAGAAAATTGATTATCTTTCAAATCAAGCTTGTTTAGACATAGTTCTAAAAATTCTGAAGAATTTATTTTACTCTCCAAATTTTTCCATTCTTCATAATTGCTTAAAAGATTATGAAATTCCTCGTCAGATGAGCTAATAAACTGTCTTTGCCCATGTATTAAAGTTTTATTTTTACTAAAATTATGTGCATCAGATTGCTCAATTAATTTTTTGCACAATTCATTATCTATAAAATTATCAATACTAAAATACTTCATATTAACAAAATTAAGGTTATATCTATATTTTGTAAACTTAAATTATAATATTTTTGATTGTCTTTTTCTTTCATGAGTATCTAAAATTACTTTTCTAAGTCTGCAAGAAATAGGTGTGATTTCCAATGCTTCATCTGAATTAAGCATACTTAATTGTTCCGCAATAGCCATCTTTCTTACCGGTGTTAAAACCACATTTTCATCTGTTCCTTGAGTTCTCATATTTGTAAGTTTTTTTCCTTTTAAAACATTAATTTCAAGGTCACCACTTTTTGAGGAAAGACCAACAATCATTCCTTTATAGACTGGATCATTATGCGTAACAAACATTTCTCCACGTGCTTGTAAGTTAAAAATAGCAAAAGCTACAGCTTTCCCATTTTCCATAGAAATTAAAGCACCATTTCTTCTACCTTCCATATCCCCAGTATATTTTCCATAAGAGTGAAAAATTCTATTTATAACTCCAGTACCTTTTGTTAATGTTAAAAATCGACTTGTATACCCCATTAATCCTCTAGTAGGAGCATGAAAAATTAGTCTTTTTTTGTCTTTTCCAGTGTCCTTAAGATCAATTAATTTGCCTTTTCTTTTATTCATAGAGTCAATTACTTTTGATGAAAACTCTTCATCTAAATCCATTGTTATTTCCTCTATAGGCTCAAGTTTATTGCCTTTATCATCTTTTTTAATTAAAACTTTTGGAGGACTTACTGTCATTTCAAAACCTTCTCTTCGCATCTGTGTCAAAAGAATTTCTAACATTAGTTCTCCCCTCCCACTTATTACAAAAGCGTCTTTATTTTCATTTTCTTCAAAGTTGATCCCAACATTGTTTTGGGCTTCTAGCATTAAACGATCTCTAATTTGTGTGCTTGTCAATTTTTTTCCCTCGATTCCAGCTAAAGGAGAGCTATTAACTGTAATCGTAATAGCCATAGTAGGAGGATCTATTGGTGTAGCGTTAATAGGATCATTAACTTCCAAATCACAAATTGTATCAGCAACGTTAGCTTTTTCTAATCCAGCAATAATTACTATGTCCCCAGCTTCACCTTTTTCAATAGGAACTTTTTTTGTTCCTTCATACCTGAAAATTTTTGTTAATCTTCCTTCATCGACTTTTTCTCCACTAAGATTTATAGCTTTTATTTGTTGATTTGCTTTTGCGGTGCCTTGAGAAATTCTTCCAACTAAGCTTCTTCCTAAAAAACTATCTGCATAAAGAAGAGTAGAAAGCATCGCGAATGGTTTTGTTTTATCGAAAGCCGATGGCTTTACATGATCTATTATTAAATTTAACAAAGGTTGAAGATTTTCTCTTGGTCCATTTACTTCATTTGACGCCCAACCCGATCTACCACTTGCATACAATACTGGAAAATCCAATTGTTCCTCATTAGCATCAAGACTTACAAATAAATCAAAAGTTTCATCTAACACCTCATTAGCTCTTTGATCTGGCTTATCTAATTTATTGATTATTACAATCGGTTTTAAACCTTGTTTTAAGGCTTTAGATAAAACAAATTTAGTTTGAGGCATGACTCCTTCAGCGGAGTCAATTAATAACAACGCACCGTCAGCCATATGCAAAACTCTTTCAACTTCTGCAGCAAAATCTCTATGTCCAGGTGTGTCAATAATGTTTATTCTAGAATTTTGCCAATTAATCGAAGTAGGTTTAGCAAGAATTGTTATACCTCTTTCTTTTTCTAATTCACCAGAATCCATTATTCTTTCTTCAATATTTTCATTTTCTCTAAAAGTTCCACTTTGTTTCATCAAACTATCAATCAAAGTTGTTTTGCCGTGATCGACGTGTGCAATAATAGTTATGTTTCTGATTGTGTTTGTCATTTTGGTTGCGGGGGTAGGATTTGAACCTACGACCTTCAGGTTATGAGCCTGACGAGCTACCAGACTGCTCCACCCCGCGATAAATTATTTCTTCTTTATGTTAATAGCCTGAAGTTTGTTTTTTTCTTCTTTTATATCGAACTTTATTGTTTGCTCTTCTTTTAAAACTCTTAATTTTGATTCTTCTAGTGCTGAAACATGGAGAAAAATATCTTTTTGAGTTTTATCATCAGTAATAAATCCATATCCTTTTTTGGCGTTAAACCATTTTACTTTCCCAGATGGCATAGCTAATCCTCTCATTTTATAAATTTTAATACCTATTTTTCAATTTTTGAAGTTTTTTAATTCTTTTTAGATTTTCTGTTTGAACTCTCTTCTTTTTCTCAGATGGTTTTTCGTAGGTGCTTTTCATTTTCATCACCTTAAAAAAACCCTCTTTTTGAAGTTTTCTCTTTAAAACTCTAATTGCTTGCTCTACATTGTTGTCTTTTACGTCTATTTTAATAAAAACCTCCAGTTAATTTTTATGGTAATTATCATCAGATAATATGTTTGTCTAGAGAGAAGCAGCTTGAGCTTTTTTTTCTTCTCTTAATTTAGCTTTTTTCTCCCTTTCAACTCTTCTTTTTGCTTTATCTAAAGCTTTTTGAAAAGTTTCCTGTGAGCATAATGCCAAGATAACAGGGTCTCTAGGTTTTAAATTAGAGAAGTTCCAATAACTACGTTTTCTAATTAGGGAAACGGTTCCTTTAGTGCTTCCAACAAGCTTAGAAATTTGTCCATCATTTAAATCAGGTGCATTTTTACACAACCAAAGAATAGCATCTGGTCTGTCTTGTCTTTTTGAAAGGGGAGTATACTTTGGTCTTTTTCTTTCTTTAAGTTCAACTTCTTCAATTTTTTTTAATATTTTCAATTTTTTTTCAGGATCTTTTGAACATGTCTCTATTTCTTCTCTTGATAGTTGACCTGCTAAAATTGGGTTGTATGCTTTAATTCCTTTTGCCACATCTCCATCTGCAATACCTTTTATTTCTAATTCGTGTAATTTACAAAATTCCGCAATTTGTTTAAAAGTGAGAGTAGTATTTTCAACTAACCAAACAGCAGTAGCTTTTGGCATGAATGGAGTTTCGGTCATAAACTATTTTTTCGATCTAAGGTTGCTAAATTTCTTATTATACTTACTCACTCTACCTTTATCCATAATCTTTTGTGTTCCACCGGTCCATGCATAGTGTGATTTTGGGTCAATATCTAATTTTAAAACATCATTTTCTTTACCCCATGTCGATCGAGTTTCAAATTCAGTCCCATCAGTCATTACAACTTTTATTTTATGATAATCTGGGTGTATATTTTTTTTCATGAGCGGAGTTTTATATTATTAATAGTTTTTACTCAATGTCTTTTTTGCTTATAAGCCCCCTCAATTCTTCATGAATAATAGAATTAGTAGCTAAAACATTCTTTTTTAATGGCAAGGCCGCATCATCTTCAAAAAAATCAACAAACCCTCCAGCTTCTTTTAAAATAATTAAACCAGCAGCTATGTCCCAATAATTAAGTTCTCTTTGCCAGTATCCGTCAAATCTACCACAGGCTACATAAGCCATATCTAAAGCGGCACTTCCAAATTTTCTTACATTAGAAACATTTTTTGAAACATTAATATATTCTGAAAATATTTTATCTTTTATTTCGCTTGCACCTTTGGGGCCGCCTGTCACAAGCAAAGCATCATTAATTTTTTTTTTATTTGAAACTCTAATTCTTGAATTATTCAAATAAGCTCCATTACCTTTTTCTGCACAAAACATTTCATTCATAATTGGGTTGAATATTACTCCACATTTAATCTCACCATCTTCTTCATATCCAATAGAAATCGCAAACTGAGGAACCCCATTTAAAAAATTCATAGTTCCATCGATAGGATCAATGATCCATCTATTTTTGATGTTAGATTTATTAATTATACCCGCTTCTTCAGTAACAATTCCATATTCAGGGTGAGCTTTTTGCAATTCATCGATTAAAATCTTTTCAGTTCTTTTGTCAGCAGATGTAACAAAATCACCTGGCCCTTTTGTTAAAACTTGTAGATTTTCAATTTCTCCAAAATCTCTAATTAAAGATCTCGAGGCTTTCATGCAGGCTCTGGTTATTAAATTAATTTGAGGAGAATTTAACCTCATTAATTTACTCTTTTAACATATTCTAATGTTCGAGTATCAATTATAATTTTTTCTCCACTTTCAATGAACGGCGGAACATTAATTTTAATACCACAATCTAACAATGCAGGCTTATAAGATGAAGAAGCAGTTTGATTTTTTATTGCAGCATCGGTTGTTTCAATAGTACATTCAATATTATTTGGCAATTCTATTGAAATTGGTTTTTCTTCCATAAACGAAACTGTAACTTCCAAATTTTCTTTTAAAAGTTTATATTGTTCGCCAGTAATAGATTTAGAAATTTCTACCTGTTCAAAATTTGTGTTATCCATGAAGTGACAACTTTCACCATCTACATATAAAAAATTAAATTTTTTTTCATTTACTTCTGCTTTTTCTACAGTTTCACTTGATCTAAATCTTTCATTTAATTTTGTACCTTTGAGAACGCTTTTTAATTCCACTTGATTAAACGCACCACCCTTTCCTGGTTTAACATGCTGAGTCTTTAAAACATTCCAATAATCATTTTTATGTTCGATTATCATTCCGGTTTTTATTTCGTTAGCGGTTATTTTCATTTAAATTTTTTTATTGCAATTTCAGGTTTTAATTTTGGGTTATCCCAAATAAAACTTGATATTGCAATATATTTTGCTCCAGCATTTATTAATTTTTTATAGTTTAGATTATTTATTCCGCCAATAACAACTATTGGCTTTTTTATATTCTCTTTTGACCATTTTAAAACCTTGAAATCTGCCTTTCTTGCATTTGGCTTAAGTCTTGATTTAAAAAAAGAACCAAAGGCAATGTAGTCCGCTTTAAATTTTTTGGCATTTTTTGCAAGATTTTTAGAGTTATGGCACGTAATTCCTAAAATTTTATTTTTAAGTTTTTTTCTTGCGATTTTGAAAGATCCATCAAGTTGACCCATATGACAACCATCTGCTCTAACTTTACAAGCTAAAGCAAAACTATCGTTAACAATAAATTTTACTTTATGTTTTCTTGTGATTTTTTTGATTTTATTTGCGATTTGAAGAAGTTTATTTTCTTTAATATTTTTTAATCGTAATTGAAAAAATTTCACATTTTTAAAAGATAATACTTTATCCAACTCCATGAAAAATTCCTTATCTATTTTATTGGGTGAAATTAAATATACTAATCTCTTCAATGGGTTAAGCCGCAGAATCTTTTTCTAGGTTCTCAGACCATTCTCCCTTTGATGATAAGCTGTTCATTTTAGCTCTATGATTAAAAGCTTTTTGAATATTTTCAATATTATTTTGATTTTTTCCGAATTCTTTTAAGGCAGTTGCTTGCAGCCCCCTGCCATAAGAAAAAGTAATTAGAAAATTACTATCATTTATTTTATTAATTTCATTTAAATTTTTACTAGACTCAATTTCCGATTGTCCTCCTGATAAAAATGCTATTCCAGGTACTTCACTTGGTACATTTTTTTTTAAACAATCTAGAGTTTTTTTTGCAATTTCCTCTGAACTAGATTTATTTATACATTCAGAGCCAGGTATGATCATGTTGGGCTTTAAAACAGTTCCTTTTAAATCCACTTTATGAATTTCTAATTCATTATAACACTCATTTAAAACATCTGTTGTGACGGTATAGCATTTATCGATGTCGTGTGATCCATCCATTAAAACTTCCGGTTCAACTATTGGAACCATTTTTGCTTCCTGAACTAATGCCGCATACCTTGCTAAAGCATGTGCATTAGATTTTATAGACTGAGGTGAGGGAAATTTTTCTGTAATTTTGTATACGGCTCTCCACTTGGTAAACCTGGCTCCTAAATCGTAATACTCTTTTAATCTTTCTCTCAACCCATCTAAACCTTCCGTAATCGTCTCATCATTTGATCCTGCCATAGGTTTAGCTCCTTTATCAACTTTTATTCCAGGAATGGCACCATGCTTTGAAATTAACTCAGGTATTGTTGGTCCTAACATTGTTTTTTGTCTAATCGTTTCATCAAATAGAATTACGCCACCTATACAATCTTTCATTGAGCTTGCATTAAATAATGTTTGGCGAAAATATAATCTATTTTTTTCTAAATTCTCTACTTTAATACTTTTAAATCTTTTTGCTATCGTTCCGGTGCTTTCATCAGCTGCTAAAATACCTTTTCCTTTAGCGCACATTTTTTTGGCTATTTCATTTAATGTCATAAATAATATTTATTTTAAAACACTAAGACCAGGCAAGTCTTTTCCTTCTAAGTATTCCAAAAATGCACCACCTGCTGTTGATAAGTGAGAAAAAAAAAGTTTATTTTTACTCTTATTAATTGCCGCAAGAGTATCTCCTCCTCCTAGAACTGATATCAAAGACTTTTCCTGAGTATTTTTTGAAATAGCTTCAGCTATCGACATTGTTCCGTTAAGAAAATTTTTATTTTCAAAATATCCCGCTGGTCCATTCCACAATACCGTATTAGATTGTTCAATTATTTGTTTAATTTTTTTTGTTGTATTGGCCCCAATATCTAAAATAATTTCATTTTCTCCAATTTGTTCTAAATTTTTACCTTTTCCTTCTCCTTCAAAGCTAGTTCCAACAACACAATCTTCCGGAATTACTATCTCACAATTATTTTTCAGAGCTTTGTCATAGATCTTTTTAATAATTTCTTTGGTATTGCTTTCTATCAAAGAGTTTCCAACCTTAAAATTTTTATAAATAAAAAAATTATTAGCCATGGCACCAACAATAATAAGATTATTAATTTTTCCAATAAGATTTGAGATAACATTTATTTTAGTTGAAATTTTTGAGCCCCCAATAATACATGTGACTGGTTCTTTTTTATTTTTGATAATTAGATTTATTGCATTAACTTCTTTCTTTAAAAGAGGCCCAGCATAACTCTTATTTATATATCTAGTAATGTTGTGTACGGATGCTTGTTTTCTATGAGAGCATGAAAAAGCATCATTGATATAAATATCACCAAGAGAAGCTAATTTTCTTGAAAAATTTTCATCGTCATCTGTTTCTTCTTTAAAATATCTTATATTTTCAATTAATATTACCTCTCCTTCTTTTAAGTGAGAAAATTTTTCTTTCATTTCATTGTCAAAATCTCCCATAAAAAAATATATGTTAGTTTGAAGTGCTTTTTTTAGATATTTATAAATTGGTATTAAAGATAAAGAAGGATTTTTAATTCCTTTTGGTCGGCCAAGATGACTAATAATTATTATTTTAGCTTTTTTTTTAATTAATTGTTTTATGAAAGGCAGGCACAATGCTATTCTTGTATCATCTATAATTATTTTATTTTTTAGAGGAACGTTTAAATCTAATCTTAAAATTATTTTTTTATTTTGAACATCTAAATTATCAGGAAAAAAATTTATTTTATCCATTGATTTAAATTATTCTCTTAATTTTTTTTGAATGAAACCCACTATATTTTCTTCAGATAGACCAAAATGTTCATATACTTCCTTATAAGGCGCACTTTCTCCAAACTGGTCTATGCCTACATTCATTCCTTTATCTTTTACATATTTTTGCCAAGACATAATACTTCCAGCTTCTAATGTAACAATTAATGAGTCTTGCTCAATAATATCGTTACAAAAATCTTTTGGTTGTTTATCGAAAAGCTCCATACACGGCATTGAAACGACTTTTGAGTGAATATTATTTTCTTTTAGTTTCTTTTGAACTTTTAAAGCTAGCTCAACTTCAGTGCCTGATGCAATTATAGTTACATTACTTTCATGAGATGTAACACTTACTACGTATGCTCCTTTTTCACATTTATTTTCTTTAGAGTTTATAGGATTTATATAAGGAACTTTTTGTCTTGATAATGCAATTACACTTGGAGTGTTATGGCTTTTTAAAGCTATCTCCCAACACTCTAAAGTTTCGTTGATATCCGCAGGTCTAAAAACATTTAAATTTGGAATAGCTCTGAGTCCTGTAAGTTGCTC
>Ga0209632_10003253_pt1 | contig 15102 bp, 18 predicted proteins | sample COG_10_FD_184754 | JGI IMG/M metagenome (GOLD analysis project Ga0209632, IMG submission 184754) | Pelagic Microbial community sample from North Sea - COGITO 998_met_10 (SPAdes) (version 2) | ecosystem: Environmental > Aquatic > Marine > Neritic zone/Coastal water | place: Helgoland, sampling... | reverse complement strand
AAGCAGCGCGTGTTGAAGCAGATCGTCTTGAATCTGAAAGATTGGTTCGTCTGGAACAGATAGAGAAGGAACGTCTGGAACAGATAGAGAAGGAACGTCTGGAACAGGTAGAGAATGAACGTGTGAAACAGGTAGAGAAGGAACGTCGAGAGAAAGCGGAAGCCGATCGTCTTGAACATGAAAGAATTGAAAAAGAAAATAAGGAGAGAATTACAACGGATGACAAAGGTGTCATCAAATGGGAAAAGCCAGATGTTGAATGGGAAACGAGATTGTCATTATTGTCAAACACAGGAATTGTTCAAAAGGAAAAAACACGTATAATCACATCGATTCCAGCAACTCAACGAAAGATAAAAAAGGGAAAAATTAAAAAACAAACGAATAAATCTGGTAGTGATACTGATACTGATACTGAAAAAGAGGGTGTTATCCAAACGAATCAACTGGCGGGGGCTACAACGATTGAGATTTGGCGTGATGATTCTAAGGTATTTCCCGTCGGAATAAAGATAGATGATGTAAGTATAGGAAAAAAATTCAATTATACAAACATCCAAGAACCGTTCGGTAGTGTCCAAATGGCGGACACAACGCGAAAACCTATAAAAACGTTTCCCACATCATCCGGTGATAAAAATTCCAGACAAGTTGATATATATAGAGTCGTCGAAATCAAGGGTAACTATAACACCGCTAAATTATATAAGGTGATTGGAGATGACAAAATAAATTTACCGAGTGTCGCAGCTGGTGCAGCTGTATGGACCGATTTTTATAACAAATATGCGCCAGAGGAGAATACAGAATTGATTATGAAAAACGATAAGAACAATACAGATATAGAAATCTACTATTTTGTATCTATTTTGACCATGAATAATGGTAATATTGATAACTTATTATACAACAACCTTACGACTCATACATTACCCGACGAAAGAACGATTAGCTATAACTCGGTATATAGTTCTAAACCCATTTTGACTAGTGAAAAAGAAAAAGAAAAAAGAAAACGAAATAACAAGCTTACAGACGGTGATCTTATAAACAGATTCGGGAAAGTAATTAATGCTGTCGCACCAATCGGCATAGGTCGTCTTACGAGTCATATTGAAGATGATACGTCTAACAACCACGTGATTAAAGGTGCTGTAGGAAGAGACAGAGACCCCTTTGGACTTATGAAAACCCAAAAACCTGGCAACGGTGGTGGTATGGATGGTGGTGGAAAACCACGGTTGTCTATCACCTCCCTCCGATATTTATCAAAATATTGAAAATAAATCTCACGTTAATATAATGGTAACTATCGGGAACCGAACAAGGAAGAATCATCGAGGTGGGTATCGCTATAGTGAGTTGGGTATGAAGGGTCTTACGATAGCGTTGAGTGATGGGGCGCGTGTGGTTGCGCCAAAGAAGTCGAGGAGGGTAAAGAAGAGAACAGGTAAGAAGATTGTGCGTGAAAAGAAGGGTCGTGTTTCTCGTATAGGTCGCCGCGTGGTGCGTAAAGGTAAGGGTTCTCATAAGCGCGGTAAGAATATTCGTCGCTGAGCGATGTGTATTAATTAATTTTGTGATGAAAGTCTTTTCTTTACAAAATATATAATGAACGTTAAGGCATTTTTGACAAATCAGACAGTATTATACATTGTTCTCTTCCTGGCGTTGACAAATTTGATTGGTTATATTTCGTTGAATGATCAGGCGAGTGTTGTGTTTTTTGCGGGGTCTGGTGTGTTAACATCTTTCTTTTCTGACAACATGGTGGTTATTATGGGAGTTGCTCTTGTGGTGACAAATTTGCTCAAGGCTTCTAATTTGCGGACAGCTGCTCTTGGTTTAGAGGGTATGAAGGGTGGTCGCGACCGAGAAGAAGAGGAAGATGAAGAGGAAGAGGAAGAGGATGAGGATGAGGATGAGGATGAGGATGAAGATGATGAAGATGATGATGAAGATGAAGATGAAGAGGAAGAGGAAGAGGAGGAAGACCAGGTGAATCTCAACAATCTTTTGAATGTGAGTGGATTGGGTTCGGAGGGTATGATTGGCATTGCTGAGAACGCTATGATCCGTGATATGAAGCTACACGATAAGGCTGAGGAGAAGAAGGCTGAGAATGAGATGCGTAAGGAGACTAAGCTCAAGAAGATGTTTCGTTTGGACGGTATGACTAACCCTAAGAAGCATGGTCTGCGTGAGGGTTTAGGTATTATCGGTTCTGAGATGATGAATATTATTGGTCTCCGGAGCAAAGAGGGTATGCGTGAGCGAATGACTAATAAGAAGAAGCGGGGTGTTAAGAAGGATCTCGAACAGCGTTCTGGTATGAAGGTAGGTAAGGGAAAGGGAAAGGGAAAGGGAAAGGGAAAGGGAAAGGGAAAGGGAGAGGGAAAGGGAAAGGGAGGTATTAGTTCTGAGATGCCTGATGGTAAAGACAAGAAGGGTGGTTTTATTGATCAGGCTGCCACTATGGAGAATGCGTATGACAATCTCGAGAGCATGATAGGTAAGGGTGGTATTTCGGGTCTTGCGAAGGAGACCCAGGCGCTTATGTCTAAGCAGTCACAGCTTTCGAAGAATATGGAGGGTATGCTTCCGTTGATGCGTCAGGCTCAGGACATGATTTCTGGTTTCGACATTAAGGGACTTGAGAAGGTTGCGCAGATAACCAAAGGAGGAAAGAAGTAGATTGCTTATGACAATTACTGACTATTTGATTGTATTATAAATTATATGTGTTATTTATAAGACCGATGACAAAAGGAAATAAGTGTATTCCGGGAGTAATTTGTGTAGAGAATCTCACGTTAGGGTTTATTGTTATTATAACTGTGTTTGCGTTTGGGTTTATGTATGTGAATGCGACCAATAAGCAGTCTGGTGTAGATAGGAGCGAAGGTTTGGGTCGATACAATCCGTTTTCTGTGTTTTTTTCCCCGAGTGTTCCGTATACGAACATACCAGGTGATGTTTATTCGAATCCCTATAGTGCTCCTCTGAAGGACACTCGTTATATGGTGCCTAGTTTGGATATTCGTGCTGCTCCTGAGATGCGTCCCGATGTGATGCACATGCACCCACCGTCGCATGGGCACGGGCACGGGATGCCGATCAACGTGCCGACACACTCGGTGGATACCCACTATAGGCAGGTAGGTATTCTCACGCGTGCGGGTGGTCAGGAGACTATCCTTCCGCTTATGGGACGCCCGTTGTTCGTTAGTCGCGACAAGTGGCAGTATTACACGATGAGTGACAAGAATAACAGTGTGAAGCTTCCGGTGAGTGCTGGTGGGCGTAGCTGTACGGGTGAATATGGGTGTTCGGGGTTGGGTAATGGTGATTCGGTTTATGTGGAGGGGTATAATGATTCGTTCAATGTTACTATGTACGACAATGCGACGATAAACTACATTCCCTATATTTAGGATATATGTATTATAATAATGATGATTTTTTATCATGATTATTGTGGGTTATGGGTTACGGGTTACGGGTGTTTGTTTTCTGTGATAATAATTCTATTTCTCTTCGGGTTTTGGGGTTACCTTCTTGAGTGTAACCCTTTTTGCGACAGACTTTGTTGCTTTTTTGGGGGTCCCAAGTTGGTTTGATGTTGATGTGTTGTTATCACCCGTTCTCGAGATAGCAAACTTTTTGGTTACACTATCATAACCGAGTCCAGATATTTCCAATATTTTCCCGCTGCACTTATCATACTTGATGTCTTTGACTTTTGAAATCTTTTTTGTTTCAAGTGACCATTTTAAAAACTTTTCCATCGCGATCTTTTCTTCGACAATAGAGTTTACGTCAACGTATGTCGCTGCGAATGAGTATAATTTTTTAATTTTATCTGTTTTGTTTAGTTTGTTCCATGGTTCGTTTGAGTAATTATTTTTTTCCTTTTCCAAAAAGCTATCAAGGTCTTTTTCTGTCAAATTCTCGATAGTTTCGTCTGGTGAGGTCCCGGTGGACCCTCGACGTTGGTATATATGCTTATATTTCAGAACATTATCTCCTCTTCCGGATGACATAGTATATGTACATATTGAATTATATCTAACTCGTTTATAAATATATATTATATACGGGTTGGTTATACCAATTCCTCGTTGTCATCTAAAATATCTATACCTTGTGTCGTCACATCACATATACTAATAAATAATAAACAACCCAAAACACAAAATAATACATGCCCCCGTTTCATTTTTTGGTAACGCAATTCATTAGCCATACAAAGAGCTTCGAGTATATAGGATAATGTCACTATTTCACCTACATCGTACAATCGAATAATACCGTATGTAAATACCCAATATGCGAGCATTCTTTTTGTGATTGGGTCTTCGTTACAAGTAAGCATAGACAAATGCGTTCGGTTCAAAATGGGTATATTCAATATATTCAATATGGACATAGCACATAGTACATCGTATGCCCCGTTAATTTTTATGCAGTAATATATGGTGTAGTTATTCATTATTGTGTAAATTGTATAAGTGTATATTACAATTTGTGTAACGTTTATATTGATTGTATAACCTATTTATGGTTATCTGCTGGAATCTGATTGTATTCTTGTGTGTTTCAATATAGGTTAGATACTGCGTGTATGTAATATTATGTGATGTAATGATATAATATTTAGTATATTCGTTCCATTTTGCATGTAGATATATGTATATTGTATATGGATTGCGCCAAAGATATGAGTATGTATCTTGCTGCGAGTGGTGAATGTGAAGATACATGTGTTGGTAGTGATAACTGTGTGATTGAATTTAATTTCGGTATTTATGAATTTGAAGTGGAGTACAACTCGATGGTTGAAACATGGATGAATCTTTACGACGACGAAACTATTACATGTTTCACGTTGGTGTTTAAATCGTGTGAAGAAGGGGTATCTCCGCCGATTTCTTATGTGTATCGGTTAAGTAAATTTATAAAGGAAATAAAAAGTCGTATGAAGGTTAATCCGGTTAAATATGGTAAACTTGAGCAATCTATTGTTATGATAACAAGTCCGGTGGTTAAGAGACTTCTGTATATGTTATTTTCTATGATTACTCCTTTGTCTAATATTTATATTGTGTCTACACACGAAAATGTTGAAAATATTGTAGGTTTTATAGAACGTGGTGAGGATGTTGTTAAAAAGACGTGTGACCTCAAAGGAGTCAAATGTATAGGCGTTAAGTAGTAAAAGTTATTATTTGCGTAGTATAGTATAGTAGTGTGTATATGTCAGATGATGAATCAAATTCGAAAACGATAACAATTTGTGGGCAGTCGAATCGATATGCCGTAAAGCGTGCGTGTTTGGTTCCTAGAGATGAATTGCGAACAACCTGTTATCCGGTTGTTTCCCACTTTGAACAAAGGTGTTCAATCAATAGGATATTTGTTGAAGACATGTTTGATCTTAGTGAAATATATGTGGCTGAAATACGCAAAAAGATTAGTGGGTATATACAGCAGGATAAACGTAAGAATATTTTCGATGAGTTAAATATTATAACTAACGAGCAGTGTCTGGAAAAACTGGTTATATCGAAGCTTTTGTGTCACTATTGTAAATCTAATATAGTTGTTCTTTATAATTCTGTGCGTGAAAAAAGGCAGTGGACACTTGATCGAATTAATAATGATATTGGTCACACTTTTGAAAATGTTATTATTTCATGTCTTGAATGCAATTTACGGCGGCGGCGTACTGACATAAAAAAGTTTGAATTTACTAAATCCCTGAAGATATTAAAAAACACCGATTAGTATTTAAACACGTGTCTCTATTAATAACATGTCGAGTTTCTATACTACCCAAAATGATTTACTATTGAACAATCTCATGTTATTTTACAAAACATTTGATAATGTAGAGAAAATGTTAAATATAATAAATGGTAAGTCCGAAATATCACTGCGGATAGTGGATTGGTTTGCCACAAATTACGCCAAAAAGTACTATACTGTATACGATATTGAAAAAAATATGGGTGGTTGTGTCCAAATAGAACGATTTAAGGTGTATAATGATTACAAGTTGAAGCTTAAGGCCTATTCCAAAAAGCGGTTTGATCCGTTTTGTAGGTGGGATCGTATAAAAATTCCGTATAGGGATGGGGTTAATATTCAGACAACAATTGGTCAGTTGAATTTCTTTAAGTGGGCGATAGAGAATGACGTTGTTAGATATATTGAGGAAAATTACAAAATAATTCAGGATGATATGGACACGCGAAATAGTTCATCGAGAAAGCGGGAATTATCTGGAGATGCTGGTACCGCGTCGAAGTCACATAAGACACGCAAGAAGCGCGAGGAGCTTTCTATACTCGCATCTAAATCAATAAAAAAGGAAGATGTCGAAATAATTGTATCGTTTAACTAAAATTGAAATAATAAATATCAAGATATTTTATATACAAAAGAATGAATATGATTGCTACGAACAGAACCGAATCAACCCTAATTGCCAGTCTTCAGCCCGAACAACGAAATTGGTGTAGCTGCGATGATGGTCGAAGAGAATTTAGAATTGGAACTGTTGTAAATTGCAACGACGAGCTCCCAAAGAACTCGTCCGCCCGCATCGAGACATGTGCTAACATTGCTCAGTTTCTCGAACGACTTGGAATAACATCGTATGAGATACACACGATAAGCAATTCGTATGAATACAGCAGTTGTCTGCGGATTGCTGATAGTGAATACATGAACCTGAAAAAAATTGTATCATCATTTGTTACTTCTTCATAATAATGATAATGTGTTCCATTTCCAATATCATATACATGATGTGATTTCAATATAATTTTATCCAAATAATTATATTAAAAATAACTTAATAAATAGTGTATGGGAAACACTCTGTCAAACATAACCACAAATAATATAACTATTGGATTTGATGACATGAAAACTGCTATAGATAAAGATTACCTACTAATAACGACAGCTGGTGCTACAGAAAGTGATAATTTAATTAGAAACACCACACACCCAATTGATGAAGAGAACGTAATAAATGAACTCATATCGAGTAACAATATGTCCAAATACATCATTATTTATGGAAAAAATAACTGTGACCCAAATATGTATTTGAAATATAGAGACCTTATCAGTTTTGGTTTTTTTAATGTATTTGTATACGCGGGTGGATTATTTGAATGGATGCTCCTTCAAGACATATATGGTGATGATAATTTCCCATCTACCATATATGAACTCGATATATTACGATTCAAACCACAGTCGATACTAAACGGTGTTAAACTACTGACATGACGTCAATAACAAAGTTATCTATAAACAATCCGTATAATGACCATACCTCATGTAGAGGTCATTATATAATTTTATACAAATACAAATACAAATATGTATGAATGTATTATAATCCATCTAATCGGATTTCTTATTCATGAACACGTCACTCTTATCGAATAACTCTGAACGAATGTCAGCTGATGCGGATGGGTTCGTTGCTTCCATCAATACATCAGCATCGTCAATATCGTCAAAGTTGACGTGACGACTATTAACCAGGTTGCCCTGTTTGTCGATCTTCTGGGACACTGTGGAACCCGACTTCTCAGAATTCTTTATGTTTTCGGCGATGGCCTTCTCTTTCGACTCTCGAATGCGAGTATCAAACTCCTGTTTGGCACCTTCTTCATTCTTGATTTTCTCATGCATCAGGTTATTGAGCTCCTCCTCCATGTATTCAACACGTCCAGTCTTGTATGCCTCTGGCTCCCACGGCATCCACATACCAACAGGACCCACATACACATCATGATTGGGGTCAGATTCTCTCAAAATTTTACATCGCATCTCAGCCTCCTCTTGGGTATTAAACGAACCACGGATCTTTACACCGCGGGTATTTGTCTGGAAGTTATGTTTGATGTTAAACTCTGCCTCCATTTTATCTTCACACTCGTCTAAGAAATTCTTATACTCATCCTCAATTGTAGTCTTCATTAGGTTTTCACGTTCCTCTTGAACAAAACCCTTTAAATCCTCGGTGATTGAATCGAAGTCAACCTTATACTTATAACTAATAAAATTCATGAACTGATGGAATTTCTCCATAGACTTTAGGAAATCCCACTTCTTTAAAAATTGTTCGAAAAAAAACATGCGTTTATCCTTCAAAACATTCTCGGGAGAAATGAAAGACACACAAGAAAACTTTTGTCCAGCGATTGGTTTATCTTCGTCAAGAAGGTCGACATACGTATTGGCCTCTTTTGAAAAGCTCATGATATTCCTTATATTATATGTTTAAGTGTATTTGTTCACTATTATTTTTTTCTAATTAATTACTATATGACAGAACTTTTTGATTTCACAGAGATGTTCAAGCGAGCAATCAAGTATTTGGTAGAGGGTCTCATGGTGGCAATCGCCGCATTTGTTATCCCACGAAAGGCACTCGTAATGGAAGAGATCGTATTGCTTGCTCTCACAGCAGCAGCCACATTCGCTATCCTCGATACATACATTCCCTCGATGGCAGTTTCAGCACGTTCCGGTGCCGGATTCGGTCTGGGTGCCAACCTTGTTGGATTCCCCAGATTAATGTAAATCCCTCAGCTCAGGGAAATGTTACACATAAACCCAATAAATTCATTTAATTGTCATTTAATATATTCCTATTAAATGAATTTCACCGCAATTGTAATCTTATATGGTGGGTATGAATTCCCAATCAAGCTCATTACAAATCTTCTTCCATATATTATCTTGCTCAATCCTTTTTTCCCTGTCTTTGAGCGTTGGAAAAAACGGAAGAAATTGTGTCTGGTCAAGTAGCTCACACAACTTATAAACTGTATAGTAGTAATTTAAGAAGTTTACCCGGTCTTCTGGACAGAATTTAGCATACGGCCGTTGAATATCCAGGAACAAATTGCATAATGTATCCTCTAACTCGGGATTCATCACGGGTGGCTTAATTCCTATTATATCCTTAATAAACGGTATATGCTCGTAATATTTATTATATCCCAACTTCTTTAACATCTCCTTTGCACGGATATTGTTTATTTGGTCCTTGTCAACGCGCTCCTTTTTGATTTGGTGCTTGATGTCCTCAATCACCTTGTCTGGAATTTGTGTCGTCTCCTTCGCCTGAAACTGTGCTAATATTTCTCTGAAGTGATTGATTCGCTTGTACGCATAAAAACAGACCTCCTTGGGAGGCTCTTTGTATGATGGCTTTTCATTTTCAATCAGGAAATGAACATATTTAGAACAACTGTTACAAACAAGAACGCCATCTTCATCAACCGGTATCAATTCCCCCTTGTTACAATATGAACACGTTTCGCAAGAATGTATAAATGAAGCTGTTTCTATAAATGACTCATCAACCCTACATAAATACTCATTAACAATATTATTCGTCTTTTCCATATGGTCGTTGTCATCATTCAACTTAAAAAAACTATTTAACTTCGTACTTTTTTCAGAGTTAACGTTAGTGGAAATATTCTTCTTATTCTCAAAATACGCAAATATATTTTTGGAATTATCCAGAAAATATTCACTTTTCTTGGACCCAAGAACCCTGATAGTTGACTTAATCTCTTTCAACTTGTCCTTTATATCCAAACGTTCGTCCACCTGCCCCTTCTTGAGCTTTTTATACTCATTCTTTAGCGTTTCTACACGATCTCTCAATTTAGGGATAGTCTCCTCCTCTATTTCATTAATATTATCCATGATTTCATTATGCTTAGAATCCAACGTAACAGTTTTATTTTGCTCAACAATTATCTTTTTATTTGTTTTCGGTTTAAACGATGGCATTAGAATATATGAAGCGGAACCTTTATGCTTTAATTATTACAATAAATTTAAAATACTGAATACTTTTCAATTGTATACCAATGGACTCATATATTGAATGTGGTTCTGCGGAAAATATAGAATTAAAGAAATTACAAAAAATGGTATTCATATACAATACTTTAGAAGACGGATGGACAATTAGAAAAATTGGAAATAATTATATATTCAAAAAGAAACACCATAATGATAAGGAAATATTACTAGATAGTTACCTAACCAACTTCATACAAAAACATGTGGTATAAACAAAAATAACTTGCGATAAAACCAAAAAATTCATTCAATTAATTGTATCAATTAATTGAATTAAGTCCTAGAATGAGATTTTTTTTTCTTTAGCTATAGTATATAATGGGAGGCGGTTTAATGCAGCTCGTTGCCTATGGCGCACAAGACGTTTACCTTACTGGTAACCCTCAGATCACTTTCTGGAAGGTTACTTATCGCAGATACACCAACTTCTCGATGGAGTCCATCGAGCAGACATTCAACGGACAAGCCGACTTTGGTCGCCGTGTGACATGCACCATCAGCCGCAACGGTGATCTTGCCTACCGCACATATCTTCAGGTTACTCTTCCTGAAATCTCAAATACCAACGCCGCACATGCCCGTTGGTTGGATTTCCCTGGTCACCAGCTTATCTCCCAGGTGGAGCTCGAGATTGGTGGTCAGCGCATCGACCGCCAGTATGGTGACTGGATGCACATCTGGACTCAGCTTACCTTGAGCTCTGAGCAGACCCGTGGATACAACAAGATGATTGGTCACACCACCCAGCTTGTCTATACCACAGACCCCCTCTTCGAGGAGGTCGACGGACCCTGTGGTTCTTCCTCTGCCCCCGGACAGGTCTGTGCTCCCCGCAAGGCCCTTCCCGAGACCACCCTTTACATTCCTCTCCAGTTCTGGTTTTGCCGTAGCCCCGGTCTTGCCCTTCCCTTGATTGCCCTTCAATACCACGAGGTCAAGATCAATCTTGATCTTCGCCCCATCGATGAGTGCTTGTGGGCCGTCAATTTGCTTACCGCTGAAGGTGTCCAAGCCACCAACGCCTACAGCCAGTCCCTTGTCGCCGCATCTCTTTACGTCGATTACGTGTTCCTCGACACCGATGAGCGCCGCAGAATGGCCCAGAACCCCCACGAGTACCTGATTGAGCAACTTCAGTTCACCGGTGACGAGTCCGTCGGTTCTTCTTCCAACAAGATCAAGCTCAACTTCAACCACCCCTGTAAGGAGCTTGTCTGGGTTGTCCAGCCCGATGCCAACGTTGATTACTGCTCTTCTTTCAAGGGTGGCAACGCTTTGCATGCCACCATGGGAGCCCAGCCTTTCAACTACACCGATGCCATCGATGCTCTCCCCAACTCCATCATGGCCTTCTCTAGTGATGCCAGCGCCGGTAATGTTATCAGCGCTACCGGTCTTTTCGCCGATGGTGTCGTTGCTGCCAACAGCGCCACATCCGCTGACACCGCCGACGTCTCTGATGCCGCCTCTTTCGTCCTTGCCGAGACCGCCCTTGACATGCACTGCTGGGGTCTTAACCCCGTTGTGGTCGCCAAGCTTCAGCTTAATGGTCAGGACCGCTTCTCCGAGCGCGAGGGAACCTACTTCGACCAGGTCCAGCCCTTCCAGGCACACACCCGTGCCCCCGATACTGGCATCAACGTCTATTCCTTCGCCCTTCGCCCCGAAGAGCATCAGCCTTCCGGCAGCTGCAACTTCTCCCGCATCGATAACGCCACCCTTCAGCTTGTTCTTTCCAACGCCACCGTGTCTGGACAGAACACCGCCAAGGTTCGTGTCTATGCTACCAACTATAACGTGTTGCGTGTTATGAGTGGCATGGGTGGGCTTGCATATTCAAACTAGTTCGTGTTCAACATCGTGTATGGTATGGAATAGGAATATTTCATACAAAGTATTCTAATAAATGGGTTCGCCCATAAAAAATAAAAAATAAAATAAAAATGAACTAACTAATTAATTTGTAATTTTTCTTATAAATTAATCATATCATACGTAGAATTTGTATAATAAAATTATCCTCCTAAATTATGATTTGGATACTTTTATCGTTTTTATTACTGTCGTCACACTATGTGTGTTGTGATGGGATTAAGCATATTGATTTGACAACTAAAAATAATTTGATACTCCGTGGTCCGGTTGATGAAAAATCGGTGAGTAGAATTATATACGAGCTCAATCTAATGAGTGATAAAAATAACGTTTACTTATATATTGATACTCCTGGTGGTGAGTTGGAGAGTGGTCAGCGTCTTATTGGTGAGGTGATTAATCACAACATTTCATGTGTTGCTGAGCGAGCTTATAGTATGGGGTTTGCTATTTTACAATCATGCAAAAACAGGTATATCCTTAGACACGGGCGGCTTATGATGCATCAAGTTAGTTTTGGTATAAAAGATGATCTTAATCGTGTAATTAATTATGTTAATTTTGTTGAACAAATGGATTTTGATATGACGCAAATGATGTCTGATCGTATAAAGATGACCCCATGTGAATTCAGAGAGCGTGTTAAAGATGAATGGTGGTTGTACGGGTTGTTTGCCGTAGCGGTTAACGCAGCTGATGATATAGTAACTCTTTCATGTTCAACGGCATTAACTGTTTCAAACTATACCCATACGATTATGGGTGACGATGTTACTTATAGTAGGTGCCCGCTGGTCACGCGTGAAATAGGTCGCAAAAAAGGTAAGGGTGGCTCCGGTGGGAGTCTGTTGGATTTCTTATCGTCCTCCACGTCTAGTCGTATTGATAGTGAACGAATTCCGATGATGATATAAGTTATGACGGGTTGGTATGAAAAGTACAAAATTGATATAATTTTTGAGTGCTATAGATTTAATATGAAAAATATGGATATTATTGGAAAAAATATACAAACTCTTGTTCTAAACGAGACTAATCGTGTGATTGGTGAGAGCGTTTATGGTGATGGAACTCGAAAAAATGTGCATGATGTATGTGAGTATATCAACACTAATTCGAGTTATTATATTATTGAGTCATCGAGTGGGTTGAGTATGGACGATTCATTAGTAGACGTTGGTGGGCGGTGTGGTGAGCTTAAGTGTGTTATTACCGATAAGCCTTGTATTGAGACGGTTCCTAATTTGAAACCAACAAAGAAATCAAAGAAAACTGATATTGAAAAACTGATGACAAAAATCATGTCGTTGGTTTCCAAACACATTTCAAGTGAACAAGAAGTCGTGATGAAGAAGGTTAATGAGCGGTTTAATATAGTAGAGGAATGTGGTGACGATGTCACTCTACCTGACAAAGACGGTGTGGTAAAGGCATCGGTTGAAGAAATCAGGTCGACGTGTGTTGTTGGTGCGTCACATACACCGACTCTTCAGCCCCCTGATATAAATGACGTCAATATAACAGAGGCTCTTATCAAAGTAGCGGGTGGGGTTCCGGTTGAAAATGTCGTTGAGATTCAACGAGCGTTGGAAGAGGTGTCGGTTGATGATGAATGTATTGAGATTGACGTCGAGTCTATTATATTGAATGGGAAGAGATTTTACGTTGATAATAATACACAGGAGTTGTATGATTTTGATAGTGAGCTCAATGTTGGTAGATATGACGTCAAATCATCAAGAGTGATATACTACTAACTAGGCTTAGTTCTGGCTATATGCTGTTCTATTATATGGTTTGTAATCAAATTTAAGTAAATTGTTTTTTTGTTGACATATAGCATATACATGTCAAGTGATTCATCAATTGTTAAAAAAATTCTCGAGTATGACGATGCTTGGTGTAATGCGTTGGGTATATTTAATCCGTACTTGGATCCATATAAGGTTCATTTTACGAAGGATTTACCTATGTATGACATCGCAGCGTATAATAAGTATCCCAAACACCGGTTTGTATATGATAAGCTCTTTATTGCCCAGACGCAGAAAATACAGTGTGGTCTTTTGAGTCAGTTAAGTAAGAGGACGGATGTGAAATATCCTATCTTCATTAAGCCTAGATGGGGACACAAGAGTGCTTCTAGTAAAAATTGTTTTAAGATAAAGGAGTTTGATGAGGTGATCAATCACCTGGATAAGGAGGATATGATGTGGACTGAGTTCATCGATGCAAGAGAGACTATGACAGATTTTCTTATGGTTGGTGGTAAGATAATGTATCAGATGACAAGTGTCTACAGTGAGAAACAAAATGGTTTTATAGATGATTGGAAGTTTATTGGTGAGAGTAACAAGCCCCCCAAGAGCATCGTTAAGTGGGTGGATGAGCATATGAAGAATTATACTGGTGTGTGCAATGTCCAGTACAGGGGTGAGGTAATTATTGAGGTTAGTCTCCGTCTATCGAGAGGGGGGTGTTATATCAAATCAAGTGATAATGTAAACCTTGTCAAACAGGTAAATAGTATTATAGACGATGGTATTTGGGACTACACTCTTACCAACATGAGTTACAAGCCGTTTTATTCGTTCAAGTGTTATACCAAGTTGTTTTTGGTCTACCTATTACCACAGCATGTGTTGGACGCTATTATGAAATGGGGTGGGTGTAAAAGTTTTTATGAATACTTTTTTGAACCAAGTGGTTCGTCCGGGATGGTGTTTTTTCAATTTTTACATAATGATTTTGCGGAGGGGATGCGTGTGAAAAAACTGATAGAGGGACTGACCAATATTATGCAGCTATTATTGGTTGGAATACTTTGTGCGATATTGGTATTGATGAGGTATTACCCTAAATACGAGTACACCCGTTGGATATCAGGTTTGTTGATATTGGTGTTTATAACAAGGTTTATTAATCCGCTGAGTACTAATTATAGTTTGTTTAAGGCACAGCGTCAACAGATGGGTTGAATTATGAAAAGACAAATTTGGTGATTTCGAAGTATGCGGCTACAGACCATATGACTATGATAAATACGATTGGGGTTGAAATATATATCATTATACACTATATTGTGATATATACTAGAATGTTATCACCTGTTTATCATTATCACCACCCACCGTGATTACAATTTCATTTTCTTCCACATCATTTTCGAAATCACTATCATTATCTCCGTTGTCATCATCACCATCACCACCACTATGTTCGTCTCCATCATCACTATGTTCGTCTCCATCATCACTATGTTTGTCTCCATCATCACTATGTTCGTCTCCATCATCACTATGTTCGTCTCCATCA
>Ga0209632_10003244_pt1 | contig 15131 bp, 12 predicted proteins | sample COG_10_FD_184754 | JGI IMG/M metagenome (GOLD analysis project Ga0209632, IMG submission 184754) | Pelagic Microbial community sample from North Sea - COGITO 998_met_10 (SPAdes) (version 2) | ecosystem: Environmental > Aquatic > Marine > Neritic zone/Coastal water | place: Helgoland, sampling... | reverse complement strand
CTTTCCTTCCCTAGTGGGTGCTGCGCATGGTTATGAGATCTCATTTATTACTGGGGATTTTAAATTTGGTCCTATTGGTAGCTTTGTATATCCCAAGGGAGATTTAAGAGATGAAATGCAATCGACCATGATGAATGCATGGGCATCATTTGCGAGGTCTGGAGCCCCAGATACTGGAAAGAATATCCCATGGAAAAAATTTACCAGTACAAAAAGATACTTTATGAAATTAGACAATGACGATTCTTTGAGTGTGCAGCAAGACATGCTGTCAATGGACTATATTTTGGACAGCATTCAAACAGCAGCTGCTGGCACCTTGCTTGAAAAGTGCCTCTTGGCTCGAGAGACTATAGAGAATATCGGAGATCCTCTTGAGGATATATACGCTCAATGGAATCAAGGAGCCTGCGCTCAGTTTGATATTAACGTTGAGAGAAAAAAGATTGAGGATCAGTTAATTGCTCAATATGGGTCAGTGTCAGTTTATGGGGATTGATCGCAGAGTTTTAAGTTTATTTTTTTCTTTAGCATTTTTTGCTGGCTGTGGTTCTGACGTACCACCAGGAGCCATAGAAGGCGCCCCGCGATCCAGTGATTCAGTCTATCAACAGGACTTAAGGTTTTTTCAAACCAAAGATCATTTAATGCAGGGCTCTCTGGGTGATACATCCCAAATTCTCTTTGGCGATTTGCATGTTCACACCACATATTCCATAGATGCGTTCACATTAGAATTACCTATGATGGGCCTCCAAGGAATTCATGACAGCGCCATGGCTTGTGACTTTGCAAGGTATTGCGCCAATTTAGATTTCTTTAGCTTTAATGATCACGCTGAGAGCTTGACCCCAGATCACTGGCGCGAACAAAAAGAGATTGTTCAGCAATGCAATATATCCAATGATGATCCGCTGACCAATGACTTGGTTGTTTTTCCGGGATGGGAGTGGACGCAGATCGGCACAACGCCAGAAAATCACTGGGGGCATCGAAATGTTATTTTTAAGGATATTCAAGATCTTCCCGCAAGACCTATTGGCTCGAGAACTCCTAACTCTGGGCTTGGAGTGTTTGATACCACTCAGCAGGCAGTCAAAGCTCGCTGGATTGATCCGTTAAATTTTAAAAGATATTCAGATTTAAATTGGTTGCTTGAGACTGTAAGGAGCCTGCCTTTTTGTGAAGATGGGGTTCACTCTACCTTGCTGCCATTAGATTGCTATGAATATGCAGAGAGCCCCAATCAGCTATTTTCAAAACTAGATGAATGGGGCTCAGACCCTATTGTGATTCCGCATGGCCAATCCTGGGGTTTTCATGTGCCAAATGGCACCTCATGGGATAATCGTCTTAATGATCAAGGGCATGATGCTAGCAAGCAAATTCTTCTTGAGATTATGTCTGGTCATGGCAACAGCGAGGAATTTAGGGACATCGCCTCTGCTAATTTTTTACAAGATGGCGCAATGAGTTGCCCAGAGCCTACAGACGATTTTCTTCCTTGCTGCTGGCAAGCAGGGGAGCTGCAAAAAAAACGTTGCGATGGTTTGTCTGATGCTGAATGTTCGGCAAGAGTAGAGCTGGCTAAAAAATACGCTCTCGCTGGCGGACCCTATACCAATATGGTATTCCCAGAAGCGCAACCAGAAGAATGGTTGAATTGCGATCAATGCACTGATTGTTTCAAGCCTGCCTTTAATTATCGCCCCAAGCAGTCCGCTCAATATGCTTTAGCAATTTCTAACTTTGATGCTGATGACGACAGTCCCCAGCGATATAATTTTGGATTTATTGCCTCAACTGACGATCACACAGCCAGACCAGGTACTGGGTACAAGCAATACGAAAGAAGAAAGATGACCTTTGCAACTGGTGTTAAATCTAAGATGTGGGAGTATAAGCATGAGGCAAAGGATATAAATTTCCCTGAGCTTCCAAAAATTATTCCAGGAGAGGCTTCGCCAGACAGCGAGAGAGTGTCTAGTTTTGTTTATCCGGGTGGAATTTTAGCAGTTCATTCAGAGGGCAGGAGCAATGATCAGATTTGGGCTGCTTTAAAAAATAAAAATGTCTATGGAACCAGTGGTCCTAGGATTCTTCTCTGGTTTGATATTACGAATGCTCCAGGCGGCAAGCAACCCATGGGCTCAGAGATAACCATGAGCCAGAATCCAAAGTTTGTAGTGAGAGCCGCAGGAAGTTTTAAGCAAAAAGAGGGCTGCCCAGTAGAATCAATAGATTCTCTGTCACCAGAGCGATTGGAGTATTTATGCGCAGGTGAATGCTATAACCCATCCAATCAAAGACACATAATTGAGAGGATCGAGATTGTTAAAATTACACCTCAGTCCTATGCTGGAGAGGCAGTGAGACCATTGATTCAAGACACTTGGAAAAACTTTTCATGCAAAAACCAGAGTGAATGCATTGTTGAGTTTGAAGATGAAAACTATTCACGCGATAGTGTTTATTACGTTAGAGCTATCCAAGAGGCAACCCCAGCAATCAATGGCCAAAATTTTTTGGCAGGCAGCAAAGAATTTAAATTATGTAAAGGAAGTTTTAGAACTGAGCTATCAGATAGCTGTCTAGGCACATCTAATGAAAGGGCCTGGTCTTCACCAATCTATCTTAATCAACCTTAGTTGTTTTCTTGCTTGATTTGATTTGCTAGAGACCTTTTAATGTTTATTAAATCGGCAATCTTAAAGTATAGGTTCTCTTCATATGGATCTATTCGATTATCTGCGGCTACTAATTTCCATAACACCTTCAATAGCTCTTTTTTTTCTTCAATTGAATGAGTGTCATTGATTTTCTTCACAGTTGGATATAATGAAACTGAATCTTCTGTCTCATCAATAATTTTTTTTATAATTGTTGAAATTTTTATATTATCTGGAGATATTGTACGGGCTCGTTTTTTAATTAAATCCAATTCACTCTTATCTAATGAGCCATCACTGATAGCAATCTCAAACATCAGCCTTAATGCTACATCCACTTCGCTGGTAATAACTTTATCTAAAGATTTTTTTTGTTTAAAGAGCTTTTTTAGCATTATTTCTCCCATCAATTGTAATATTTCTTGTATTAACAAAATTGACCATAATGTAAAATTTGCGTTGTGATTTTATCTTAGTAACCCTTCAGATCATCTACGTTTAGGTAATCTATGATCATGTTATTGTGATCAGCATCTTCTACTATGAGCGCGGAATTTACAAAGTTAATTTTTTCTTTTAATTCATCTAAACTGTCACAATTCAAATAAATCCTTGCAAATACCTGTCTTTCGTTCCCCACCATCTCTTGAGTTACCTCATCTCCCAGGACAAACCTTTGAATAATATCAATTGTTGCAGGGGTATTCTGGATAGCATCCAAGCCATTAATCTTACTTATGACCCCATTTTTTAATAAAACCCAAAGAGTGCATGAATAAGTATTCTTGAAGTAATAGTCATTTCTATCATCTAGATCATCCACACTCATTGAGCCTGATAGCGCAAAGTGTATTAACATTTCCTGACTACTGAAATCATTGACTGCATTAATATGAATATGAGGAGCCTCTCCCTGTAATCTAAACCCAGGATCATATGCATAAAATTTTTTATTTTCATAAAAGAACTGAACATTTAAGACTCCGTTTTGAACGCCCAAGTCTTGAAACATAGATATAAGTTTCGGATTTATGGTATTCAGGAATTGGTCAGTATATTTAGATGGATAAATCGCACCAATACATACCGGGCTAACATTTCCTTGTTTTTTAGTAGTTATACGATCTGAAATTGCAGAGAGATAAATTTCTCCATCTTTAAATGTATAGTATGCGGCTAAATCAGGGCATGACATGAAGCGCTCAACAAGAATTTGGCCTTTCTTAGAATTTTGCATTGCGGTGTTGGAGTGTTCAATCAATTCCTCTAAATTCCAGCAAACGTGCATACCAATTCCACCCCCATTATCTACAGGCTTTACCATTACTGGATATTCTATATTTGCTGCCATGCCAGAGTCTGGAACCCCATCTATTTTATATGACGGGATGGTATTTATATTGTATTTTTTACACACATCTCTAAAACCATCTTTGAAACAGAATGTTTTTATTATTTCGTCAGTTGCATAGCATGGAAAATTTAATTTTCCTGCTAAAGCCTGATACGCAGGCACTAAAATATCTGCAACACCGACTAAAACCCCATCTAAATTAAGATTTTTGCATAATGCATATAGACCATTTACATCCATAGCATCCATATCATAACTCTCATTTGCAAATTTTTTTGCTGGAGCATTTGGATTTGGGTCTACGACAATGGTATGAATTCCCATAGATTGAGCTTTAGAGACCAATGAACCAGTTTCCGGGTTACCACCCAGGATTAAAAGTCGTTTTTTTGTAAAATCCATAATGCAAATAACTAAGAGTATTTTTCAGGTAGTGGTAGAAATTATAAACCCAAATTAAAAGTAATGTTCCTGTTAAATTTTTTCACTGATAAAGTTTTCAAGGGAGTAGTCACTTTTTTTGTCCTGTAAATTCCTCTCCAGTTACCTCTCCCTTCGAGGAGATACCTTCTCTTTTTATGACTTTTCCAATGGTTAGAAAAAGTATCTTAATGTCTAATGTCGTAGATCTATTTTTAACATACCAAACATCCAGGCTTAGTTTCTCAGGCCATGAAATATTATTCCTTCCATTGATTTGGGCCCAGCCTGTAATGCCGGGCTTCACCTCATGCCTAATTTTTTGTTCATCACTGTACAGTTTCAGGTAGTGCATTAGCAATGGTCTTGGCCCAACTACACTCATGTCTCCTTTCAAAACATTAATTAAGCTAGGAAGCTCGTCAAGACTTGACGCTCTTAGCCACCTTCCTAAATTAGTAATACGATCTTTATCAGATATTTGAATATTTCTAGCATCGTATTGATTGGGATCTAGGCTCATTGTTCTGAATTTTAATAAATCAAATGGTTTTTCATTCACTCCAGGCCTAATTTGCTTAAAGAGTATTGGCCTACCTTGAATGAGTAACAATATTGCTGCAATTAAAAACATTGGAGTGAAAAAAATCAATAAAGCAAGTATGGAGAGAATAATATCAAGAAATCTTTTTAACACTTATATCAACCTTTAATATTTTCTAATTTAGAGTCGTATTGATAATTTTCCGTATTGAAACCTATTTTTATTAAGCTAGCATTAAGATTCTGAATATCCAAATCTACTCTCCTAATTTTTTCAGGATCAATGTATTTTTTTGAAAGCATCTTACTTGTTTCAAGGGCATGTTCTGAATCTATGGATGCGATGAGCAAGTAGTCAAAATTTATGCTTTTCAGGTCAGTTAATTTCATTAATGGAAGTCCAGCCTTAATGCTCTCATCATAATCTTCATCAATCCAACCCGATATAATAAATTGATTAATATTTTGCAAAGTAGCATGCAGATGCTGACCAAAAGATCCAGAATTGTATATAACAATTTTACTATTTTGCTTTACATCTTTAAATGGAAAATAAAATCCTTCATTCTTTGGAAATCTCAGCAACCCACCAGATCTATTAAGTAAAAGCGAATAAAAATAATGCTTAACTTGAGCATTTAGGTTAAATTCTGGTGGTAGGTGCTCCAAATTTTTCTGTAAATGCTGGAATAAAATACTTAATCTCAAGTATTCAGTTTTAATATTTGGAACTGATTTTATTATAGAATTTGCTCGTTGACGGTAAATATAACCTGTCGAATTATTGATGCTAATTTTTTGTGCATCCATTAAATATGGGTAAGTAACAGAGGAATCCTCTCCCATGATAATTCGGTTATCTACTTGATTTAAATACTTTAAGATTTTGGTTGTTTTAAATAGCTTGTTCCATAAATATGTTGAAATTCCATGTTGAAAGAATAATCCGTTATAAATTGCTTTTGGAATAATGATTTCCTCAATCTCTTTTCTTAAATATGTGCCTTCACTAAAATAGTTTGCGACCAGCTTTCTTGTGCCCATGAAATCTCTTGTAAATCCAGCAATTACAAGATCAGTATCTGAGCAAAGATCGGTGGCTAAACTTTCAATATGATGTTCTTGAACCCAATCATCCCCATCAACAAATGTTATGAAGTCCCCAGTAGCAATCTTAGCTCCAGCTTTTCTTGCGCTCACAAGCCCTGAATTTTTTTGATGGATAACTTTAATCCTGGAATCTGATGCCGCAAATCTGTCGCAAATCAAAGGGGCGCCATCCAAAGAACCATCATTCACAATTATAATTTCAATATTTGTGTAGGTCTGCTTAACCAAACTATTAAGGCATTCTTCTATATATGGTTCTACACCATAAACTGCTACAGCAATGCTAATTTTTGGATGCTGAGTCATAGATTACTAACGAATGTATAGAATTTTTACTAATTATAAAGTAAAAGTAGTTATTAAAGATAAAGAATTTAGGCTTAGCTTGTTTCAATTTGGCATGAAAATACTTTCATTCCAAGGGTCTGATGATCATAAATTTCAAATAGACAGCCAGCCTTGTCATTATTAATTTGAAAATTTTTATCTATTCGGTTTGGCGAAGAATGATTGGCTGTTGAGACTATCAATCTATCAAGCTCTGGGCCAGCAAAGCATACATTGGTGACATATTTTGTGGGTATTGAGATCTGTGCAACTGTCTGACCATGCTCATCCAGCTTGCTAACCATTCCTCCTCCCCAGTGAGCAACCCATAAAAAACCCTTCTGATCAAAGCACATGCCATCAGGGTGACCCTCGGCATCTTCAAAGACTTTCCATCTTTTTTTATTTGAAATCAGACCACGTTTTGCATCAAACTTAAATTCATAAATAATTCTTTTGGAGGAATCGGTATGAAATAATTTTTGATTTATAGAATGGATTGCAGGACCGTTTGTAACATAATAATTTTTATCCATAATTATTGGCTGCCCATTCAACTCATATTTCACAAGACAGCCATCAAGCAATGCGTCATTTTCTTCATTTAATGACCCAGCCCATATTCTTCCTATTTCATCTGCTTTTGCATCGTTTAATCGAACTTCTTGCTTGGAAGGGAAGTTTTTATTTATCCAGGATAATGAATCTAATCCTTTTTCCGGATTGAATAGGGCAATGCCACTTTTCAATCCGACCACTAAATCTGAGCTATTAATTTGTGTAATTACCCATCCTATTTTTTCAGGCATCGAGAAGATGGAAAGTTTTTTAGTATCAAGATCAAATGACATCAATTCTTTAGCGTTAATGTCAACAAACCATAAAAGATCTCTCTGCGAATCCCAATGTAAACCTTCCCCTAAAGCACATTGCTTCTGAAGCAGTAATTTAGAATACATTTTGAATAGGAGTTAGTTGTTTGATTTTATTCTGGGTCATGCAGTCTGCTTGAGATGCCTCCGCTCATATCGATACAAGCTCCATGTAAAAATTTAAACTCACCATCAGCCAAGGCATATACAAGTGCCGCAACTTCTTCAGGCTTACCAATTTTATTTTGGGGATGAAAGCTCGCTATTTTATCAATCATACTTCCTGCTAGTTCGTCACCAAATCCAGCCTCCAGCATCTTAGTGTGAATAGCAGCAGGCTCAACACCATTAACCCTAAGACTATCGCCCAGATCAACTGCCATTGCTCTAGTCAAGCCGCTCAAAGCTGCTTTGCTTGTAGCGTAAGCCACAAAATTAGGTTTTGTGAGCCTAGCATGAATACTAGAAATATTGATAATTGAACCTTCAGATTTGCAGAAAAGATCAAGGAGCTCCTGAGACAAAAAAAAAGGAGCAGTGAGATTCACATCAAATGTATCTTTCCATGATTCTCTCGAGATATCTTGAGTTTTCTCTACTACCTGCAAGGCCGCATTGTTTACTAGCAACCTGAGATGTCTACTGCCAATCCAATCCTTGATTGAGGTAAGTGCAATTTGCCATTCTGCAGAATTTTTAGCAATTTCTTTTAAATCAAGTTGAATAAAATGATTTGGGACTAGGGTGGATATGTTCTTTTCATTGTCAATGCCAAGAACTTCATAGCCCATTTGATTAAGTTTTAAACAAATAGCTTGTCCAATAGACCCATGCGATCCAGTGACTATTGCTAATTTTTCTTTCAATTTTAGATTCATTTTATCCTCTTAAAAATTTTTTTCTACTTCCCACGCATCAGCGATAATTCGGTCTAAGTTAGAGTCTTTAGCTTCCCACTTTAATGTCATCTTAGCTAATTCAGAGTTAGCAATTAACTTATCAGGATCTCCTGTGCGACGAGGTTTATCTAAAACAGTCAGCTTGGTATTTGTTATTTTTTCCACTGACTCAATCACTTCTTTAACGGAAAAACCCTCACCATTACCCAGGTTAAAGCTCCCACTTACATTTAATTCAAACAAGTGTTTTATTGCAAGAAAATGAGCGGAGCAAAGATCATCAACATGAATATAATCTCGAACACATGTACCATCTTTTGTATCATAATCTTGCCCGAATAATGAAATATCTTTATTTCTTCCCGAGGCTGCTCTCAGTATCAAAGGGATTAAATGTGTTTCAGGCTCATGTCTTTCCGCTAGATCACCTTCAGGGCTAGCACCCGCAGCATTGAAATATCTTAAGCAAATAGATTTCAATCCATAAGCATGATCATAATCCTGCAACATCTGCTCGACCATTAGTTTACTTTTACCGTATGGATTGATTGGGTTTTTTGGGTGGAGCTCATCAATGGGAGAGTATATAGGCTCACCAAATATAGCGGCAGTCGAAGAAAAGATAAACTTTTTAACATTAAACTCCATCATTACATCAAGCAGATTCAAGGTAGTCGCAACATTATTTTGATAATACTTAGCAGGTTTATTTACAGACTCACCAACATTGATTGAGGAAGCAAAATGCATCACCACATCAAATTTTTTTTTATGAAATAGTTCTGAAATATTTGCTCTATCGGCAAGATTCCCACGGAAAAATTCTCCATATTTCACAGCATCTCTGTGGCCGGTTGATAAGTTATCAAAAGTAGTGACCTCAAGACCTTCTTTGCCAAGCATTTTTACCATATGCGATCCTATAAAGCCTGCTCCCCCGACCACTAGGACCGATAATCGATTATTGTTTGGGTTGGAATTCATTTTCTATTGCTCCAAAATATTTTTTTCTCTAAGCTTGTTTGAATCTAGCATTCTATTATCCACTATAATAGAGAAATTCTAATAGTCATATTTATGCTTTTTTTATGGGCATGAATGGACTTAAGAGACTACAATATCGATACTATGAATAAATTTTCTTGGCCAAGTTTTTCGCAGACTGAAGTTGCAAAAGTTTCACAGGTTTTGAGATCAAATAAAGTAAATTATTTATTTGGGGATCAAGGTCGAAAATTTGAAAAAAAATTTTCTCAATTTGCTAATTCTAACTATTCTTTGGCTGTTGCAAATGGCACTCTTGCACTTGATCTATCATTAAGAGCATTAAACATTAGGCCTGGAGACGAGGTTTTAATTACCAGCAGAAGCTTTATCGCATCAGCATCCTCAATTGCTTTGTTAGGAGGAGTTCCAGTTTGGTGCGATGTAGATTTAAATTCACAAAATATTTCTCTTGATGAGATTCTTAAAAAAACTTCAAAAAAAACTAAGGGAATAATTTGTGTTCATTTTGCAGGCTTCCCATGTGATATGAAAAATATCTTAGAGTTTGCAAGATCAAAAAATCTATTTGTCATCGAAGATTGTGCTCAGGCTCATGGGGCAAGTATTGAAGGGCAAAGCGTTGGATCATTCGGAGATATTGCTGCTTGGTCTTTTTGCAATGACAAAATAATGACTCTGGGGGGTGAAGGAGGCATGGTTACAACAAATTCATCACATCTTCATGATTATACTTCTTCATTTAATAATCATGGCAAAAATCTTAAAAAATACTTTTCACCGACAATACATAATTCGTTTCCTTATATCCATGAGTCATTAGGTTCAAATTACAGGCTGACTGAAATGCAATCAGCTATTGGTATTTACCAACTTAGCAAAATTAAGTCCTGGAGTAGAATTAGGAAAAGAAATGCAACAATTTTATTGAATGCAATTAAGGGTTTAGATGCAATTAATTCTCCTGTCTTACCAGAAAATTATCAACATGCATGGTACAAACTTTACCTAACACTCAATCCTAGATTTCTAAAAAAAAGCTTTACAAGAAAGCAAATCATTGGATTGTTGAACGCCCAAAATGTTCCTTGTTCTTTTGGCGGTTCTGGTGAAATGTATAAAGAGCACGCTTTTGTAAAAGCTACTAGAAAAAAAAGTGGATTCCTGCCAAATGCTAGCTTTTTAGAGAGCAACTCTTTGATGCTGCAGGTGCACCCCACAATAACTCAAGAGGAATGTAACAGAAGGGCTAACATTCTTAAAACCATTATCAAAAATGCGCAGAAATAATTTTTTAGATAAACTTATGCTCTTAAAAAATTTGAATCTTAAAATCAAAAGAGTCATTATTATCGGCAACGACTTTTTCTCAGCTTTGATTTGCTGGTTAGTTTTTGGGCCACCTATGGCAACCTTTATTGCTTCAGAGTTTTCTACAGGAATTTTTATAATTTTATTTTCAGAATGGCTCTCTTTTTTGGTACCAACTTTAATTACATTGTTTTATCTTTATTTATTTGGATTTTATCGATCGGTGATAAAATTTTTTGATTCAAAGGATTCAATTTTTCTGTCTTTATCAGGTTCAATTATTTTTGGTTTTTCTTGGTCAATCATTCATGTTTATCAATTTAAAATTGTATCAACCTCTTTTTTATCGATTGCAATGCTTCAAGGTTTCTTATTAGCGGCAGTTTTTTATGCATTCTTGAATCTTACGCGGGACATAGCAAAGTATATTTTGTACCCTCACAACACAAACTCTGATGCTAAAAATATTATTATTTATGGTGCGGGAGAATCTGGTAATGAGCTGTATCAATCAATTCTTTTGGACCCTTCAAAAAAATTACATGCATTCTTTGATGATTCTCAAGACTTAAAAAATCGCCAGATAAATAATATTCCAATCCTAGGATCATTTTCCAAGCTAAAGGAATTGAAAGAAAAATATCCAGATCTAGAAGTTTTACTTGCAATACCTGGCAGTCAAACTGAAAAGAGGCGCGCAATTATCTCGAGACTTGAAAAAATTCAAGTAGCAGTTCGAACAGTTCCGTCTTTTCATCAGCTGATTTCCGATCAAAAGAAAATGGCAGATATCCAACCCTTGTCGCTTGATGATCTTTTGCCTCGAGCAAGGGTAGCGAAAGATACTTTAAATGATATGGAGGATAAAAATATTTTTATCTCTGGTGCAGGAGGCTCTATTGGCTCTGAGATATCAAGACAAATCCTTGAGAATAACCCTAAGTCACTAATTATATTAGATCTCTCGGAATATAATTTATTTCAAGTTGAGCAAGAATGCTCAGCTCTGAAGCTATCTAAGTCACTTCAGACTTCTATAATACCAATTCTTGGAGACGTAAGAGATGTTAATAATTTAGGTTTTATTTTTAGTAAATATTCAATACATACCGTTTATCATGCCGCTGCATACAAACATGTGCCATTGGTCGAGGATCAAAATAATATTATTAAAGCATGTGAAAATAATATTCTTGGAACCCTTAATTTGGCCAAGACATCAATAGAGCATGATGTTGATTCCTTTGTAATGATCTCAACTGACAAGGCCGTTCGACCATCAAATATTATGGGCGCCTCTAAGAGAATGGCCGAGACTATTATTCAAAGCCTCGACGCTCATCAATCTACTACAAAATTCTCAATGGTCCGTTTTGGCAATGTCATTAATTCATCTGGATCTGTTATACCAACTTTTATAGATCAAATATCAAAAGGGGGTCCAGTCACAGTGACCGATAAAGAGGTGACTCGATATTTTATGACAATTCCTGAGGCTTCAAATCTTGTTCTTCAAGCATCTCAAATGTCTCATGGGGGAGAAGTTTTTATTTTAGATATGGGAGAACAGCTTAAAATTTATGATCTCGCAAAAAAACTAATCCATCTCTCTGGCAGAAATATTGCGTCAGAGCCTGGTGGAGAAGGAATAGAAATTCAAGAAATAGGATTGAGACCAGGGGAAAAAATGTATGAAGAGTTACTGATTTCTGGAGATCTTCAACCTACGCAGAATCCTAAAATTTTTAAATCTAACGAATCATTTCCCAGCGAATTGATCATGAGTAGAGTTATCCAAGAAATTTCCCTCGCAATATCGAGCAATGATGCTAATGAAATTTCTAGAATTTTTAAATTAAATGTTGAGGGCTATAAAGTATGAGGCTAATAAAGTTACTTGTTATTTTTCTATTAATTTCGCCATTAGAAATTTTATCTTCGGATCTTCTGAAGCAGCTTAACCTAGACTCAAGCTATGCAATTAAAATTTTTGCCTCTGGTTTAGATTCTCCCCGCCAATTAGCAGAAGGGTCAAATGGTAGGATTTTTGTTGGCTCTAGGAGCGGTGGAAAGATTTTTGCTATTAGAGACTCTGATGGCAACGGTGAAGTGGATGAAAAAATCTTGATTGCTGATAACTTATCAATGGCAACAGGAGTTAGTTTTTTTAATGGAAATTTATTTTTTTCTGAAATTAATAAGATTTGGAAAATAGAAAATATTGATCAATTCCTTGATCAGAATTCATCAGATCTTCCCAAGAAAGTTCTTGTTACTGATAATCTTCCTAGTGATAAATGGCATGGTTGGAAATGGATTATGCACGATGAAAAAGGACGTCTTTACACTAACGTAGGCGCTCCATGCAATGTATGTATTTCAGAGGATAAAAGACATGCCTCTATTGTTAGGCTAAATAACGATTCATGGGATTATGTGGCTAGAGGAGTTAGGAACTCGGTTGGTTTTGATATTCATCCCATATCTAAAAAACTGTATTTTGCTGATAATGGTCGAGACTGGCTTGGAGATGAGTCTCCATCTTGCGAGTTAAATAAAGTAGATCAAGAGGGCAGTTTTTATGGTTTTCCATATAAGCATTCAACCGACATCATAGATCCAGAGTTTGGTGAACTGGATCCAGGTTTTCAATTTATTGATCCCATTGCAGAACTGGGTGCTCACGTTGCGCCAACAGGCATGACTTTTTATGAGGGCGATATGTTCCCTGGGTTAAAAAATAATATTTTGATTACCCTTCATGGATCATGGAATAGATCCTCTAAAGTCGGCTATAAAGTAATACGAGTAACGCTAAATGAAAGTGGTGATGTTGTTGATATTCAAGATTTTATTTCAGGCTGGTTAGCAAATGATAAGGTATCAGGAAGGCCTGCAGCACCTTTTGTGATGAGTGATGGCAGTATACTAATCTCTGATGATAAGGCTAATGTAATTTATAGAATTACTCCTCATTTAGCGAGCTAGGAGTGAGAATTGACATTACTAAATGCGGGGTGGTTAGATCGCACCTTCGAGAAAAAGTCTTAAATGTTTAAATTAGACTCATGGGTAGAAATTGCCAAACTGGCAGCTCTTAAAGGCGGCCAACATCTTTTAGAGAATCAAGGCAAAGAACCGGAGGTTTTACTAAATCAAGGTAGGGATATTAAGCTTCAACTAGATATAGACACAGAGCAGATAATCAAGGGTATTTTGACTTCTCAGAGCGCGTTCTCAATATTGGGAGAGGAAACAGGTCTCAGCAATGAGTTGGGTGAATTTTATTGGGTAGTTGATCCTCTGGACGGCACATCAAATTTCTTAAGAGGCATTCCTATTAGCTGCGTTTCCATTGCCTTGATGCAAGATATCACACCTATTCTTGGGGTAATTTACGATTTTAACCATGATGACCTATATTTTGGGCATATGGAATCTCAGGCATTCGTTAATCAGGAAGAGATTGTAGTCTCTGATTATGCTGTTAAGAGCCAGTCAACCTTGGTCACCGGCATCCCTGCGAAAACAAATTACTTAGACATTGAATTCAAGCAGATGATTGATGATTTTCAGCAGTGGAAAAAAGTTAGGATGATTGGCTCTGCAGCCATGGCATCTATTTATGTTGCCGCGGGCAAAGCAGATGCTTACAAGGAGAATGGAATTTTTTTATGGGATATTGCAGCTGGCGCAGCAATAGTCAACTCAGCTGGAGGAGTTGCCTCTATAACAAATGTACAGGTTGATTATAGAGTGGATGCATTCTTTACAAACCAACACTTAGCTTGCTGATATGAATTCTCTAGATACTATTGCAGAATTAAACCTCGCCTTGAAATTGCAATCTTTGCGTAAAATTCATCTTAATCATATACAGATTGCTCAGGGTTCTTGAATGACTAAAGGATTAATCTGGTTTAGATCAGATCTACGTATTGATGATAATCCAGCTTTACTAGAGGCGGCTAACTCTTGTGATGAGCTGATCGGCATCTACACTTTTTCTCAAAAGCAATGGAATTTGCATCATGAATCTAATGTGAAGCAAGATTTCTTAATACAAAATCTCTTCACCCTAGAAAAGCAATTAAAGAAACTGAACATTCCTTTGATAGTTCTGCTGACTGATACTTTTAAAGTACTGCCAGAGGACTTACAAAAATTTATTGATATTCATCAAATTAAATCATGCTATTGGAACAATGAATTTGGTGTCAATGAGAATAAAAGAGATGATGCCGTAGAGATATTGTTGAGCGCAAATAGTATTCAAATATCCAGACATCATGATCAAGTTTTATATGAACCTGGTTTCTTGAGAACTGGGCAGGATAAACCTTTTTCAGTCTTTACTCCGTTTAAGAGGAGATGGATTGAGAATTTCTCTATGAGTTTTTTAGATCTCGATAGAGTAGATAAGCCACTTAAAAAAACCAATCTCACTAGCGATCTTTCAGCTCTGAAACTGGATAAATCTCATCAGGTAAACATGGATGCCTGGCCAGCAGGCGAAGCAAATGCCCTTGCTCGTCTTCAAGAATTCCTTAATCATAAAATCAATAACTACAGCGAATCAAGAAACACTCCAATTTTAGATGGCACTAGTCGCATCTCGGCC
>Ga0209632_10003229_pt1 | contig 15166 bp, 9 predicted proteins | sample COG_10_FD_184754 | JGI IMG/M metagenome (GOLD analysis project Ga0209632, IMG submission 184754) | Pelagic Microbial community sample from North Sea - COGITO 998_met_10 (SPAdes) (version 2) | ecosystem: Environmental > Aquatic > Marine > Neritic zone/Coastal water | place: Helgoland, sampling... | reverse complement strand
AGTATAAATTTGCCTTGAAAATGCCAAGTCAAAAAAGGTGGGATTATGTATTCAAATTGGCTCAAAAAATCAAAAGATGCGGACAAGACCACGAACATGGATGTGGATGCAAGCAACCTAAAAAAATTTATAAACAAGATTTAGCAAGCATTTATGCCGAATGGGAGAACAACGAAGGTATTATTGATGAAAACGGAGAAAATAATAAGAAACCGACTATTAAATTAACGCCCGAAGCGGTATTAAAATTATTTAAAAGAATATCAGATGAAGATGTTAATTTTATGGGGTTCAGTAGTTTGTGGTCTAGACCAGAATGGTTTGTATGTCAAGTGTTGGCGGTACCTCCTCCTGCTGTTAGACCGTCTGTAAAACACGATGCACAACAAAGAAGCGAAGATGATATTTCCCATATAATTGTTAATATTATTAAAGCAAATTCAACTTTATCAGAGAAAATATCAAAAAATGCGGCGGAAAAAGTAATTGAAGATTGGACTACTGTTTTACAATATTATATAGCAACAATGGTTGATAATAAAATACCAGGCGTGGCTAGTGTAGCACAGCGCTCAGGAAGAGCTTTAAAATCAATTAAAGAAAGATTGGTTGGAAAACAAGGAAGGGTGAGAGGTAATTTAATGGGGAAACGCGTTGATTTTAGTGCTAGAAGTGTTATTGGACCAGACCCTATTTTGAAAATAGGTAGATTGGGTGTTCCTATAAAAATAGCAAAAAATATTACATTCCCACAAGTAGTAAATAAAAGAAATAAAAAATTTCTTCAAAAACTAATGGAAAATGGACCCAATAAGTATCCGGGTGCTAATATTTTGGAAAAGAAAAATGGTGAAAGTATTTCTTTGCGTTATGTTTTACGTGAAACACAGAAATTAAACGAAGGCGATATTCTTCACAGGCATATGTTAGATGGAGATCCCGTTCTTTTTAACAGACAACCTTCTTTGCATAGAATGTCTATGATGTGTCATAGAGCTCAAATTATGAAAAAAGGAGCTACTTTTCGAATGAATGTTGCCGATACAAAGCCATATAATGCCGATTTTGATGGTGACGAAATGAATATGCACGGTCCTCAAGATGAAGAAAGTCAAGTTGAACTTTTGACATTAGCTTCTGTTCCTAGACAAATTATTAGTCCTGCTAGTAATCAGTCTATCGTAGGTATATTTCAAGACTCGCTGTTGGGCGCTCATCGTTTTACAAGAGAAAATATCAACTTCGATACACGAACGGCAATGAACCTTTTAATGTATTTCGATAAACCAGATACATCTCTCTTTAAAAAAAACAAACCCATTTCTAGCTTTGATTTATTAACACAAATATTGCCCCCAATGTCTTTGAAATTTTCGAATGGACTATTAAAACCAGAGGAAAATACGAAGAAATCCAATAATATTATTGAAATCAAAAACGGTTCTTATAAACGAGGACATATTGATAAAGGAACTCTTGGCGCGGTTTCAAAAGGATTTCTTCAAAGAATATTTAACGATTTTGGTTATAAGCAATCTGAAGATTTCATAGATAATTTACAAGCAATTGTTACAGAATATATGAAATTAAGCTCTTATAGCGTTGGTATTAGCGATTTGATTTCTAATAAACAAACAAATAATCTTATTTCACAAGAAATTAACAAAAAAAAGAAGGAAGTTGTCGAATTAATCCAACAATTACATATTGATTCATTTGAAAATCTTACTGGAAAAACAAATGAAGTCGAATTTGAAACTAAAGTAAACGGAATTCTTACAAAGGCAGACGAAGGAGCACGTAAAATTGGAAGGTCTAATTTAGATAGTGATAATCGATTCGTTATTATGGTAAATGCTGGTAGTAAAGGAAGCAATATTAATATCGCGCAAATGATTTCGTGCGTAGGACAACAAACTGTAGATGGTAAAAGAATTCCATATGGTTTCGACGATCGAACTCTTCCTCATTATACTAAATTCGACGATTCCCCCGAAGCTCGCGGATTTGTTGAGAATTCGTTTATTCAGGGATTAACTCCTGAAGAAGTATATTTTCACGCAATGGGTGGTAGAACCGGTTTAATCGACACGGCTGTCAAAACCAGCCAAACTGGATATATTCAAAGAAGATTGATTAAAGGTTTAGAAGATTTGATGGTAAAATATGACATGACCGTTAGAAATAATAAAAATAAAATTATTCAATTTAAGTATGGCGACGACTCTGTTGTTACAACCAAATGCGAACGTCAAAATTATTATTTAATCGATATGACAATGGAAGAAATATACGCACATTATCAAATGCCTAGCATCGAAACCATTTCTAATATTAATTTCACTAAAAAAGCTTTATCAAATATAGCAAGTGAAAAACAAGAACTTATTTCCAAAACCAAGCAGACCATTTTATACATGTTGGATATGCGCGAGAAAATCGTTAAAAATGTATTCAATTATAACAACGAAACACAGGTATTCCTTCCAGTTCATTTTAAAAGAATTATTGATAATATAAAAGAAAGACTCCATATTAAAAAAACATTCTTTGTAGATATTACTCCATTACAAACTTATAAATTAGTTGAAAACGCATACCATTATTTGGAAGAATACTGCAAAGATTCAAAACCTAGCGAATTATTCAAGGTATTATGGACTTACCATCTATCCCCAACACATTTACTTATTAAAAATCATTTTAATAAGAATGGGGTTAAACTCCTATTGGAAGAGCTTATTCATAATTATAAAAAAGCCATCGTTCATCCAGGTGAAATGGTTGGATTAATTGCCGCCCAAAGTATTGGGGAGCCTACCACTCAAATGACTTTAAATACATTTCATTTTGCTGGCGTAGCTTCCAAGAGTAATGTCACTAGAGGTGTGCCTAGAATCGAAGAGATATTATCGTTAAGTGAAAATCCAAAACAACCTTCAATTGAAATCCGATTAAAAGAAGAAGATGAATTAGACCAATCAAAAGCACAAGAATTAAAATATAAATTAGAATATACTTGTCTTAAAGATGTAACCACGTCAGTTAGTATATGTTTTGACCCAAAATTAGAGACTACTAGAATTAAAGAAGACGAGGTTCTGTTAAGACAATTTTTAGCATTTGAAAAATTAATGGAAGAATGTGGCGTCGAAGACGAACAAAAAGACACTCCATTTTCAAAATGGATTATTAGACTTGAATTATCCAGAGAAGACATGCTCGAAAAAGGCATTTCTATGGATGATATTCATTTTGCCGTTAAAAATAGTTTAAAACCCACCTCAGCAATCAAGTGTGTTTTTAGCGATTTTAATTCAGACAAATTGGTTTTTAGAATTCGAATTCAAGAATTTTCCAAAAAAATCGCACAGAAAAAATCATCATTAGACCAAACAGATGATATTTACAAACTTAAATTAATACAAGAACAAATTCTCAACAATATTATTTTGAGAGGTATTAAAGGCATTCCAAAGGTTATTTTGAGAAAAAAACCAAACCAATTAAAATATAAAGATGGTAATTATAAATCACACAATGTTTGGGTATTAGATACCGTCGGCAGCAATCTTAAGGATATATTAGCTTGTGATTTCATTGATTCTAGCAAAACCATTTCAAATGATATTCAAGAAGTTTATAGAACGCTTGGTATTGAAGCAGCTAGACAATGTATTCTCAACGAGTTAAAAGACGGCTTTGACGGGCAATATATCAATTATCATCATATGGCAATGTTGTGCGACAGAATGACCGCTACAAAAAAAATGGTAAGTATTTTTAGACACGGAATCAACAACGACGACATCGGCCCAATCGCAAAAGCAAGTTTCGAAGAAACGCCTGAAATGTTTTTAAAAGCAGCAAAACACGCCGAATTAGATTTAATGACTGGTGTTTCCGCCAATATAATGTGCGGCCAAGATGGTTATTATGGAACAGGAGCTTTCCAAGTATTGCTAGACCATCGGGGTTTTAAAAATGCCGAAGAAAAATATATTGAAACACACACAAATATCGACGACGCTCTTATGACGGAAGACAATTATTGTGCCATTCCCAATATTGAAATTAAAGATAATTTAAATATAAATACAACCAACGACTCTGGTGTAATAGACGATGATTATGACATCGATTTTTAAATAAATATCTTTTATTAATGTAAATGAAAGATATTTTATGGTTAATGAATTATATAGCAAAAAAAAGCAACGGGATTTATCCAGATTTATCTTGTTATAAATATATTTTACGAACAAATTCACACGTATCTTTTTACAAGCACTACATTATAAATTATGTCATTTATAACGAAGAAGAAAGAATACAAGCAGATAAATTATATTTTAAAAGTAAAATGATTTTACGAACTTTTAAAACCTTTTTTTATAAGAGAAAATTAAAAAAAGCCATTGATTCCGATTTAAAACACGATTTATATTTCAATGATTTGTCTGATTTTCCAGAAAACCAAAAAATTACTTTATATATCTCTCACGAAAATACTTTATATAATTTTAGAATTAGCAATCTAATCGCTTCGTGGGTTGATTCTTTAAAAAAAACCGACGGACTATTTATTAAACCCATAAAACTAAAAAATCCATATACCAATGTACCTTTTCAAAGATATAATTTATATAATATTTATTTTGGCATCAAAAATTCACCCTTCAATATGAATTCTATGATTCTCGCTTTTTTCAAATGTAATTTTTTTATTTCTAAATTCATATATATCAATTTTCCTGTTTTAAAAGAAAACGCAATTACTTGTTTCATTAAAAGCGGCAGCATTCGAGAATTGTACGAAGAAATACACAACATGCTCACTGAATTTGAAACAGAAGTAGATTATCTTACTTTACCCGACGCAATATCCTATTCTAGAAAAGCTTTTTTCGTAAATGAATTACTTGAGTGTTTACGTTATTATTTATTACAAGCTTTTTCTTGTAATCCGTTATTAAAAAGAGATGCACGAAAAAGTTGTAAAGAAAAATTAAACGAATACATCAAAAATAATGATATATCTTCATTTATAAGAATAAGACCCCCGCCCGAACCAATCATGCCGCCTCAGATTTTTCAAAATAGTTATATTCCCATATCATTTAATAACTATACCGACCCCCCTATTATACTCGAACCAGACGACGCGTCCTTTGATATAGAATCTATTGATAGTGCCGATGAAATCATTGATTCTATTTTACAATCCGATAATCCGTTTTCTCCAACAATAACTTTACCTAGAACCCCCACTAACGACCACCCCACCTCCAATAATTCCCCATTTAGCCTTACATTATTCAATAGATAAATATTTATTAATTATAAATATTTATTTTTCTAATGGATTATCGATTTTCCACAATGAATTCAATTCTTTTAATTTTTCAATCATAAAATTTTCATCAAATTTGTTAATGAACTCATTGCCTCCTATCTTATCTTTATAATAAGAATAATGCATTTTACCATCATCACTCCTATTTGGACCTGGGTTTTCCCCGGAATTACTTTGAAATTTTTTATCAAACTCACCAGTTAATGTCTTATTTGCTTGTCCTTTTCCTCCGCTAATACAAGAACCACCTATATCTTTATCTTTTTTATCCCAAGGTATACCCCACCAATATTTATCAAAAAGGTTTTTAATTTCATCTTTAATTGGTTCTGATTTCTTCTCTTTCCATTTCTTCATGACTTCTTCTTTTTCATCCTTTAATCTAGGTATTAATACCGATAATTCCGGTGGCGGAGCAATTAACATATATTTTATAAACCAATCAATTATTAACTTACTTGGCTTCGATCTCATATTTTTCGAATATTTATACTCAAATTCATCCCCCATCCCATCTTGAAGTTTCCTACTCTTTTGCTCTTCTTCTACTTTCAAATTTTCAATCTTTATTTCTTCCTCCGCGTCTTCCAAGTCTTTGCTTATTAATACATTTTCAACCGTTTGAGGTTCTTCGTCATCTTGTATATCCAATATATCAATTGTATATTTATTCGTATAATTTTCTTTATCATTTTTTGTAATTTTATCAAAAATGTTATTATATTTTATGTAATTTATGGTCGTGGATAATTCATCCTTTTTCCATTTTTCCATCGTATTTTTTAAAGAAGACTCCAATAGCAATATTTCATTGTTTGATATTTTATATTCAACTATATCAAAATTCATATATTTATTTTTTAAAAAGATATATTTTTTTATTTTTTCATATCTTAATAATTCATCACTTAATTTTTCATAATAATGTTCTTCGTTTTTCATTTTATTTATCAAATTCAATTCTGGAAAATGATAAATATTATCTTTCCCCGTTATTCCAATACAATCAACATCTTCCATTTCTTCATCTTCCTCCATTAAATATTCACATAAAGCCATCGAATTTTTTTCATCTAAATCAAATGATATAACCTCTTCATTCAACACTTGTTTTAACTTTTCTATTATACGGTCCATCTTATCAGTATATGTATTTAATATTCCTTTTCCTTCAATTATTTCCGAAATTCCTTTTTTTAGTTCCATATTATTTATCTCGTTTAATTTTATTTTGAATATATTTCTAAAAAATATATAAAAATTTTTCGCCATTTTTATTCTTTTTATCGATTCAATCCTTTCTTTATCAACATTCATTTTACCAGTTTTCAATATTTTATTCACCTTATAATCATTTATTGAAACATCTATTTCTGGCTCTACTAATATTATTTGATTTGTATTTGTTCTATAACCAACCAACACATCTTCTTCTATTATTTGACCGTCTTCTGGTATATGTAATATATCACCGTTTTCTAAATTTATATTTAATTCTTTTAATTTTTCTGGATAATCTCTACTTTGTAATATATTTCCCAAATCATCGTTTATAAATCTCATATCAATTTTCTTATTGATAGATGATGGGTCACAAGGTACAAATACTTCATTTTGTAACATTATTCCAATTGTTTCATAGAAATCATTTATAATTTGATATTTTATATTAGAAATTCCAATGTGTTGTATCAACCCTTCTAATTGAATATTCGACATATATTTCGTAAAATAAGAATCGTTATTTGGATATTTTTCACATTTTTCATTCAAATCTGCAGATATATATTTTATTATATTCCATATTTTATTTCCTTTTTTCATTCTATTAAAATCCTCTTTTAAAATAGTGGCTTTTATATATTTCTTGCTACTTCCTTCTTTATATAACACAAGTGGCTCATATATATCATTTGCTTTATATAACATTACTAATTTTCTTTTAGAGTTATACTTATAATTATTATATTGAGAACCTTTGGGACAAATAACTTCTATTTTATCTATAGGGTCATCCTGTGGATTATTAAAAATAAGTAAATTTATACCCTCATCAAATAATAAACCGCCATTTTTACTTGGCGCGGTTATTAAATCCCATAAATATTCATATTTTACATTTTCACTATTGTTTAGATATTCTATAAAATTATTTAACGAAAACCAAATCTTAGAATATTCTATTTCAGCCCTTTTTTCACCATATGATTTCACCATTTGTGCGAATATTTCTTTATCATTTTTTTTTATTTCTTCTTTTTTATATTTATATTTCTCATCATCGAAAAATATTTTATATAAATTCCCCTTGTTTGCGATTAAAAAGCTTAAAAATAGATGTTCGTGTTTTATTATCGTTTTAATTAATAGTTTAATATTTCTATCTATATTTTCTATCTTTAACTTCCTTGTATTTGATATGAAAGGCGAATTTTGATTAAAATATGCGAATGCTATTGCTGATAAAAAACTATTTGTATTATTAGTTACTCCGTATCTTAATAAACAGTAATTTTTTGATTTTAATCTAGGGTCTCTTTTTGTTTTTTGGCATATTTTTTGACTATCAAATTGAAAAAAATTTTCCAACGAAGGTGGCATATACCCTAATTGATAAGGCTTTAAAGATTTTTTCCCTCTTATTGGAGATGTATATCCCGTTTCTGATGTTTTGTCTGGTTTTTCAAGTTTATGCGGACATTTATCATTCTTACAACATTCGTTTTCAACCTTTTTTCTCGATTGTGACCTTTGATACTCTCCTGTTTTTTTATTTGACATATTAAAACAACAAGGCATGCATAATCCATTTTTATTTTCTTTATTCAAAAAACTTGGATAAAGTTGATTATATTTTTCCCTCCATTCGGAACTTGGATTTTTAGGGTCTTTCCCTATTGCTTGGCCGTTGTGATATTTTTTGTCCGTAAATTCATATATATATTTACCGTCTGGTATTTTTTTAGAATTTTGAGGTATAAGTGCTCCGAAACCACCACATTTCCCTTCTTCTACTTGTTTCAATGTAAGCGGTTTATTATCATAACCCTCCTTATTTGGGTCTTTAAAACACCAAAATCGCGGGCATACAAACCAATGATTCTCTTTTTTATCGTTTTTATATCCAATCGGATGAAGACTCGACGTCGAATCATTTTTTAAGTCATCATCTAAATTGTCATATTCTTCTTGTGATAATATTACAGGGGTTCTTTTCATGTTAGAAGGACAACTTCTTACATAAGAATCAAATCCAGGTGTTTTATTTTTTACAGCTATTTCTGGATATCTAGTTCGAATTCTATTAACAAAATATCCGTTTTTACCTTGTAAGTCAAATGTTAATTCTTTTTTTGACCCCCCTTTGGCGTTAAAATTCATATTTAAATTGCTATTTTCACCAATTTCTTGCCGTTTTAATTCTGTTTTATCAATTATATTTCGCAAAGATAAATTTTCATCTGGAGGTTCCGCTGCTATTATGTCTTCTTCTCCGCCGCCGCCGCCGCCAAACCATTCCTCCTCGTCGCTCGAAGACCCATCGTCTGAAGAACTATCACTATCATCTTTCATAGCAAACGCATCAACCGCTTCAATCTCGTCATCGTCCTCGTCGCTTTTCTCATCATCCGACCCTCTTAATTTTTCTAATTCCTCCAATTGTTTCTTTTTTGATAAGGTTTCATCTATAAAAACACTGGCTGTTAATATTTCTACTGGTTTTTCTACTATACTTGCTATAACTTTTTTACATAATTTTTTATAATGACTATCCACGTCATCTTTGATTATTTTAATTAAAAAACTTATGTATTTATCTATATATTTTATGTATTTTTCATTATTTATGTTATAAACATTAATAAATAATTTCTGCTCTAAATTCACGTTTTGTTTCATTTCTATTTTTACATCAAATCCCCCGCTTTCAACAAAATGTAAAGATTTATTCGCAAATGTATCCAATTGAATTTCCGCTTCTTGTTTAAACTTTAGTATAGCATTAACCGCGTTTCTCCTATTTATTTTAAAATTTACCATTAAATCATTTATTATAGTTTCATTTGGCGTATTATATTGCATTTTAACTGATATAAGTTCTGTTATAGCATCCATTTTATTATACGATGAAACCTTTTTGTATTTTAATTCAATGACATCTGTCGTCTTCTCGTATTTTGTATTTTTTTTGATATTGAAAATATGTGTTAAACAATTTTCATATTCTTTTAAATCAAATACGTAGTCATCTTTTTCCAATTCATATTCATAGTCCATTTTAACTATTTCAACAAATTCATTGCTTAAGTCTAAAAACATCGGAAACTCATATCCACTTTTTTTCAAGTATGAATTCAAAGTGTATAATATTTTTCTATTTAAATTTCTTTTTAAGCAATCCATTATGTCTTGTAATTTTTGACTTTTTTCCATATTTATTTTTACTTCAATATTCCCATCTTCAATAAATTGACAGTATATTTCAATATCTCCTTCTTGTATAAAAAAACTTACTCTATTCTCATTTGTTAATCTTTTTCTTATAAGATTCAGTTTTGATATTTTATAACTATTGTCGGATACTATCACTGGTATTTTTTTACCATTTTTTGATAATACGTTTCCAGTATATAATCTATATCTGTTTTCTAAACTTTTCCCTGGATCATATTTAATTAAAGGTATAAGTTTATCCGAACTTACCAGTTTAAATATTAATTCCATTGGCAATTTCATATTTATTTGTGGATGAATAATAAAAAATAACTTAGAAATTCCTTTGTTTATTTTTTTTAATTTTTCTTCTTGTAAATATCTTTTAAATAATTCCGTTTCTACATTTAATGTTGATTTATTTAAAGAATACTTCTTATTTTCATAATCTTCATATGATTTAATTCCTATTTTGTATAATTTTGGAAAATATAATTTAAATAAAAATTCCTCTTTTTCTTTACTTAAACTAGGATTATCATGTTTTATGTCTGTTGGAAAACAATAAAATAATTTTGTTATATTTCCAAATTTTAATAACAAATGATTATCTTGCGATATTACTTGTAAATCATCCGAATTATTCAATTCGCCATCAAATATTGCTTCTGTCGGGTCAATCGAATATAAATAGTTTCGCTGGCCCATTGATAAAGATTGACTAATTGGTACAAAACGAGTTAGTTTTGATTTAAACTTTAATTTTTCAAATTCTTCAAATGTATAATCTTTAACAGGAAGGCTTAAATCATAATTTGCGTTTAGTATATCAACGTCTTTCCCCTTTAAAATCGATTTTTTCGTACTTGATGTATTAATATTCGATTCAAATAATTTTCTTTCATTTATATCTATTGTCATTGAACCAAACAGGTAAACCTCGTCTGGACTTTTTTTAATCTTCCTTCTTTTATTGTATTCTTCTACTATTTTTTCCTTAATAGTTTGAATAGTATCATCGCCATATATATTTTTAGATTCGTTTTGTTCTGTATCATTCTCGCTTATATGAAATAGTTGAAACATATATATATATATAAATAAATGATTATATATATATTTAAATGAGTATTAATATAATTTGTGCTTTGGCTAAAAACAAAACTATAGGATATAAAGGTTCCATTCCGTGGCATATACCAAAGGATCTTAAATATTTTAAAAAAATAACATCCGGTGATAAAAACGATAATGCTTTGGTAATGGGAAGAAAAACTTGGCAAAGTTTGCCAACATATCCAAATACTTTGCCAAATCGAAATTCATATATAATTACCAATAATCCACCCCTTATATCTCGCAAAAATATAACATTTATTGAAATGCCTTCAACCGAAGATATTATTACAATGAAAAAAAAACACTCAAATATTTGGATATGTGGCGGCCAGTCAATTTATGAATATTTTATTAATAAACCATATATTGATAAATTGTATTTGACTGAACTTAATTCAGATTTTAAAGGCGACACCTATTTCCCCGAAATACCCTCGCATTTCCACAAAGTTATACAAGGAGAACCTTATGCATCAAAATTAAACGCTATATCATTCGTTAATTATAATTTTACTGTTTATTCTAACCTTACACACCCTAGATAGTCTTAAACTTATTATTTCAAATCATAATATGGATTATCAGTTATAGTCATGCTACAATATTTTGTCGGTTTCTTTTTATAATTTACAGGTTTATATACGTCAATTGGAACCGATTCTTTTAAAATAAATTTGAAATTATTCCAAAATTCACTCGTATGACCTACCGATTTAGTCGCAATATGAGACAATTCATGCAGCGCTACAAAGGTTAGTGTATTTTCATCTATCAAATTATTTCCATGTTTTTCTTTTGTAGTACAAAACGCCAATTTTTCCCCTTTATTTTCTGAATATGCTGTAAATTTACTTGTAGGTAATATTTCAACTATTTTTTTTGGATTGAAACCATCTTTCAGCCGTTTTACATTTTCTCTTTCAGGATATTTATTAGCAAGATGTTTTACTACTTTACCCATCTTCCCCGTCACTCTTGCTAAAAGATCCGCAACTAATTCTAATTTGGCTGTTTCTCGAACACAATATTTATTCCCATCTACGTCTGATATAATACATTTCAAATTAAATGAATCCGATTCTTGGTATATTTTCAAAGACACATAGACGATAAAAAAAATTAATAAATAACCAAATAAATTTACTCCTAATGATGACATTTATATATTATATCTGTATATTTATCTATTTTAAATCATATAATTTTAATATGTGATTTAATTATTTATGCACTTCCCAATTCTAAAGGTCTTCTGTAAGGGTCTCCGCTAATAGTCGTTTGGTTCCATGGACCAACCTCCATTTTAGGGTTTGCTGGTTCGCTTCTCAATTGAAGATTCGCATTTCTTAAACTTTGTCCCACGGTATTAATACCAACATGATGACCGGCTTTTAACAAACTTACATTCGATAAATCACCTGCTCCAGATGGATTAAGTTTTGAAAATTCAGAGTTGTTGTCTCTGGGCAACAAATCTTTTGGGTCTACAACTTCTTGTTTGGCACAGCTTGGTGGCAATCCATACGTATCTGTATTCAATCCACTAGAAGAAGCATAATCTTCATTTTGTCCTTCTGGCATAGATGGTTGATAGTTCTGGGCACCACCGTCTACCGAACCTCCCGCTCGCTGCTGTTCTCTCGAAGGATTGTCCAATCCACTAAGAGTCATACCTTTTCCTTGTGAATAATTATATAAAGCATAAGCCAATAATACGCCGCCTATTAACACTAACGTTTTGTTCTTTGTAAATGATTTGAGCATTTTCTCTAGATCCTTTAACATTTCTATTATATAAATTAAAAATATAAAAATTATTACCTTTATATTTTTTAGTTTTCGCTAAATAATAATTCCATATCATCATCTGATTCATCTTCCGATAATTCAATTTCATCTAATAAATATTGTTTCTTAATTTTTTGTACTGTTAAATATGCCTTTATTGCTTCTTCTCTTGCCTCTTTTGCTTTTTGTCTTGCTTTTTTATATACCTCTAAATATACTTCATTCGGCGATTTCAAATTAATAGTTTCCGAGTCTTTTGGTATATCTAATTTATATTCATTCAATTTTGCTGGATTATTCTTTATTTCTAAAGTATTGTCTTGTTTATCGGTCAAATCGTCGCCTTCAATATTGATTAATTTCACCTTTATGTTATTCGTTGTAATATCTTCATCCATATTTTCCTTTAGTTTTTTGTCCTTATTTTCATTTTTATTATCTTCTTGAGCTTCTTCTTCATCCTCCTCGTCTTCTTCATCCTCCTCGTCTTCTTCATCCTCCCCGTCTTCTTCATCTTCTTCTTCTTCATCTTCTTCTTCTTCATCGCCCTCCACTATTTCATTGCTTTCTTCTAATATTTTGGAAGAATCTTCTAAATTTGTAGTTATATCATTCGTTTTTACAACAACCAATTCCTTTTTATCGGACAACAATTCATCTTTTTCACCACCATCTTTTTCACCACCATCTTTTTCTAAAGTTTTACTACTTGCTCTACCAGAGCCAAATTGTATAAGACATTGATCGAATACTGGTTTATCTTTTAATATCATCGCTTGTCTCAATACAAATTCTAAATGAAAACTTGCTGATGAAAATTTTAATGCCGATAATTCTATAATACTTATTAATGGTGAATTCGCTTTAATATCATCAATCGATAATAGCGTCTGATTATCGTCATATACTTGAATATTATTGTAGGTATGTTTATTTATTCTTGGTATAAATGTTCTTAATAAATGCGATTTTTTATAATTTTTCACTGTATCTATCCAATTATACTCTATATCTTCCATAGTTACTTCACCTTCCACAAACCACAGGTCTTTTTTGTCGTATATTAATTGTTGTATATGTTCTTCCATTGTATTCAACCACTCTATAAAATCATGATTATCCGTGTCAAATAATAGATCGCAATATATCTTCTTTTCTGTTTTATGAATACCTCGTTTCGTGTTGCATTTAGGAGTTTGAAATAGTATAGGGTTTCCATCTCTCGATATTTTAGCTAAATATGTCCCACCTTGTATTGCTTGCGGCGAATGTATTTTCAATTGATCAAAAGGATAGTTCTCATCTGTTTTTAATAAATAATCCATTTTATTAATTATAGAAAAATTCTTTTCAACTTATCACGCAAAACATTTATAATTAAAATACAAATATTTATTAATGTTGTCTAAAGAAAAAATCATCAATGAATGTTTAGAAGTATTAAATAGAAAAGAAGTAAAAAACGAATTCAAAAAAATGATGGCTCCTTTAATAGAACTATTATTAAAAGATATTTATCCATATATTTATTTGTCTATCATTTTTGTCGTATTAAGTTTTCTATTAATTTTAGGGATATTTATTTTATTGTTGCGTAACAATAAATTTTTATTAAAAGCCAATATAAAATAATTATTAATATTAATTATATATATAATGGCACGTAGAGCACACACACGTAGAATGGCCGGCGGAAAAAGAAAACGCCGAAGAGCAAGTCGTAAAAGCAAAAGTCGCAGACGCACTAAGAGACGCAGACGCAGTCGTAGACGCAGAGGGGGAAACATGTTGATGAAAGCAGCAGTCCCTTTTTCCTTAATGTATTTAAACAGCAGATATGGTAAAAAAAGCAAAAGTCGTAGAAAATTTAGACGTTAAATATTTATGATTTAAATTAATTAAATATTACTTTATATCATAAAATAATGGACCGATTCCAAAATAATATTCAAAAATGGGTGGAGGTAGATAATAAACTCAAAAAATTAAATGAAGAAATAAGAGCATATCGCAACCAAAAAAACGAACTCGCCGACCAAATTCATTCAGTCGTTGAAACAAATAATTTAAATAAAGCCGTTATTGAAATTTCCGATGGTTCTTTGAAATTCAATACAGTCAAAAATACTTCCCCTTTAACATTGAAATTTATTAGTAAATGTTTATCTGAATGCATAAGCAATGTTGATACGGTTGATAATTTATTAAAATATATTAAAAATCAAAGAGAAAGCAAATATATTCCACAAATTAAAAGAAATTATAAATAACTTAAATATTAATATCTATTTCATTTAATGAATATTAATATTGATGACGATGATATTGAAAATCAACTTTTTCAAGAATGGCTCGATGAAGACAACTTTTTGAACGAAAATGACCCCGATGTACGATACAAATTATGTAAATATTATAACTCTATTTTAGAAATTGTCAAAAAAGCCGGATATACTATTAATAATAAAA
>Ga0209632_10003226_pt1 | contig 15173 bp, 18 predicted proteins | sample COG_10_FD_184754 | JGI IMG/M metagenome (GOLD analysis project Ga0209632, IMG submission 184754) | Pelagic Microbial community sample from North Sea - COGITO 998_met_10 (SPAdes) (version 2) | ecosystem: Environmental > Aquatic > Marine > Neritic zone/Coastal water | place: Helgoland, sampling... | reverse complement strand
AATAATGCAAAAAATATCGAAGGCGCGATTAATAGTAGGTGCAAGAAACAGTTATATTTTGGTTCCTGTTCTTTGGTATTGTCTGAAAAAACAGGAAAAAAGAAATTACACTTTCCAAAGGACGCAGATATAACAAGGGATCAGTGGGCAGCAGAGTTGACACGATCTCTGCATTTTGTGGCTCAGAAACTTGACATAACAATACCAGAAAGCATCATAGAAACCGTGTTAAAAGACGATTCAAATCTGATTGATACGCGCACATTTATTCAAGAAATAAATAACGAATATATGATGCATATTCATAGTTGATTATTACACAATTCTGTTTTCAACCGGCACCAATTTTTCATTGAATTCCTGATCGCGATAGAGTTCTTTTCCATCTGCATCTCGAATGATTACATAATCAATATTCAGATCACCTCCAGGCTGCATCTCTATGTTAATTTCAGGATTTATACTGTCATCTTGGATTCCTTCATCCAATAAATCAAATAATGACTGAAGGTTTTCAGCATCAAAATCATCAGTAACCGAGTAAAGTATTTCGGGATCATAATCAGGGTATGTGATCAAAAATGTAACTGTAAAATTGGACATTAGATTTCCTTCATAGTTTGCCGTTTATATGGCCTAACTGGCTCATAGCTGCATATTTGGCCAGTTGGAGGAACGGATGCGGAACAAAATCGACATTGACGACTTATCACATAAATAGTTGCCTCTGGGATCAATAGATTAGAGGTAACAAATTGATTTCAGATGAAGATATAGCCCAACAATGGGGGCTGTCGTTTGACGATGTTGAATTTATCAATGCGCGACCAAAGGCAATGCGCGTTGGTTTGGCCGCCCAGTTGAAGTGTTTCCAACATAGGGGTCAGTTTCTATCAGATTGGACCAGCATTTCAGAAGATGCTCGTATTTATCTTGCTGAACAACTTGATAGCCAGCTTATAAACGCGGCTCTGTATGACTTTAAAGGCCGGTCTGCGCGACGCCATTGTGCTGAAATTGTTATACACCTAGGTTTTAAGCGGATGACAGGCGATCACCGTTCTGCTCTTCGAGCATGGTTGTTAACGGATCAATGCCATCAAGGAAATTCAATTGATGATATGGTCAAGGATGCCTTTCTATGGTGTCTGGATCATAAGGTATTTGCCTATTCAAAAAAGATCATGGAACGCCTTGTACGTTCAGCACGCAAACAATTTCTTGAGCAATTCCTAAGTGATGTAGCTGACCGCCTTTCATCTGATACAGAAGCTAATCTTGAAACCTCACTTGCTGCGCCCGGTGAAGCAACTGGGTTTTACCGTTTGAAAGATGATGCTGGAGCTGCAACGCTGGAAAACATGCTTACCGTTACAGAGCGCTTAAGTTTCATCCGCAGTTTGAACTTACCCAAAGATCTGCTGATAAATGTCAGGCGGCCATGGCTTGACCGCATTACCCGAAGGGTAAGTGGGGAAACGGCTTCAGAAATGCGAAGGCATGGTCAAAAGCAGCGACTTGGCCTTTATGCTGTTTACCTTATGGCCCGCGAATCTGCGCTGATTGATAATGTAGTCGATCTCCTTTTGGAAACGGTTCATCGCATTAGTGCTAGGTCACGCAGGAAAGTTGTCACAGGCATAGCTCGCGAGATTGAGCGGGTTTACGGCAAAGAAAAACTATTGGCCGAAATTGCTTTGGCTTCAATCGATGAACCAACAGGTCGTATTTGCGATGTCATCTTTCCTGTTGCCAACGAAGGCAAACTGGCATCGATCATCAAAGAATTTAAAGCGAAGGGTGGTTTGGATCGCCGTGTGCAAAATGTCATGCGCGGATCCTATTCAAGTCATTACCGTCCCATGTTGCCCAAGTTATTAGATGTCTTGGAGTTTAGATCTAATAATACAACGTGGCGACCTATTCTTGATGCGCTGGACTGGATAAAGAAAATGCGCAGTGAAGGGCGGCGTGTTGCGACACAAAGCGAAGCACCAATGGATGTTATCCCATCAAAGTGGCGTTCTTCTGTGATTGATAAACAGGGGCGGGTTAATGTGATTAGCTTTGAACTCTGCATACTAACCCAATTACGGGAATGTATCAGGGGTAAGGAAATCTGGATTGAAGGGGCAGATCGCTACCGCAATCCTGACGATGACTTACCAAAGGATTTTGAGAAACGACGTGGTGACTATTACGCCAGCCTCAATTTACAACAGGATGCAAAAGCCTTTGTGGCAGGCGTAAAATCTGAACTTGAACAAGAACTACGCCTTTTGAACGCGGATATTCCTAAAAATGATAAAGTTCGCCTGCGTTTGAGTGGTGACAACCGCATCTCAATCACACCGTTTGCCCCATTACCAGAACCAACGGGTCTTGTTTCCATGAAATCCGAGATTGGAAAGCGTTGGCCGATGACAGGGCTGTTGGATGTTTTAAAGGAAACAACCCTTGATACTGGATATCTTAATGCTTTTGAAACATCGGCATCGCGTGAAGTGCTTTCACCCCTAGTACGGGACCGTCGATTGCTGTTATGCCTTTATGGCCTTGGCACCAATGCGGGTCTGAAACGAATTGCATCCGGTGTGTCTGATGTTAGTTACGATGAACTGCTTCATATTCGCCGCCGTTATATTTACCCTGCTGCTTTACGAACAGCGGCAGCACAAGTGGCAAATGCCACCCTAGCAATTCGCAATCCTGATGTTTGGGGGGAACCTGGTACGGCTTGCGCCTCTGATTCAACAAAGTTTGGTGCATGGGATCGAAACCTGATGACGGAATGGCACGCGCGATATGGTGGACGCGGCGTGATGATTTACTGGCATGTCGAACGACAAGCCACATGTGTTTATTCTCAGCTTAAGCGGTGTTCATCATCTGAGGTGGCCTCAATGATTGAAGGTGTTTTACGCCACTGTACCGATATGGATATTCAACGACAGTATGTGGACAGCCACGGCCAAAGTGCTGTGGGTTTTGCATTCTGTCATCTGCTTGGGTTTGAACTGGCTCCGCGATTGAAAGCAATTGCGCGTCAAAAACTATCGCTACCTTATGCAGGTATGAAAGCATCATTGCCTAATCTTATGCCCATTCTGTCTGGGACAATTGATTGGGCAGAAATTGAACGCCAATATGACGAGATGGTGAAATACGCATCGGCGATGCGCCATAAAACAGCTGATCCTGAAGCGATCTTACGCCGCTTTGCGCGTGCCGAAGTGATGCATCCAACCTACAAAGCCTTGGCTGAACTGGGCCGTGCGATCAAAACCATCTTCCTGTGCAGATATTTACGCTCTGAAGCATACAGACGCGAAATCAACGAAGGCCTGAATGTCGTTGAGAACTGGAACAGTGCGAACGGCTTTGTGTTCTTTGGCAAAGGCGGTGAAATTGCTACCAACAGAATTGAAGATCAGGAAATATCAGCGTTGTCATTACATCTGCTGCAAGCCTCGATGGTTTATGTAAATACCCGCATGATGCAATCTGTGTTGACGGAACCTGAATGGGTGAAGCGCATGACGCCGGAAGATTACCGTGGTTTATCGCCAGCGATTTATGGGCACCTTAATCCGTACGGGCAGTTTGATGTGGATATGGAGCGGAGGATAAATTTTGCACAAAAAGCTGCGTGAGATAATTAATGGAATAATTTGAGGACTTGGCACGTCTTTCTTGTATTAGGTCTCATTATCTTGGTGATGAGGCCGTAAAATAGGGAGGAAATATAATGTCACCAAAAGATAACAACACTCATGATGTGCATAGCTTTTTCGCGGCAGACCCGGAGAAAGCTGATAAAGAATTCTTTGGTCGCGTGGCCAACCCGGATCGTCGGGGTTTTTTAAAACGAACTGGTCTGGCTACAATGGCGGCAATGGTGGGCACATCTATTCCGTTTCACCGCAACATGCCGATTGGATTTGTTCCGGCAGCTATGGCACAAGATAATGTGTTGATGGGTAAAGACGGATTAACACTGTTAAACGATCGCCCAATTAACGCAGAAACACCCCCAGAATTGTTGGATGATGCGATTACGCCAACATCACGTCATTTTGTTCGCAATAATGGAATTCCACCAGAAGAAATTGATCCAGCCACATGGGAACTGACTATTGATGGTTTTGTTGATAATCCAATGACGCTCACAATCGCCAATCTGCGTGAACAATTCGAAGTTGTCACGATGGCCCTTACTTTGGAATGTGGTGGCAACGGCCGTGGCTTTTTTGATCCTCCTGCAAAAGGCAATCAATGGACTTATGGGGCTGTTGCATGTTCGGAGTGGACCGGCGTTAGGTTAAAAGATGTTTTGGAAAAAGCAGGTGTTCAGTCAAACGTGGTCTATACTGCACACTATGGCGCGGATACGCATTTGTCGGGCAAAGAAGGAAAGCTCTCACTGTCGCGCGGCGTTCCTATCTCCAAAGCAATGACAGATAACATCCTGATTGCATTTGAAATGAATGGTGCACCTCTACACCCAATGAACGGTGCGCCTTTGCGACTTGTTGTGCCAGGTTGGCCCGCGTCCACTGCGCAAAAATGGTTACACCGCATTGAGCTTCGCGACATCGTTCACGATGGTCCAAAAATGACTGGCAAAGCATACCGCGTCCCTAATCGTAAAGTTGCTGCAGGTGAAGAGGTCGCCAAAGAAGATTTTGTGATAATCGAACGGATGCCGGTCAAATCGTTGGTCACCTTTCCTGCGAACAATGCTGACATAGGTTTGGAGACCGAGGTTCGCGGTCATGCTTGGTCAGGAGATCGCACTATTGATAAACTTGAAGTATCATTAGATTTTGGGGCGACTTGGCAAATTGCCGAATTGGATTCTCCTGTGAATTCGGGCGCGTGGCAGAATTGGCGCACGACGGCCAAATTTATGCAAGCAGGTTACTATGAAATCTGGGCGCGTGCTACTGATAGCGAAGGCGTCATGCAACCGTTTGCGATTGATTGGAACCCCAAAGGGTATCTAAACAATACCATGCACCGTGTTGGTGTTCGCGCAAGCTGATCCAAAAAATCAATAAATTTGAGGCAATCGATATTTGGTTGCCTTTTTCTTTAGGAGAGACAATGAAATTCCTCGTTTTAAATGTGGCTGTGGCAGCCATACTAACTCTTGGTGCATCAAATAGTCAGGCACAGGAGACATTTCTAGACCAACTTGCTACCGCAGATATTGCCAAAGGTGAAAAAGTATTCAAAAAATGCAAATCATGTCACACGGTTGACAGCGGTGGCAAAAGCAAAGTTGGCCCAAATCTTTATGGCATTATTCAACGCCCTGTCGCCACGGTGGAGGATTTCAAATACTCAAAAGCTTTAATCGCATATGGGGGTCAGTGGACACTTAGCCGTTTGGATGCATTTTTAGAAAAACCAAAAACCGCTGTAAAAGGAACAAAAATGAGTTTCGCAGGCATTAGGAAACCTGCTGATCGCCTCAATCTTCTAAGTTTTTTGAATGCTCAGTCTGGCACGCCATTGGATGTTCCTGTCGCAGAAAATTCAACTGAAGCAGCGATTTCAGTATCAGATGAACCTTCTGAATTTGGGGTTCTTTTCCAAGCACCTGGTGTTGAAGAAACATTCTACGCATGCAGCGCATGTCATTCTGAGCGCATTGTCGCCCAGCAAGGATTAACCCGTTCCCATTGGGATGAGTTGCTTGTCTGGATGGTTGATGAACAGGAAATGGATGAAATCGATGAGCCCGATCGCACTGCCATCTTAGATTATCTAGCAGCGCATTATGGCGAAGATCGACCGAACTTTCCCAGCCCCAAACAGTAGAAAATTAAAATCTCAAATTAAACGCAAACTGCTCTAACCCACATTACACGGAACAGCGGTTTGCGTGGCTTCCCGCATCGCCAATACTGTGTTTACTTGATCTTGTTGCTCAAAATGAGTGCGTATGTATTTTGAAATGGCTGCAAATCGATTGGCATCCATTCCTGTTGCCAGCAAAGTATAATGGTCGAATGTGCCACTCCATGATGCTAGAAGCAATTCGGGTGTTACGTGGACATTTGGCAGGGCGGCTTTCGTAATAGTTAAGGTCAATCTACACCCATTACGACCCGCATAATGTAAGGCCTGAATTTCATTGTTGTACGTGACATCTGCGACCAAAGCTAGATTTGCAGATGTAAGATCTGGAACATCAGTTCTGGAGCTTACCTCTCGAATATTCTCATATGATACACTAAATGTCTGCTGCAAAAACGCTTGGTGTTGATCCGCAGGTGTAAGTCCTGATTTCAGGTCAAAGATCGATTGTCCGAAAAACACAAGAACCAAAGCAACAGATGCCGCGATAGCAAGATATCCAAAAGGGAACCCTGATGTCTGGGCCCGTGCTGGGTCTGTGGCAAGTTTTGGTCGTATAGATTTCAATGCATGTCCAATACCTTGAATTTGAACCAAAGCCTGTTGCAATGTAGGCTCATTTAGCAGACGAACTTCTAAAGCCGCTGTATCCGCCGCTGGTAATTCTCCGTCACTATAGGCGTTCAAAGCATCCCAATCATCTTGTGATAAAGATTCCATCAGTTTTTCCTTCTTCGCGTTTGAACATTTGCAGAACCATCAACGAGTTTCAAAAGTGCGCGACGCGCACGGCTGATCCGGCTCATAACAGTTCCAACTGGAACCGCAATAATTTCAGCAGCCTCATCATATTTCATACCCATAATATCCACTAAAAACAAAATTTCTCGTGCATCAGGCGGCAGCGTCTCAAATTTTATGCGCAGCAAAGTATCCCTTGCTACATCCCTATGCGAAACGTCGCTATCATATAAACGTGTTTGTGTCTGACTATATTCCCTCCGAACCCGCCTTTTTCTTAGTTCATCAATGTTTAGGTTTCGAATGACCCTAAACATCCATGGGCGAAGCTGTTCCAACTTGTTTGGACAGGTATCTGTTCGTAATGCACGCTCAATCGCATCTTGAACCAAATCCTCTGCCTCGTCTTGCGTCGTGCAAATCGACCGCGAATATGCTCGGAATTCGGGCAAGAGAAGTTCTATTTGTGTCAGTGACGCCATCTCCAAATAATATCGTTAACAAGCGTAAAGTCAAAGTGAACGCTTCTATTCCTAAAACAAAACCCTCAGTATGAATCGTGCTTTTCATCCATTACATTAGGGTACACCCTATTGATACATGTCGATGTTACACATACATACTGTCACTTTTGGGTGGTAAATTACTAAATGTTACGTTATTCACAGCTTACCACCCTAATGTTACGGATAAGTCATGAGCCGCATCGGATATGCACGTGTTAGCACCACTGATCAAGATTTAGATATTCAGATTACAAAACTGAAAAGTGCGGGTTGCGAAATAGTGCGCTCTGAAACGGGTTCAGGTGCATCACGTGATAATCGCACTGAACTAGAAACCGTTTTACAATTCGTTCGAGAAGGCGATGAATTGGTCGTTCACAGGCTTGATCGCCTCGGCCGCTCAACACGCGACGTTTTGAACCTTGTCCATGAGTTGGATGCAAAAGGCGCATCTCTACGTATTTTGGAACCCGAGATAACAACAACTGGCGATATGGGGCGCATGGTCATTACAGTTCTAGGCATGGTGGCTGACATGGAATTGAAATTCATCAAAGACCGGCAGCGGTCAGGGATTGAGGTAGCAAAAACCAAGGGTGCATATAAAGGTCGCAAAAAGACCGTTGATGAGGTCGAAATTCAAAGGTTAGCGAATACAGGCGTTAGCAAAGCACAAATAGCCCGCGATCTAAATGTGTCACGAATGACCGTGTATCGTGCTCTGCAAGATGCTTAATAATATGAGAGCTGCGCAACTTCGTTCTCTCTTTGTACTTTGAACTGGACAAATATGCAGCTATGAGCCAGTTAGGCCTATATGGTGTAATCACAGCCGATTTAGATTGTGATTACCGAGATAACTTGTGGGAAATATCATCACATTCTGCCATCCAATCACGCGCTTCTTCTACTTTGGACATATGTTCAGGACTTTCACTGAAAAAACTTTCTACATCGGACGCCCATACATCTTGCGTATGCTCATTAGAATTAGCGAGAAATATACAAAATTTATGAATAAGTTTGGCGTCAGTGATAGTTGCTGTATGGGAAGGCAAGGTATCACTTTTAAACACTAGCGCTTCGATTTCATATGCAGTGCATTTTCCTGAATCATCAAATCCAATATATTTATTCATGTATCTAGGGGGAAAAAAATCAGTCATTTCGTAACTCCTTCACTGTTTCTGGATCGTATCCCAACCGTATCAAATTATCACTTTTAAAGATCACAGGGTCTGCAACAAATGCCATATATTCACCCAACCAATCATCGTTGATACTGGCTTCCATTTTGTCTCTTTCTACACTTTCACTGTATGTCGAAATTTCCAAATATCTCTCCTTTTTTTTGTCAACTTGCTATACAAGCGTGGTCCCAATTATGGTCCCCTTCACTATTCTCTGGTTCTATTTTTTGTCCCATAATCTCGAAGCCGGTGACTATCTTATCAGATCCCCAAGTTTTAGTTAGGACAGTTAGTTTGTCGGCAGTAAATTTTTCGTTAATTGTAAACTCTTCAAAGTCCCAATTACCTTTGAAAACTCTTTGTGCATAAACTAGATATAAACTTTGTTTCTGGTGGATTTTATTATGTAATTTTGGGTCAAGATTATCTTCACAATTTGTATTAATTGATTTCAAATCTGGAAAACCGATCGTAAGATTATAGAATCCTTTCCATTCTGCGTTCTCTGATACTGGATAAACTTCAATCCAATGACTATCGTTATACTCGCAATTATCACCATGATAAATGTTTGCATAATCCTCATACCATGCTCGATCACCTAGTTGATATTTTTCTGGAATATGGCCCCAACCATCATCGGAATCATGGGATTTTTGTTCATGCAAAAAGTATTCGGTAAAATCGTCATTCTCGTTCTCTAACCACCAGAGCGCTTTCTCGGCGGGGATAGTTCCAATGGTGTATTCAGCACCAGATTCAAAAGCACTAATCTTATATGTGTATCCCATTTTAAGTCTCCCTTTGGTATAAATTACCCGCGAAAAAAAATTTTTCAAAGTGTTTATTGGTGGGTTGCTATAGCACCTGACACAAACGAAAATATGGGACCCTCAGTTAAAAGTTTCATCCCCCAGTTCAGCGGGGGGGCATAGTGTTATATCGGTGTTAATACACATCCCTCCCTATTTTCAGATTATAAATTTACAGCGGCGATTTAGTCACGCCCTCAAAACAGATTAATTGCATTTCTTTCCGCGGTCTCAGGGCTCTGGTTCCCTGGCACATTTGGTTTTAGATTATTACTTATTGTCTAACATATGTATGATTGTGTGATAACAATTTTACTAAATAAACCAGTAGGACAAATAATTCATATAAGGATCAAATTCGTGGAAAAAAGAAGCATTGCAGAAATACTTATTAACTGGGAAAAATCCAACTTTCATCAATGGATAAATTTCGACAAGTATCTGTCAGATATGTCCATAGACAAATCAAAACTCGAGGCATCCAGTGATCCAAAAATATATGATTTAATGTTAGATATTGATCGAAGTTTCTATGAAACAAATGATGCAATAACAGACTTCGTTTCGGATACTCTTAGCACTGATATTTCGAATAAAAACTTTATTGAATTACGGCAAGAAATTATTGAATATATTGATACGATAAGGATACTGATAAGGGCGCAACTTAGCACAATTTCTTATCTAATCAGTGGTGTTGATAATGAGCCGGACACTGTGCAAATTGATGGAAAATTCTCAAGAGAATCTTGATTATTATTATGAAAGAAAATCGTCTATTGTTAGATCATCAATTGATCTTTTTATGGATCGTTTTGCAGTAGGTTGGACTGCCTTCATTAAGTCGAGAAATCGTTTCTGTGGTTTTTGTTTAAAAGCATACAAACCAGTTGGTTTTCCGGTTGCATAAACATCTTGCAATTCTTTGTTAGAGTATTGTTGAGCAGTGGCATCTATTCGATCACCAGTTGTCATATCTTGTAACCACCAGTGATTTTCTCCTTCTGCATCGTGTCCAGAAATAGGGTGTAAGTTTTTTGTGTCGATTAGGAATAATAAGGCAAATGTCGCGGGCACACAAAATCCAAAATATTTTCTATTCCATCTTGGGTGATTGGGTGGATACTTTTCCTTGATTTTATTACTAAGTAGATCACTATGCAATTTGTCTTGAATACTTGAAACAAGTTCGTTCACTATGGCCTGATTATATTCATATCTCTGGTAATCTAGAATATCATATTTGGTGGCATTATCATCGATTGGTCTCATTAGTAAGCATCGATCATCTATAATTCTAATATAGCTATCATGTTTTGATTTCATCACCATTCTCATATCAATATCTTCATTAATTACTTATCATACTCTCTCAGTCAGTCTGTGGTGTCCATCTTATACTTTTCTTATCTCCAATGCACTTAAACAAGGATACTCCCTGAGCGTCCCTGTTCATGCGTGTGTAGAGTTATAATTTCAGATCAGTTGTAGTGGCCCTAAGCAGAAATCTTAGGCAACTTTCCATCAATGTATAAGTTCGTTGTATCAATCATCTGGTGTAGTGATTCATCATCAGAAACACAGTATGAAAAGATTCCGTGTGTATCTGTCACCAGTTTGAATATTTCATTTTCTTTTTGTGTCCAAATATAGCGTGAGACAAGTCTCATTTGATCTACCATAACCTTCTCAACCATGGCCCGGACAAAGTGGTTTTTATCATATGCGTTGGCAACTCGTTTCCATGTATTAGGCACCTTGATTGCAAAATGAAAATGGGCATTTGTATCCTGTCGGTGCAGGGCAGAAAAAGTCTCAAGTCTTGCACCTCTTTTTCTTTCTCCACTGGTAGTAAGTTTGGTCAATAAATTGTGGCGGAAACCTCTCAATAGAAATTCATATTCTTTTTTCGTTTTACCGTGTAAGTGTCGTTGGAAAGGAATACAGATAAAATAATCCCATTCCTGTTGTAGCACATCACCAACCAGAATATTTTTTTCTGGGGCGAGCATCACTTTATGCGTTTTCTGTTGAATATAATCTTTGTGGAATACCTTCATTCAATCATCCTAAATAATTCGTGTCATGCAAATGTTGCAACACATCTATATATAACAAATAAAATTTTAGGGGGAATTATGGGCCTATCCATTAACAAAAAAAATGTCATCGATATGGTGGGGAGTAGCAATTCAAGCGTTTTTGATTTTTATCCAGCACCGCACACGACAGCACAGAAAAATGATATCAAAAATATTATCACCAAGGCCATGGCAAGTGGCAATTCTGTATTGGTAATACAATTCAAAAAGTGAAAAATTGGTCAACTTGTCCAACATATGATATCCAGTGGATAGACATCTACTGGGGAAATCATATGGCGAGTTATACTAGGTGGTTGGAGCGCGTATACAAAACTGTCAATAAAATTGAAGATCTTACCGCTACTAGAGTTAAAAAAAAGACTGGGCATCCCAAGTTTAAGTTAGAATATGGTGGAAAAACAAAAAAATTAACTCACCCTTCTACACCTAAAAGTGATAATGATTGTAAGATAGTAATCAAAGAAATTTTGGCGGCATTAAGTGAGTTAGGTGTCACTGATCCACCAACATTCAAAATGTTATTGTTTGTTTCCACAGCGCATTCAGAAAAAAGGGACGCAGATCGGCTAGAGCACCAACAGAAAATCCTCAAACTTATTGAAAATCATGCAGTGGAATTAGACAACATTTATAGTAACGAATGGACACTTTCTGACAATCAAGACTTTGACAAAGATTAAAAAAAATCCCTACTCGATTTGAGCAGGGATTTACAGTTTCATCATCAAATAGATTTATTAGGCGTGGTGCGGAATAGTTTCGTTATTATTGTTTTTGTATGAGTAGACACTGGCGCCATAAGTGGCAGTTAGTGCATTCCTCAACACTTCACTTTTCGATATATTAAAAATGGTAGCGGCGTCAGCCAATAGTGAGACAGTGAGTTCGTCAGCGCGGATACCAATAGTGTGATTTTTTCTAAGCATGTGGTCCTCTCAAATGGTGGTATGATTATTTATAATCAAAACATCTAGTAGTGGTGCATTTGGGGGACGCATGTCTCATTTTTTATACTATTTAAGACTTCGTAATTGTATGTCTCAAAATATGTCTTATATCTTAGTTATCAGATTATCTAAGGAGATATGAGACATGGCAATTATTGGATACGCAAGAGTTTCATCAGTAGGTCAGTCGGTAGACATACAAATGGAAAAATTACAGGCGTATGGTGTCGATAAAATCTTTTCAGAAAAGTTGTCTGGGACTACCGCTGCGCGTCCAGAATTAAAGGCGTGTTTAGATTATGTTCGGGACGGCGATATTCTGGTGATTACTAAGTTGGATCGTTTGGCGCGGAGCACATTACATCTGCACAAGATTGTGAATGATTTATCTGATCGTGGTGTTGGATTTAAAGTTCTGGATCAATCAATAGATACTACTACCAAAGAAGGCAGATTATTATTTTCAATTCTTGCGTCACTGGCTGAGTTTGAAACAGAAATTCGTGCAGAGCGGACAAATGAAGGCAGGATCGCTGCAATGGATCGAGGCGTTCAATTCGGTGCAAAACCTAAACTGAATGAAATCCAGATTGCAGAAATGAAACAGAAACGCAGTCGTGGCGTTATGATTAAGGATTTAATGTCTGAATACCATATTTCTAAAGCATCTGTGTATCGGTTACTGCAAGCAGCGGCGTAGGTTATTATCGTCCCTGGCGTTCCCTATCGGTAATCGAATGATTCTAACTGTTTCGAGTCCGTGTGGGGGCACCATCAGGCGTTTAAGAATGTTTAAATAAGTTTAACTGTTTAGGGTTTATTAAGATATTGTAATTGTTCAAATAATATCGAATTTGTGTGTCTACTAAGACTATATTGTGTGTCTACTAAAACGATATTGTGTGTCTACTAAGACTATATCAATGTGTCTACTAAGACTATACCATCCACAGGGTAGAGATTTTAGCGTCATACAGCGCGTTGGCATCTGTCGGTGGTGGTTAGTCGAAAAATGCAGAGAAGCGTCTGTATGGGCATATTTTGGGGGTGAAATCGTAAATGGCGCGCATATCACACGAGCAGTTAGATTTATTCGTTGCGTCAGCAAGTGACATCAGTCCCAAGGCACATCGTGATTTAATGGCGCGGTGTTGGTTCAATCTTTCCAAAAAGAAACGCACTGTCCCAATCGAGCATCGATCGCAAAACTCTTGGGTAAAAGTGAGTGGTAGCGCGGAGCATGGTATTGCGACAATCTTTGATAATGACATTCTAATCTTTGTGATCGCGCAACTTATGGCGGCGGTAAATGACGGACGCAAGACAGGGCGAAAATTTCAATTCACTGGGTATGAATACTTCAAGTTTATCGGCCGAAAAAAGATAGGTGGTCAGGCGTATTCTGATATATGGAAATCACTTGAAAGGTTGAAAGAGACTACAATCAAAACTGACATTAGAATGGGCGACAGTAAACAAAATCATACATTTAATTGGTTATCAGAAATCAAACAAATTGTAGAAGGCGATAAGCATCGCGGATATGAGATTGTTATTCCAGAATGGTTGTATTCATCCGTTGTCGATAACAAAATGGTTCTTACGATTGATAATGACTATTTCTCAATCAAGGGCGGTCTTGAGCGTTGGTTGTATATGTTCGGGCGTAAATCCACCGGACATCAACAGTCCAGTTGGACAGAAAGCACTAAGAGCATTTATGAAAAATCTGGTTCTCTTGGATCGTTCCGTGAGTTCAAGCGAAAAATCAAAAATATCATCGAAAAAGACAATCTGGTTGGATATCAGATTAGGCCTGTAGATACTCACAGCAAACACAGGACTGATCGCGCACTGGCGTTTCATAATCGCGATTTGATTGGAGCACCGATTAGTGGTAAAAGGCGCACTAGCGGAGAAACAAAACATCGTAGGGAATTGTGATATGACTAATGAAAATATTAGTAAAAAAATATCTAACTTGAATAAGACAATCGCAAATGCAGAAAAGGAAATTGAAAACCTCAAGGCAGCCCGGACATTCCAGAAAACAACCAAGGAATGGCAAAGATTGAGTAGCGTCAAAGATCAGATTGAGGCGATAGCAAAAGAGAATAAAACCTCGGTGAAAAAATTACAGAAAATTCCTAGTTTTTATACCTTGCAGCATCCTGATGCACCTCAGAAAAAGGCGGCGCATAAAGATACACCTTGGGTAGTGGATTATATAAAAAATGGTGGCGACATTACCGAATTGTCCAAGAAAGCACAGAGCACCGCAATGAATACATATAATAAAGCAATGGAATTAGGAAAGTGGGCACCAAAGAAAGCATCTGATACTAATCAGTCCAGCCAGAATGATCGAGAAAATACCGATCCAGCATTACTAGGGAGAGAATAAAATTTGTCTAATAAAGAAATAACTTTTGATTGGGATACCAATCCTGACTTGGCACCACAATCGATTGCGGAAATGGCTCTGTATCCTCGTCTAAAGAAACAACTTTCTTTATTTGAGAAACTAGGCGAATACCCCAATCTTTTATTTGTTGGTGACTACGGCACCGGTAAAACAACAGCAGCGCGGATTCTTGCAAACCGAGTAAATACCCCCCAAGAAATCGATTGTGCAAAATTTAAAGGTCATAGCGCGAGAGCAGATTTACGCAGGGTTGTGGAGTCTGCGAGTAGTGGCACTTTAGACAGTTGGTTTAGTGGCACTGGCAGTCATAAAAGAGTTATTATTTTAGACGAATTTCATAAGGTCCCAAAAGATCATCAGGGTGTCCTACAGAAACCTATGGCAGAGATCTCCAATACGAAATGGATAATATGTGTAAATAATGCAAAAAATATCGAAGGCGCGATTAATAGTAGATGCAAGAAACAGTTATATTTTGGTTCCTGTTCTTTGGTATTGTCTGAAAAAACAGGAAAAAAGAAATTACACTTTCCAAAGGACGCAGATATAACAAGGGATCAGTGGGCAGCAGAGTTGACACGA
>Ga0209632_10003224_pt1 | contig 15179 bp, 18 predicted proteins | sample COG_10_FD_184754 | JGI IMG/M metagenome (GOLD analysis project Ga0209632, IMG submission 184754) | Pelagic Microbial community sample from North Sea - COGITO 998_met_10 (SPAdes) (version 2) | ecosystem: Environmental > Aquatic > Marine > Neritic zone/Coastal water | place: Helgoland, sampling... | reverse complement strand
TATTGAATTATCTGGCAATCATGGACATGGTGGTGGAATAATGTTTACAAACGCAACAGATATTTGCTGCAATGATATCAGTGCCAATGGCGATATAAGCGCGAATGGTAGATTGTTTGTGAACGGATATGTCAGCTTCAATGGACACTTAAACGGCATGGATGCAAGTTTCAATGCATTAGAAGTCAGCGGTATAAATGTTTATGAGAAACTTATTGAATTATCTGGCAATCATGGACATGGTGGTGGAATAATGTTTACAAACGCAACAGATATTTGCTGCAATGATATCAGTGCCAATGGCGATATAAGCGCGAATGGTAGATTGTTTGTGAACGGAGATGTCAGCTTCAACGGACACTTAAACGGCATAGATGCAAGTTTCAACATATTGAAGGCGAATATTATTGAAGATTTTAGAATGGACGGTCATATTATCCCAACAACTAATTCAGTATACGATTTAGGTAATGCAGAATATAAAGTAAGACATTTATTTTTAAGTGATAACTCACTATGGATTGGCGATGACCATAAATTTGATATTAGTAATGGTAAATTAAAACTAAAAAAACGAAATAAAAGTATAGTACCACAACGTATTTTAAATGCTGGTGGAAATAAAGATGCTGCATTATCCAGTGCTAGCGTTTCGAATATAGAAGATATGACTTTATCAAATTGGGAAAAATATGCACAAACACTTGATATATCATTTTCAAATATATTTTCAAGTGGTTCTACTGATTTTGAAATTAATAAAGATTTGGAGAGGTCTATAACAGATGAACTAAGTGGTAACCCTATTAATAATTTACATGTATCATCATATCTAAGAATTGGTGAAATTGAAAATCCACCAGGATTACCAGATAACACAGTAGTTTCGCTAAGTTCGCCGGAATATCTTCCTGAATTAAAAGAAAACGCAGAAGGATTAGAATTTTACACAAATAATTTGAAGCGTATGGAAATTCAAAATACTGGCGATATTTACATATCGAAAGACTTATTTGTGAAAAACTTAAATATATACGATAAAATTATAGATTTATCAAATAACCGCAGTGTTGCTTCTGGGACTACAATAACAAGCTCGACGGATATTTGTTGTAACAATATCACTGCCAATGGAAACCTAAGTATAAATGGTAGTATACAAACAAATAGCTATTTACATGTATCATCATATCTAAGAATTGGTGAAATTGAAAATCCACCAGGATTACCAGATAACACAGTAGTTTCGCTAAGTTCGCCGGAATATCTTCCTGAATTAAAAGAAAACGCAGAAGGATTAGAATTTTACACGAATAATTTGAAGCGTATGGAAATTCAAAATACTGGCGATATTTACATATCGAAAGACTTATTTGTGAAAAACTTAAATATATACGATAAAATTATAGATTTATCCAATAACAGTAGTTCTTCTTCGAGTTCTTCTGGAAATACATTATCATATCTAAGAATTGGTCAACTTGAAAATCCCCCGGGATTACCGGATGGCACGGAAGTGTCACTAAGTTCAACGGAATATCTTCCCGAATTAAAAAATAATGCAGGAGGATTAGAATTTTACACGAATAATTCGAAGCATATGGAAATTAAAGAAAATGGCGATGTATATGTAACAGACGATTTATTTGTGAAAAACTTAAATATATACGATAAAATAGTTGATTTATCAAATAATAGTGGAGGAGCACCGTCTTCAGATATAAGATTAAAAAATAACATAAAACTTATTGAAAATCCATTAGAGAAATTAGAAATGATAAACGGTTATACATTTGATTGGATAGAAAATAGTTCACATTCTAATAGAGGATCAGATATTGGTGTTATTGCACAAGAAGTTGAGCAAGTATTACCTGAAGTAACCACTACAAACAGTAACGGTTATAAAGGTGTTTATTATGAAAAAATAGTTCCATTTTTGATAAGCTGCATTAAAGAACAACAAAAACAAATTAATGAATTGAAAGAATTAGTAAATAATTAAATTGATAAATAAATATTTTAAATGAATAATGATTAAAAATATTTATATAATGGAACCACCTACTTACTTAGCTAATTTAAACCCCCATGAGCGAGATTCGCACATTACATTTGATGAAGGTCCGCATATTTATACCATTGATGGTGATAGCAAGTTCATGTCAGTAACTACGTGGAACCATTCTCATTTCCCGCATTTTGATGCCGACAAAATTATTAAAAAAATGATGTCTTCTAGGAGATGGCCGCAAAGTAAATATTTCGGTATGACATCAGAAGAAATAAAAGGTATGTGGAATGAAAATGGACGCATTTCTAGTGAAGCGGGAACAAACATGCATTATGATATTGAATGTTTTTACAACGATATGACTATTGAAAATAATTCAATTGAATACAAATATTTTCAAAATTTCCATAATGACCATAAACATCTCAAACCTTTTCGCACAGAATGGATGGTATGGGATAAAGAACTGAAATTCGCCGGTTCTATTGATATGACCTATCAGCGCGAAGACGGCACAATTGATATTTATGATTGGAAACGCTGTAAAGAAATAAAAAAAAATAATCAATGGGAGTCAGCAACAACGGCATGTGTTGATTACCTACCAAATACAAATTTCTGGCATTATTCTCTCCAATTAAACACTTATAAAGCACTTCTTGAAAAGAATTATGGCGTAAAGGTTGGTGACCTATATTTAGTTTGTCTGCATCCAAATAATAAAAATGGAAATTATATTAAATTTAAATGTGCTGATTTATCCAACGAAGTAAAAGAATTATTTGAATTGAGAAAGAGCATGTTATCCTAATTAAATATTTATTATAATAACTTATATATTTTTTATTATCTAATATTAAATGAACCTATTAAAGAATAATAGAATTAAGATGGTCGTTTTTGATATGGCTGGGACTACGGTTGAAGAAGGCGGACTTGTATATAAAACATTATATAATACTTTAAAATCATTTAATTATGATATTGATAAAAAAGAAATAAAATCTTGGCATGGATTAAATAAATATCATGTATTAGACCGATATATATTAAAAGAGTTGGATGCAAAACAATGCAAACAATGTAAAGGAAATTGTTTTAAATATACATCTAATAAAAAGAAACATGATGTTTATAAAACATTTGAAAGTAAATTAACATCCGAATACTTTCATACAGACAAACTATCATTGATAGATGATAATTTACCAGATATGATGAATAAACTTCGAGAGAATAATATTAAAGTTGGATTAAATACTGGTTATCCAAAAGATATTCAACAGAGTATTATTGATAAATTAAATATGGAAGAATTTATTGATTCTTATGTGTCAAGTCAAGATGTTGAACATGCTAGGCCTTATCCGTTTATGATTTATAAATTGATGGAAATGAATAAAATAGCATCACCTAGCCATGTTATTAAGGTAGGTGACACATCAAATGATATATTGGAAGGATTAAATGCTGGCTGTTATAAGTCTATTGGCGTATTAACGGGTGCTGAAACTAGAGAAGAATTGTATGAATCCGGCGCCAATATTGTATTAGATAGTGTTATGGATTTAATAAGTTAAATATTTATAAAAATTTATTTAAAAGCTATTTGGCCTTAATTATTTATATAAGTGATGGAAAATATTTGTGATACTCATGTAAGTTATAGTGTAAAAACGGAAAAAAGCACATTTCAATCATTATATGATAATTTGAATCAAACATTTTTAACAACACTTGTTTATTCAGTTGGTATTGGTGTTGGTGCTTGGGTAATATCTAAATACATTTGGGATAGAGAACTTGTATTAGAAAATCAAGAACCCGAAGAAGAAAAAGAAGTTAAAATATTATATGAAGATAAATATCCGATTGATAAATTACTAGATATTTCGGGAAATAGACCAATGAATACAACAATTATTGAACATACACCAGATGGTTCAATTATTATGTGTTATAATTATGATAAAGACGCTTTTGAATATTGGTCAGATAAAAAAAATATTAAATATGATTACTTGGAAACAGTTGCGCGAAAATTTGTTAAGATGAATTTTTGCACCGATTTATATATTGATAGAAAGGAAAATATTAAAAAACAAAATGAAGAATTGGACCGAATTGAAGCAGAGGAGAAAGAAGCAGAGGAGAAAAAAAAGAATGAGAAAGATAAGAAATCCGAAGAAGAATTTAAAAAAATGAAAGAAGATGATTCTGTATTTGTAAAAAGTAAAAAAGTAAAACAAAGAAAAGAAATTATTGATAGAAAAAAAATAGCAGCAACAAGTGCTAATAAATATATTAGGGTTGGGAAATGGAATGAATATAATTGGATAATTAAAACGAAAAAAGAAAGAAAAAGTAAAAAAATTTCATTTAGTGATTTTAAAAATAATTTTTGTTAAAGATACATTTTTTTAGTGCTATTTTTTTAGCAAATAATTTAATTATTATAATACGCCATAACTTCATCATAGTGACGCATAATATCATTAGCCTTTTTATCATTTGTCATAAACCAATATGGCTTTCTCCCCCCATTATTCTGCCAATATAGCCATTCCTGGAATTCCCATGCAGATACATTGGGAATGAATCCGGTAGCAGCCTTTTCCTCTTCTACTGCATCTTCTTTCATAAATTTCTTTTGAATAAAATAACGATTCTTATATGTCTTTTTAATTTTATTATGAATATCAGTATCACTGTCTAGAAAATTGCCTAATCGTTGTGTTTCATTGGAAAGAATATCAGCATATTTAATATCATCTATGAATTTCTTGAATGCTTTTGCAGGTTTAATATTATTGCGGATAGATTGCAAAACATGTTCATCTACATGAGCAATAAAATCTTTATCTTGCTTAATATATTTTCTTCGTTTCTTAAATTCCTGTGGATTATAATCTTTATTTTTGAAGTAATACCTGGCACTTTTATACATCTTATCAATTACATCTCCGTTGTAACCATTTCCAGTCAAATATTTAGTTTCAGTGTTAATAATGTCTCTATTTGTTTCTGTAAAAGTCTCAAATGCTTCTTTAAAGTCCTTTGCAGCATCATATTGGTGAATCCTTGAAAAATCAACCAAGATAGAAAGGAACTCGTCGCGAAATTTGTAACGATAGATAAGAGATGCCATAATTAATTTTATATATTAAAATTTTTATTACTTATTTTTCTAGATCAATTTATTTTTTTATTTTAAAAATTTTTAAATGTTAATATGTATATGTATAAAGTTAGCAAACAGACCCATTTGGATTCTTTTACGAAATGTTATAAAAATATTATTGTAATAAGTCTTGCTGATAATGCTGATATTGAATTAAAAAAACATTTAAAAGTTTTACCAAGAAGCACATTATCGCCTTTTAAAACGTTTGATTGTTGTCGCGATGAAAGCAAGTGTGTTTATGCTTTTATAGATAAAGATACAAATGATTTTATTCTTGTAGATAAAATAGAAAAGGTAATTAATATATTAAATACTTTAGGTTATGTTATGGATTATGATTTGACGAAAATAATGTTGAAAAATAAGACAGATAGGTCATTATTATTTTATGCAATTAAACGCCCAGAAACATAAATTGAAAATTATAATATGTATAAAACAATAGTATCTTTTTATACATATGGCTACAAAACAAGAAACAAATATGTCAACTTATAATTTCGATATTGAAAAATATGGCAATGATAAGGAACTTGTTGTACAATATATTAATTCGTTAACAGAATTGGAATGTGATGCGATGAAAATCGCGCAAGACCATTTGGAAACATCTTTCCATATCATGAAAAGTATTGGGTTTCGAAAATGGTTAAAAAATAATATGTAATGATATATTAATTATAATGTCAAAACAAGAAATAATTGGAGAAATAAATATGAATTATAAACAAAAAGGTGGTCTTGAAGCGGAGAAAATTGCTGCGATTAGTGTTAGTGCTGTAGTATTATTATTTTGTTTTATTTATTATATATATAAAAGTGCAAAAATAAGTCCAAAAAATACTAAATGCACAATAAGTCAATTATTGGAAAAAGAAATAAAAACAGATATTAAAAATGAAGACAATGAAGACTATAAAGAGAGTATTCATGGTATTATTATAATTTTTTTAATAAAAACAGCAATAGAAAATAAATCTGATGACAAAATTCAAGAAGAATTGATAGAAACACTATATTTTTCATTAAAAAAAGAAATACTCGAAAATCAGGATGAAAATCAGGATGAAAATAAACTTTCATTTGAACATAAATGGAATGATTTTGTTCCCAGGCAAACTAAAATAATTAAAGGGTTATTCATTGACCCTAGTAATAATATCGTTAATTTTTTAGAAGAATTTAAAATAATTAAAATGTTGGAAAAAATAATTAAGAAATTGGATAAACTAATTGAAAATTTAAATGGTGATTTAGTTATTAAACAACTAATTGAAAAATTATATAATGACGATGAAACTCGTAAAGATGCAGTGCAACAATTTTTACAAGACGATAATTTGATTAATAATAAAGATATGCTTGCGCTTATTTTTCATGAAAAAAATAAAGTTGGAAAAATGCTAAGCTATACTAAATATATTAACCCCGTATGGTGGACATTGTATTTTGCAAATAACAGAACCCAAGCAGCCTTAAAAAAAAAAATGTTTCATACTGCTGACAATTTAAAAGCTATGAAACTCGGTCCTTTATATTCTGCACTTAATGCATTAATATTAGATATAATACAGCCAATAAAAGATAAACTTAAGATATTAAAACAAAAAATAAATCTAGAATCTTCTTTAGATACAGAACCCATAGTAAACAAAATCCTGGAACTAAATAAGGATAAAAAAGATATAAAATATAAACAAATAATAGATAAAATGAAAAATATATTTATATCAGAAAATTCAGATAGAGAATGTTATATGACAGTTAAAGCACTTACAAATTTACAATCTGTTTTAAGCACAGACATAAAACCGAAAATTGGCGGTGCATTAATTGGCCAAGGAACATTTGGGTGTGTGTTTAAACCGCATTTATTATGTAATTCGGGTGATAAACAATATATGGATAATAAACATGTATCCAAATTAATTGTTTTACATGATGATGAAAAATATCGATTAAAAAATGAAATAGATATTGGTAAGACTGTAAATGGTAGCGCATTTAAAGATAATTTTTCAGCAATTATTAAAGTGTGTGATATAGATTATAATAAAATAAAAGATAATGAAATAAGTAACTGTAATTCTTATAATAAATATCCTAATAATAAATTAGCTTTAGCTACTTTAAGATATGTAGATGGTATAAACTTCACAGACACAATTAAAAAAAGTAATAATAGAGATGCATTTATTAAATTTTTCGCAATATACGAAGAATTGTTAGGCAGTTTAAAATTTCTTTCAAACGAAAAAATTATCCATTATGACATAAAATGGGATAATGTGTTATATGATAAAGTTAATAAAAAAAGCGTTATTATTGATTTTGGTCTATCATTTAAAATAGATTATATAGATTTTAATTCTATTGAAGGATTAAAGAAATATTTTTATGGTTATTGGGAAAAACATAATTTATGGTCATTTGAAATTCAATACATAAATTTTTTATTACATAAAAAAGATAGCACATTTGTTTTTATTGAAGATTTTGTTACAAATTCCTTATTTTTTAAAGTATTAAATTTTGATTATAAAAAATTATTCATATATTGTTATAAAATAGTAAAAAAATTTGAAAAATTAAGTGATAATATATTGGTAAGAATAAAAGAAATTACTCAGAAATATCATAAAACATGGGACAATTATTCATTATCAACAATGTATTTGAAGCATATTAGTTTAGTTTCTAAAAATTTATCAAAAAACAAAACAGTAAACAATGTATTTATTAAAAAAATATTGATTAAAAATATTGACCCTAATCCTAATGTAAGATTATCTTTAAATAAAACATTAACTATGTTTAAAAAATTAAAACTACAAATAAAAGCAGTTTAAATATGGTAAAATATTTAATATTAATTAAATATTTTAAATAAAAATTTTAAATTTATCTTCTGCGTCTACGTCTCTTTCTTTTTACCTTTTTAGTGCCTTTTTTGCCCTTTTTGCGTCTGCGTCTACGTTTTTTTGTAACAGCCTTAACGGCTTTTCCGACAGCCTTTTTGGCTGATTTGTATGTCTTCTTAGCACCCTTCATTGCATCGCGCAAACTCATACCTTTATGAGAATTACGGAAAGCGGTGAAAGCGGTTAAATGTTTAATCCAAGCATTTGCCATTTTATAATATAGAGTTAGATTTTATTTTAATTAAATTGATTATTTAAAAAATTCTATAATATTTTATTATTATAAATATGAATAAAACACCTAAGCGAAATTTCTTTAAAAAAGAAAAAAAAGAAAAAAAAGAAACAACTTTAAAAACAAATAATAGATGGAAAAATTTTCAAAATACAATTGAACCAACTAACAACGACGGGGTAAATGAAAAAATGAACGCATTCCATTCATCAAATAATCGTTTTGATAGTTTAAAAAATGTTTCTAAATGGGGAGGTGAAAGAGGTGAAAGAGGTGAAAGAGGTGAAAGAGGTGGAAGAGGTGGAAGAGGTGGAAGAGGTGGAAGAGGTGGAAGAGGTTCGAGATTTGGTAAAAGGGTTTATAAAAGTAAATTCAATAAAGAAGAAGTTTTTGATTATTTCAATAATGAAAAAAATGCTACACAACGTTCTGTATCGTTATTTAATTGCATTGAACAAAATACACTTTCCAAAAAAACAAAAAATAAGACGTTAAATAAAGATAAGATTCAAGAAATATCTAAAAAAAAAGAAAAGAAAGAAGAAATGACTAAAGAAACTATATCAACCGAAGAAAAAATGTTCATTCTAAATCAATACATGTATGAAGAAGAATCAGATGATGAACAAGAAGATGAAATAGAAGAAAAAACCACACAATCAAATGATATTATTGATTTTTGAGTTTAAATTTACAAATATTAAATAATACTATAGTTTATTATGGCTTTATTATTAGAAAATAACAATGACACTATTACAGATATTATTGAAAGTGATGATGACGTTGAGTTGGAATTGGATAACGTAACAGAATTAGATAATCAAAATGATTGGATAGAAAACTATATTAAGAAAGAAGAAGTATTTGATAAATTTTATAAAGAAAAATTAGATAATATAAATGTTTTTTTTATGTTTATAGATAAACAAAAAAATATAATTAAACTTCTAAAAGATAAACTTTCAATTGAAAATAACTTGTTAAAAAAAGATGAAATTTTAAATATAATTAAAGAAAAAAAGAATTTATTGAAACAAAATTTTAAATTAATACAAATTCTTAAATATAATTTTAGTATTGATAATATGAATATTAATAATTTTTTGAATGATAAAATCGAGTTAAATTATTTAAATATTTTACATGAAATAAATGATATTTATCTAGAAGATACAATTCCTTTATTTAAAGATTTAAATTCATTATATTTTATTTTTCATGAAAAATCATTACATAATACTAAAAAAATTTTTTTAAAACAAAAAAAAAGAAAAAAAAGAAAAAAACGAAAAAAACGAAAAACGAAAAAAAACGAAATGAAAGAATTAATTATTCATAAATCGGATATTATTAAAATTGAATAATAATGTTAATAGAAATAAACATATATTATTATATATAAATTATGAATTTTTTACAATCTTTCATAAATAATACTTTTAATGATAGACAACCCAAATATAAAAGCGTGTTAGACCCCGATAATAAATGTGAATTAAAGAAAGTAACATTTAATGAAAATCAAGAGCAATTAAATCATTCTTGTCCAATTACTATGAAAAAATTTAAAAACGGAGATATTATTACGATATTACCATGCAAACATTTATTTGAAACTGAATCAATAGAAGAATGGCTTTTGAATAATCAAGCGAAATGTCCAGTTTGTCGTCATGAATTAAAAAATATAAAAGAAATATGTACCACACCAGAACTTCTTGAAAGTAATGTTGAACAACCAAATAATACACAAAACTATGATTCTATTTCTGGAAATCTTCCTCAATTAAATAATGAATGGAATGATTGGCGTATTAGAAATGTGCGACAATACCAAAATGATAATTCTTTATCAAATGGACAGACACCTCAATATTCACCGGACCGTATTTTCTCACAAATTCTAAGAAATGTATTAGCGACTAATTCTATAAATGAACTACAAAATGAAATACCAAATAATGAAATGAATGGAGATTTATCAAACAATATTTCAGATGCAGATGCTAATCTCGACCCAATCTATAATAATATAAATATATATATGTCAATGATAGATAATATTTTAAATAGACAAGTTAGGACGGAAGAAAATGATGTTATGCAGGAAGCCATTTTAGCCAGTCTTCACGACCAATAATTATAATATAAGATATATTTATATGGTAACATATATTATATTGGGTTATATATTAAAAAAAAATAATAAAATTCATCCTATTTTAAAAAAAAGATTAGATTCGTTTATTAAATTATATAAAAAAGGAGATAAGGTTATATTATGCGGCGGTAATACCGCCAAAACAACGCATACTGAAGCCTATGTGATGTCAAAATATATACACGAAAAAACAACTATAAACAAAAAGGACATCATTCTTGAAAATAAATCATTAGATACTAATGAAAATATTAATTTTCTTATGAAAATACTGATTAAAAATAAAATAAATAATGTTACGTTAATTACTTCATCGTGGCATATGAAAAGAGTTCGAAAGATAGTAAAATATTTTAATGAAAATAAAATAGTATTTTTGTATCGCAGTTCACGAGCATTATATCCTACAAATAAAGATGAAAAAAAAATGGCAAAAGATGAAACAAAAAAAATGAAATTGTTTAATAAACTTTTTTAAAATGTTTCCCAACCCACTTCTTTTTTTAAATATATTTGACATTTTTCCTCATTTATATTTTCCCATTTCATAACAATTTCTAGATAATCAATAAATAAATTTACTTCGTTCATAAGTTTTAACATTAATTTATGTTTTGAATTACAACATATATATTCATTTTTAATATAAATATTAAATTTTTTTATTATGCTGTAAAATATTTTAATATTAATTTTTTTAAATTTTTTCCAATAAATGGTAATATTCGCTATTCGTTGACCATTTGGTCTAAACGGAACTCGCGAAACGAAACTCATTACAGGTATAACTATCATATTTGCACAAGTTTCAATACAAATACCATTTGATTTTTTCTTTATTTTTCTAATAATATTGTTTGTAATAGATAATTTTGCACATGGCATTTTAGAATATATTAGTTTAATATATTAGTTTAATATATTTAATTCAATTTAAAATAATAGATGACAACAAATAATTAAAAAATAAATTGAAAAGTTTTGATAGATAAGTTATAATATTTTAAAATATGTTTACTCTTATTCAAAATTCTTCAAATGCACTTCAAATGGCAAAAAATGGTAAAAATGTGCCGCCTGGATTATTGCAATATAAGGTAAAAAAAGACGATATTATTAATATGGATATACGGGAACATAATGGTGATAATGAATGGGAATTTGCAGAACATAGCGAAACGAATCTATTGAGATTAATACCTAATACTAAAACAGGAAAAGCAAATAAATGGAAAATTGTATTAATAATAAAAAAAGAAGAAGTGCCCGCTGGATATATTTGTATGAAAGGTGTATTGCAAAATCAAAAACAACCTAATGAATTTGCTTTAATGACAAGTATAGATAAGCGAGTTCCATATAATTATAAAAAAATTGATTCTATGGATAATGATTATAGTATATGTAGATGTAAAATGATCGCACCTAGTAAATTTTGGAAAGAATTTAAAAACAGGTTGTTGTATTAAAAAATAAATTGATATTTGATATTAAAATGTCATCAAATATCAAATTATTTCATAAGATGAATATTTTAACAAATAGTATAGGTGATAAAATATCTTTTAATAAAAATTTAACATCGGGTGACAACGAAAGTTATTATATGTTTCCTGACGATTCAAAGATTTTATGTCAGTTGATTGACGATACTGGCGTTTTTATTAAAGCAGATGGTTCATTTGGAGAAGAAAAGGTTTGGTGTAAAGTATATGACCAACGTTGTTTTTACAGCGATATTCTATATTTGGTTATACCATTATCAAAAATAAAAAATGAAAATTATATTATTACGTCTTGTTTTAGAACAAGGGGTTCTTTAACATTTTATCCCGAATCCAAAATGAATTTTGAACAATTACAAGCATCTGAAGAATCCAATATTATAATAGGCGAAGTTGTTAATGATATATCTATTATAAATAATTTACCATTTGCTGATGTTGTTCCGGTGGAAAATTTTCCAACTATTTAAATTAAAAATATTTAAATGTTTAAAAATAAAATATTATTTTTTATTATAATGTCTATTAAAAATGCTTTAACTGGAAAAAATATGTCATATACAAAATTAATGTCATTGGATAAAAAAAGTTATACTATGTTACCACCAAACGCAGAAGTTTGGTTTAAAGAATTATCTAAAAATGGTTATGTTTTAAAAGGTCCCGGTAGAATTGTTAAACCAACTCTTAAATGGAATGATATAAATTATGTTATTGAATTCCCTGTGGGTTCGTTAAATTATACATTATCTAAAGCATCATTAATTCAAATAACAGAACCTTAAATATCGTCCCAGTCAATACCATCAAAATCATCTTTAGACTTAATTTTTGTATTCTTATTAGACGTTTTCGAATTAATTGTAAATGTATTTTTATTTTCTGCAATAATTTCTGCTTGTGTAGAGCATGTTCTATCAATATCAAACCCATCCATGTTTTCTTCACTTGTTACAAAATTTGGCAAAATATCTTTATTCAAACTCTTAGCATTTTTTAACTCATCTAATTGAGATTTATTATATGTGTAAAGCAAATCAACTTTTGGTTTCTTCTTAGGACCAATTACTTCCCATTCGCGAAGTCCAACAAGAACCATCGAATCAACTGCGCAATGATTATCTCGCTTATTTCGGCCTCTAAACTTTTTACGAATAATACACAATCTAATGACTTTATCATTACACATAACATCCATATTACCTTGTCCATACATCTTTGTAACTCGCGCATATGATTCGCCTTCTTGTGCATATCTCATCTTAACCTCTCGTGGCTCTTTAAATGACTTAGATGCCATCTTTTTATGACGATTTCCTCCATGTGAATTTTTCTTAGGCATTTTTATAATATAAAATGATATTAATATTGTATTCGTCTTTTAATATCAATTTTATTTTTTTGTAATGGTAAATTTATTGTTTTAAAATACTTGTATAGAAAATCTAAAATTAGTAGGTTTTTATCAAATTCTTTAATGCTTTTATGGCTTATGTTATATGGTAATTCATCTAATTCATAACTATGTTTTTCATAAAATTCTTCTAATTTATCGTCATTTGCAAAAACAATATTTTTGTTATCCCATTTTACATTGTATTTATTAAATTTTTCTTTCCAAAATGGTGTGTTTTTAGAATAATATTCCCAATTATACCAAAATACTTCTGATATCGGTGTTTTTAATTTGTCTCTTTTTAGTGTGAATAATCCAGTAACATTACGAATACCATAATGTCTTTTTTCTTGTAGAATACTTGATTGAATACAATTTGATGCAATTAAATCATTGTAATATTCAATATATGTATTTGATAATGGAATATATTTTATTCGTTTTTTTTTAACTTTATTGATATTAAGATTTGTATTTTTAAATAAATGATTTATTAGCTGAGGAAATGTATTTTTCGTATTTTTTTTAAATAATGTTATTTTTTTATTATTTATTTTTTGAATAAATATGTTATAATGTTTAATAGTTGTTTCTTCATCTTGAGTTATAGCAGCATTTAAATAATTAATAACATGATAAATCTTTTTATTTGCAATTGCCGATTCAATAATTTTAAACACATTTTCAATATTAGTAATCTTATGAACTCTTTTTAATTTTAACATTCGCGTTATTATAAATATTTCACAATGTGGTTCAGATTGAAAGAATATATTTAAACATTCCAATATAGGAATTATATCATTTGATTTTTTGAATTTATTAAGTTTTCCATTTAATTTATAGAAAGGGATATTAGAATATAATGCATAAAAATCATAATAAAATGTCCATATAAGTTCTGTTAATTCTCTCAGGAACCCACTATGAAATATTTCTGTAAACCAGAAGATAACTTCTTTAAAATCTTTTCTTTCGAGTAAAGCAAATAACAAATTCAAAACAACTTCATCATAACAATAAAGAAATCTTGTGAAAGTTACCATGTTTAATAATTACTGACATTTATTGTAATTATTAAATTCAATTTTATTATGGTTTAGTTTTTGGTAACGGCGGCTGTCTAATAACAGGTTTAGTTTTTTTACTTTTTACTATATCTAAATTTTCTTTTTTTTCTTCTAGCATTAGTAATGGTGGTTTTCTTGGATTTCTAGATATGTTATTTTGTTTGTTATTTTGTTTGTTATTTGTTTTATTATCAGGTTTATTATCAGGTTTATTTTCAGTGTTATTATCAGGTTTATTATCAGGTTTATTTTTAGATGTTCCATTTTCTAAATCTATGATTGGATTTTCAGTTGTTATTTTATTTTTACAACAAATATTATTATAATTTAATAGTTTTTTTTTACATAAACATAAAATTAATAAAATAATTGCAATAGACGGTAATAATAACGATAATATAATTATTAAAATAGTATCTCTTTCAATTATTTTACCGGGTAAAGTAGAATTATTAGTATTATTAAAATTTGTTTCATCAAAAAATATTTCTGAATTATTATTTTTATTTATTTGTTCATTGTTTATATTATATAATTTATATGAAGGTGAAGGATTTTGCATTGGTGAAGGATTTTGCATTGGTGAAGGATTTTGCATTGGTGAAGGATTTTGCATTGGTGAAGGATTTTGCATTGGTGAGGGTGAAGGATTTTGCATTGGTGAAGGATTTTGCATGGGTGAAGGATTTT
>Ga0209632_10003215_pt1 | contig 15210 bp, 17 predicted proteins | sample COG_10_FD_184754 | JGI IMG/M metagenome (GOLD analysis project Ga0209632, IMG submission 184754) | Pelagic Microbial community sample from North Sea - COGITO 998_met_10 (SPAdes) (version 2) | ecosystem: Environmental > Aquatic > Marine > Neritic zone/Coastal water | place: Helgoland, sampling... | reverse complement strand
ATACTAAAACTAATAATAACAATACAAATAGTAAAAAAGGCGTTAATTTTAATCCCTTCATTTAAATTATATTATATTCTATGTTTCGAAAATATATGTGATGTTTATTATAAAATTGATGTTTCAACTAAAGTCTAATTTTAATAAAACACATGTTATCCACTTGTTATAATGAATCAAATACATTCGAAATCGGTATAGATGAAGCAGGACGAGGACCCTTATTTGGAAGGTTGTATGTAGCAGCAGCCATTTTACCTAAAGGTGGAGACTTTCATCACGATTGGATGAAAGATTCAAAAAAATTTCATTCTAAGAAGAAAATAAAAGAAGTATGTGAATATATTAAATCCAATGCGTTAGTATGGTCTGTTCAATATATTGAACATGATATCGTAGACTCTGTAAATATTAGAAATGCAGTACAACAAGGCATGCATAATGCCGTCAAAGATATTTTATCTAAACCTTCGTATAATTACCAAAACACCTTTCTCCTAATTGATGGAAATCATTTCAAGCCATATTGTGTATATGATGAAACATCAGAACAATTAAAAAGTATACCCTTTGAGACCATTGAAGGAGGTGATAATAAATATACGTCCATAGCAGCTGCGTCTATTTTGGCTAAAGTAGCCAGGGATGAATATATTGAAAAATTATGCGAAACATATCCTGAATTGGATGAGCGTTATAAAATCGGAAAAAATAAAGGTTACGGAACAAGAGACCATTTGCTAGGAATTGGTGAATATGGTATATCACAATGGCATAGAAAAACATATGGTCAATGTAGAGATGCTGTAGTCAATACTATTTAGTAACATATACAGAATAATAAGCATGTTTTTTTATGATACGTATATATAGAATGTCTTTTACACGATTTTATGATGATGAAGCAAGAATACAAAAACAATTAGAACAACAAACATTTATAGGACGATATCAACTGGATGTACCAGGTATGGGTTCGTCAATGCCTTTCCAAGATGATGCACAATTGCGATTACAACATTGGGGGGCAAATTTACGTACAAATACTGTTAATTTAGAAAGTGATTTAATGGGTATAACAAGAACTTTAAATCGTGATGATGTAAATGAAAACAATTATGTTGGTAAAGTCGAATCTTCAGCTATTTCTTATTCTAGTCAACAACCTTATGTCCAAGAAAGTAGAGCTTCGCATCCAGCTTGGATGTACAAAGACTTGGAACATCCTGTTTGGGAACAACCTATTGTAAATCCTCAAGCCAATTTGGAAAAACCTTTTCATGATAATATCCAAACGCGTATTTTAGAAAAAGATTATTACAAACCAAAATTGTCTCTTCCTGTACAAACAAACACACATGATCCTTTATCAATTGATTATTATTTAAATAAAAAATAAAGTATATACAATTTTATTATGTCTATTGTATATATTAATATATAATAAATATGGAATTAGCAATACCAGCAGTAGCTTTGGGGGGATTATATTTAATTTCTCAACAACAAAACAACAAAAAAAACGCAGAAGGTATGGTTGGTTATAAAGATTTACCAAATACAAATACACGCAATGTAAATTATCCGACCTCTAGACCTATGGAAAACCCAGAACTCACAATGACCGAAAAACTAACCCATAATAACAAATATTCAGGTACTGCTTATCAAGATACTTTTTTTAACCAAAATGGAACAATTGCCGGAACAACATCATTGGATGAATATAGAGGCAGTGTCGATGCAATTCAATCGACTAATGACCAAACATATACTTCATTAACTGGTCAACAAGTCCAAGGTGATTATTTTTCACACAACAATATGGTCCCTTTTTTCGGAAGTAAAAATACTGCACGCACCGTTGAACAAAATAATGAATCTGTTTTGGATAATTATTTAGGAAAAGGTTCGCAATCTATTGAAAAAAAGGAACAAGCACCATTATTCGCACCAAATGAAAATTATCAATGGGCTTATGGTACACCCAGTCATAGTGAATTTATGCAATCACGTGTAAACACTGTTAATAAAATGTCGAATGTTTTGCCTTTTCAGCAAGAAACAGTCGCACCAGGTGTAGGTTTAGGATATGGTACAGAAGGTGCTGCTGGTTACAACTCTGGTATGTTAAATCGTGAATCATGGATGCCCAAGACAGTGGATGAATTACGTGTAAAAACAAACAAAAAGTCAAGTGGATATGGATTACTTGGACACGAGGGTCCAGCAGACAGTAGAATCAAAGAAATGGGTTCAATTGGTAAAATGGAAAAACATCGTCCTGATACATGTTTCGATTTGGGACAAGACCGTTTATTAACAACTACTGGTATTGAAAAAGGAGTCACTTTAAGACCTATACAAGAAGATAGATATACCAATCGTCCTGAAACAACTACTTCTTATACAGGTATTGCTGGTGCTGAGAATTCCGGTATAATGACTGAAGGTGAATATATGCCTTCGAAACACATTGATTTAGGAGAAGTTCCATTGTCTGGAGCTTATGCAGAAGGTAAAGGAGACCCAAGAGCAGGAGATTATGGTTTAAAATCTCAAATGGTATATAAAAACAATCGTAGTGAAAACATCCAAAACGATTATTTTGGGGCTGTGGGTGGAGCTATTGGCGCAGTTATATCTCCTATTTTAGATGTTTTACGTCCTTCAAGGAAGGAAAATACAGTAGGCACTTTGAGACCTTATCAAAATGCTGGTACAACCGTTTCGAATTCCTATATATTTAATCCTTCGGATAGACCAGGTCCTACTATTCGTGAGACAACAGAACGTAGTAAGTTTCATATGAATTCAGGTACTTCGACATTTAATAAAGGAGGTTATACTGTGGCCAATCCAAGACCTGTATTAAATAATCGTATGAATCAATCGGATTATTTTTATGCAGGAAATGCATCAGCCGCTGATGGTACATTGGAACCGCGTGTTTATGATGCTGAATATAGACAACGAAACAATGATGTGAAATCGTCGACTATTGATGGACGATTGGTTCCGGGTCATATGTCTACTTTTAATCATGATATTGGAAAGGAAAAATACCGTGATAAAACCGTTGGTTCATGTGATATTCGCGCCCCTGTGCCCGTAATTACAAGACAACCGCCTGGAATGGAAACAATGGGTAAATTACAAGGAAAACAAAACTTGTATTCTGGAATACAACAAGATAGGAGCAATAAAGATATTTTAGAATCATTAAAGAGAAATCCTTATGCACTTTCTATCCATTAAATATTGTTTTACATTTATTTTTTTAAAAATAAATATAATAATTAGTATAATTAAATGCCTTTTTTCGAAGATAAGAAAATTTTATTAATACATATTCCAAAAACGGGTGGTACAAGTGTTGAGAAATATTTTTCAAAAAAATTTAAACAGCCATTAAATGCAGATTCATTATATTTTGGGTATTATGCAGATAAAATACATGGTGAATTGGATAAATATCGACGATTATGGAAACAGAAATTACCAATAATGCGAAATAAACAAATTGCGCGGAAAAATTTCATGGATTTTCAATCATTTATTATCGATAATGATGAAATAGAGAAAATAAATCGTGAATCATTGCCTGAATTCAAATATTTTAAAAAAATCAGATTATCAAGTGAATTAAAACACTCTTTACAACATTTAACTTGGACAGAAATGCAAAAACATAAGGAAATATTATGGGAGAATAAAGAACATCATTCTTGTTTATCAGATAATCCCTATGATAGAAATGAATATGAAATAATAACAATTGTTCGAAATCCATATGATCGAATTATTTCCGAATTATTATTTCGAAGAATCATAAATAATAATATTATTTATAGTCAAAATACTGTTTATGGTAAAATAAAGAAATTCTTGGACAAAGAAGATGATAGTTTTGATAATCACAAACTTCCTCAATATAAATACATTGTGGATGAAAAAGGGCATTTATTGGAAAATATTACAATATTACATACTGAAACATTAAATGACGACATGCATCGAATTGGATACAGTGATTTTAATCATTATTTCCAAGTGTCTAAATGTAGTTTTCAAGATGGGATTACAAAATATAGTAATGCGTTGAATTATGATTCAATTAAACTGATTAATGAATATTATAAACGGGATTTTGAAATATTTAATTATCCATATTTACCATGTGAAGCAAAAAATATTCATTGTCCAAAATGCAATAGTGGGGAAGTATGTTTGTTACATTCTTAACATGTAAATAATCGATTCATAAGTATAGATTCTTTATTCTCTTCCGGTTTCGTAAACAATTGATGCAACATAGCATTGTCTCGAAATCGAATTGTATACTCTTGCTGCATATTATTACGTCCAATACGTCCTAATGCTTGAATCGTTTTTTGTTGCGTCATTTGCGACAAATCTTTCCCAATATATCCGTGTGTAAATTGATAATTTGTTCCATAGATATAATCAGAAGACGCCAAAATCAAATACAAACGTTGTTCATAAGCCAATTTTTTCATAATTTCCATATATCTTGGATTTGCTGTATTTTCGTCTGTAAATACACCAATTCCTAATAACAATAATATTTTCTTGTTATTATCGACATCCAGAGCCATAATCTTACACACATCGTCTTCATCAATATTTGGACTATATGGAGCTGGTTTAAAATCTCCTGTCCATGTTCGTTGATGAGACTGTGTATTGGGGACATATACATCATCCATATTTACCATTACTATTTGCATTCGTAATGATTCTATTTGTTGAGAAATTTTTCTAATTTCTGGACTCTGTTTTTCATCATCACGATTCATTTTTTTATCATTCATTTTTTTATCACTCTTTTTCCCTTGGCCTTTTTCCACTGCATTTGTACTCATCTCTTGTAAATGTTCAAGTTTATTTTCTAGTTCTGTTAATTGTTTTTGTATAACTGTATTTGATTCTACACGTTGATAAATAGATTGAAATACGCGTTCTGGAATATTTGATTGCATTAAATAAAACTTTCCCAAATTCTCTACATTATCTGTTAGATATATTGTAGGCCCGTCCGTTAATGTATGTGCATCAGTGGTTGTTATATTTAAACCCAATATATTTTTAGGACCCTTTACTGAACCATTACTCATTGTTTGTACACTTTGAATACGCATTAATGGTCCTCCACCCATTGTACTCTTTTCTTGAAGACTCTGAGTGCGTTGAATCTTATTAATGTGTTCAAATTTCGACTTTTGCACTGATATTAAATCGCTGTATATAGTTGGCCATTTTTCACTGGAAACATGTTTCAATAAATGTAAATAATACTGTTTAAGACTGTTCATCGTAATATCCTTAATACCATCTTCGAAATATGATTCCATCTTTAAGTGTGAATCGACACTATTTGTTTGATGAATCTTGTTAATGAATTTAATGATTTCTTGTAAATCGAAATAACGCAACAATGATTTATTATCCATACAATGTCGCACACATTTCTGTAATTCATCATATTGTTCATATAGCAAATGTGGAACGACCGATTTACATGTCTCATCGAGCAATGAAATTGACTTTTTACAGTCAAAACTAGAAATATCCACTACAATAGAATTTGGAAATTTCATTTGAAATGATTGCAATGCTTCTCCGATTTCATGTTGCTTAGGTAATGTAGCACAAGACAATACAAGCTTCGAGATTTTGTTTTCTCTCCATGTTTTTTGTATTAAATCATGCAAAGGATGTTCATCATAATCCATGGAAATAGTTGGTTCATCCCAATAAGTAATAATATCGCAATCTTTTTCGATTTGTACTCTTTGATTATTCAGCACCGATTTTTTGTACATTAATCTCTCCTTTTCCTCTGAATCTTCCATCATGGAATCGATTTCTGCTATATTTTCATCAATTTCTTCATTCACACAATGATTCGGACTAAACGCCATCATATATTGCATAGCAATTAAGTAGGATTTAATATCACAAATCATGATTTCTACTTTATCACCCACAGTATTGTCTACCTTTCCTATACCTCCACTTCGTTTGTTTACCGAATATTCAGAAGCGGCATAATAATGTAATCGAATATCATCAGCAGTTTCACAACCAAAGGCTATAGCAATACGCTTTCCCAAACATACCGCCGATTTTGCTAATGCTAGACCAACATGTCTAGCTGCACATATAAATATAATACGAAATCCTTCCGATAATCCTAAAGGGGTTAATGTTTTACCAGTACCAGTAGGTGCTGTATATAAAACAACTCTTGGTGAAATAGTGGATTGTCCAACCAATTTGTTTGTTTTTTCATCGTATTCATTGGGTGTAGCATAATGAAACGTTTTATAAATATCCTTTTGGTGTTGATAGAGGGTAATGTCTTGATATTTTAAAATAGACGGATTTTTTTCAATAAATATGTAAGCCTGATTAATCACATCCTGCATTTTCACTTTTGGTAACACTAGAGCAATGATTTTGTCTATAAAATCAAGAACATATTTATTCACATCACTAATATGAGCTTTCCTTATTTGTATAATTGTATATAAATAAAAGGCATATTTGTCTGAAGAATTATGCATGTATTTAAATAATAAAGTAATATTATCTATTAATATATATTCAATAATAATCCCCTTCTTTCCTTCTAATCGACTGTTCATATTATTAATACGCATAATATGAGCCTTTTTAAGAAGTATTTTCTTGGCTTCATTCGGAGGTTCATATTTGAGTCCTTGTATTGGATATTTTTCTATTGTTTTTTTTATCAATTCTTCAAAATAAGTTTTATAGAAATATTCATGTATTCCAGTGGCACATACTTCTAATTTCATTACATGAATCAAAGATAAGCTATTGTTTACAGATATATTTACGTTGTTATATCCATCTACAATAAGCTGTAAAATCTTTTTTTCACTCTCTGGAAAGGGAACTTCTATGTTCAACCATTCCGATTTCGATAGTTTTTTTTGTGTTAAGTCCATTATGTTTTTATAATAAAAGAATATAATGTTTATATAAATTCAATTTTATTGATTTAACCTTTCAATTACAATATTTTTGATTCCAATATCATTTACTGCATTTGTAGCTCCAGAATAACCTGGATTTGAAAATTTTAATATAAATTCACCTTGAGTTTGAATTTGGAATGGAGAAGTTTCATATTGTTTCCATGAATTTAATACAATATCATTTATTGGTTGTGTTTGTTCATTTAATCGTACAATCAATGGTGGAGCAGAATTAGGTGAACCACTGTCGGAACGATTATTACCATTCACATAAACCAGTACTTTATATTTACCAGGTTTCAAAGATATATTTTTACTTATATCTTGACCCATTTGCAACACTGCGAATTGTGGACTATCATTTAATATATCTGTATCACCAGAAAAATTTAATGCAGCCATTGTTGCTATTATAAAACTAGTGGCCGTTACCCATTCATTTGAACCAGGAGAAGAAATAGTGATACTAGAACTCCCAGCTAATTCACCCCAAGAAAAATCAGAACCAGATACTTTGTGAGTGCATGTAAAACCTGTACCTGCTGGATTAAAATTATTAGCATCAAATAATTGTTGGAAATATGTAGAATCAGATTGATGGTTTTGTGTTATTGTATTTTTAATATCTTGGATTTCAGTCATTAAAAGACATCCTGATGCACAGTTCGAATCATCTTGAGTAGTAGTAGTAGTAGTATTTGAATCCCCATTAGAACCAAAAGAGTTATTTCCATCACCTTGTACACTTGCAGAATTTAAAGCACTGTCTAAATCACCACCAAACACGAATGTATGTGATTCAGTATTTCCTTCTATTATTTTTTTATCTAATATAAATTTCAAAGATAAATAAACCACTAATGTAAACAATAATCCATGAACAATAACTGTTTTTATTGAACCTTTTTTACCTAATGAAAAAAATATACCAGGTGTAAATATAACAAATAAACATAATATATATAATAAAGTTAATAAATTCATACTATAATATTTGAATATATTAAAATGTTGTTATAATATAATTAATGTCTTTGTTATCTAAATTATTTCATTATGTTTTATTATCGGTTTCTAAATATAAAATAGATGAGTCACATGGATTGAGTCATGCTATGGAAATTTTAACTCATGCTAATACTATTTATGAACATGAACAACTTTATCATCCAGAATTAAAAAAAGACGAAAAAATAATTTACGTTTCTTCCATTTTACATGATATGTGCGACAAAAAATATATGGACCAAGATAAAGGCTTAGAAGACATAAATAACTATTTATTAAATTTGAAAAATGATGACCAATATCTAATAAATAATGAGGAATCGAGTATAATAAAGGATATTGTTTCGACTATGTCTTATTCTACTGTGAAGAAAAATGGGTTTCCTGAACTTGGAGAATATCAAATGGCTTACAATATTGTACGAGAAGCGGATTTATTATGTGCATATGACTTTGATAGATGTATGATATATCAAATGTATCAGAAAAATTATTCTATTGAAAGTGCCTATGATGATGCTGTAAAGTTGTTTGATAATCGTATGTTTAAACATAATGACGATGGACTTTTTTTAACATCTTATGCACAAAATAATTACATGTTATTTGAAAAGAAGGCTCAATTTCGAATCAATCATTGGAAAAGAATTTTAAACAAAAAGTTATAAAAGCTACAAATTTTTTAATGCATTATGAAGAATACCTTTAGGTCTATATTTCAAAATGTCTATTATATTTGATGTTGTAGGAAATTCATTTTTTCCATAAATGTCCTGCAATAACAACCATTCGAACAAACCACCTGTATATATATATATATTATTAAATCCTATTTCTGTAAGCTGTTTATATTTTTTATCCACACTCACATCAGAAGAATGTGAACCATATATTATTATTTTTATATTAAATTTTTGCTCTTTAATATAATTATCAAAAATATAATTTTCGTTTTGGATGGACAATGTATTTTTTATTAAACATTCTTGATTTTCTGCACTCAATGTACTAATAATATTATATTTGTCCGGATTTTTCAATATATACAAAAAATCTTCATATCCTATTTTTATTGTTTTAGTTTCATATTGAAACCAATTAAACATTTATACATTGAACATATCTTATATTTATCCTTTTTACGAAAATATTTATTGAATCTATGTATCAGAAATATTATTATCAAAATCGACAGTACTAGACGTACGAATTCCATTTCCAGATATATCAATAGATACATTGATTTCATTTCCGGAAGTATCATTATAAATATTTTGAATATCACGCCAAAATGAATCTGAAAAAAGATTGAGCGAATTTGGATTATTCATACTTAAATCATTAAAACTATACATATGTGTGTTTGTTCTTGGATTTTCACGTAATTCTCTTCTACATGTTGGACAAGTATTATTACGTTGAGACCATCTTAATAAATTGGATTTTAAAAAAACATGTCCACATGCATTAATTTCACATAATTCATCACCGTTATTGTATTCTTGCCATGAAATTGGACATCTTGTATCATTCAAGGATGACGATATCTCTTGTGAATAAGTGAATGTTCGTACAATAGTATTGAATTCTTCTTCTGAAATAGATGATGTTGGTTGGACGGGTCGTCTTATATTTGAATATGTAAAATAAGGTCCTTGTGTAGGAATGTTATGATGCATACGTTGTGGAGGGAACATCATTCTTGACCTAAATAATTGTCCATTTGAATATATCATTGTTGCTAATAAACCCATATTTCTCTGATATTCATCCATATTATTATTATAATTTTGAATTAAATTATTTATCGTGTCTAATTGTCTATTTGCGTAGCGTAATGATTGAGTATTTTCATTTATATTCTGATTTCTCGTATTTCTATTATTTGTCCTATTTCTATTTTGTCGAGGTCTTGATCTATTTTGTATATTTTGTCTGTTTTGTCTGTTTTGTTGTGGTGGATTTAAATTACCCATAACATTTAGAAATATATCATCTATTCTTTGATCCATATAATAGAATATAAAGATAATTATCTATGTATTTTTATCTATTAAAAGACATTTATGTCTATAAATCATGAAAAAGGGCTAACAGGCTTAATGAATTTAGGCAATACATGTTTTCTAAACTCTTGTGTACAAGCATTAAGTCATACTTATGAATTAACAGACTTTATAGAATCAGAAAAATATAAAAAAAATTTGAAAGACAAAGACACAAATGTAATTATTAACGAATGGAATGATTTAAGAACAGTGATGTGGTCAAAAAATGGAATCGTTTCTCCAAAACGGTTTGTTCATAATATACAAACCATCGCTGCAGAGAAAGACCGTGATTTATTTACAGGTTTTGCACAAAATGATTTACCTGAGTTTCTATTGTTTTTGATAGAATGTATGCATAATAGTATTTCTAGAAATGTAAAAATGAATATTAAAGGAAGTGTAAAGAATAGTTTAGACAAACTTGCTAATTCATGTTACAAAATGTTACAACAAATTTATTCGAAAGAATATTCCGAGATTATGGAAATGTTTTACGGAATTTCGGTTTCTGAATTATCTTATTTAGACAAAGACGAAGTTATTTCATATACACCCGAAAGTTTTTTTATTTTAGATTTAGAAATACCAAGACCGAACGCTTCTATTTATGATTGTTTGGATTCTTTTACACAATATGAAATATTAGATGGGGAAAATGCATGGTATAATGAAAAAACGAAAAAAAAACACGGAGTGAAAAAGAGAATAACGTTTTGGTCTTTTCCAAAAATATTAATCATTACTTTTAAGCGTTTTTCTATAGATGGTCAACGTAAACGTCAAGATTTGATTAGTTTTCCATTAGACGAATTGGTATTATCTAATTATGTGAGTGGCTATAATGCTTCTCAATATGTATATGATTTATATGGGGTTTGTAATCATAGTGGAGGTCCACAAGGGGGGCACTATACTGCATTTGTAAAAACAAAAAAGCAGTGGTGTTTGTTTGATGATTCAAATGTTAAACAAAAAGTGGATGAAAGTAAAATAATTACACCGAAAGCATATTGCTTGTTTTATAGAAAACGATAAATTATTTAGCAATATATTATTATTAATTTATAGCAAAATACAAGCAGAAATATATCTATTTCCTATATACAAGAATAATTAATATGGGAAATTTATTTTCAAGTTCAAATAACTCGACGACAGCCCCGTCGGCATCATATACAGTAACTTCTACTACATCTAACAATGATAGTAATAATGATGGCCAAGACGATAGCAACCAATGTTCGAACAATGATGGAAGTGTATCTCCAAGCGGAAAGCAAGTATTTAGAAGTGATGAGGGGGACCTTTGTTTAGATGTTGTCTTTAATAGTACTGTTTATACGGTATTGTTTTGGATTTTAATCATTTTTTTATTTTATTTATTAATTAAATCAATTTATAAAAATAGAGGTACCGATAATGAGTCAAATGGTCAAGCTACATACAGTAGAACAATTGATATTATTTTATGTTTTTTATTATTGGCCGGAACATTTGGTACTTATTTTAATTTACCGGAAGGTGAAAAAGATAATTTTTTCGGATATACATTACAATCGTTAGAAGACTTTTTTGGTAGTGTTTGGGGATTGTTTCAACTTGTTTGGTTTACCATTATATTTTTTGCATTGGTCTATATTTTACGTGTACCTATGAATCCAGAAGTAAAACCAGTGATTGTAAACTTTGTGGAAAAGAAAGTTTGGATTGTTTATTTAATTTTTGCTATTGTTTTATTTTTCCAATATTTCTTGAATGTACCCATTTTGAAATTTGTTTTTGATAACAGTATTATGAATTATTTCAAAACTGTACAGCCTTATGATGAAGAAAAAGCGGAAGAATGTGGTATTGATAAAGATGAAGAATTAACGTCATCACCGGGTATTTCTCCATGTACATCCGATAAACAAGTCTTCAATGTAGGTAATAATCTTTATACATATGAAGAAGCCCAAAAAGTATGTAGTGCGTTTGATGCTTCTTTAGCGACATATGACCAAATAGAAAATTCTTATAATACAGGTGCGGAATGGTGTAATTATGGGTGGTCTGAAGGTCAAATGGCGTTCTTCCCAACTCAAAAGAATACATGGGACCAATTACAAAACAATCCTAGAACAAAACAAGTTTGTGGTAGACCTGGAGTCAATGGAGGATATATGAAAAATCCTTACATTCGATTTGGTGCTAATTGTTATGGAATGAAGCCCAATCAACCAGATAATTGGGTAGCAACATCTTATGTTACAGAGTGCAAGACCAAAAAGGATGATATTAAAGATAAGATTCGTGATTCGGCAGTTATTAATAGTTTCAATACAAAAAAATGGTCAAAATATTAATTTAGATATACTACTGTTAAACTATCATTTTTATATAATGATAATTTATAATGGATAACCAATTACCAAGAATAAATGTCTTAAACAACTCTATTTTATCAAGCAGAAGTGCTATGCCTTTAAAAGAATTAAATAGTAATGCTAGTTTTTTTCAAATGAGTCGAATTAAATATGCACGTACAAAGGAAAATATTGATGAAACACAAATTATACAACAAAATGCACAAAAAAAATGGTATGGTTCAAATGACCATTCCAATATAGCCAAATCAAATCATTTTAATAGACGTGTTAATTTTCCTGTTCAATTTAATATCGAAGAAAAACCTATTTCAAATACAAACAATTACAACCAAAACTATGTACAACACCGTTTAGGGAGAACGCGTGCAGGTGGTGCAACTGTACCTATGAAAGTTACACAAAAATACAAAATGTAATTTATATGCATATAAAATGCATATAAATAGTTAGTTATATAATTCATTAATGATATTATATTTTTTATTAGAATTATTTGTTATTCTTTTTAATAAAACAACATATATTAACAAAAAAATTTATTTTGAAGTAGGAAGTAATTATCAATTGGAATTAAACCCTTGAAGATTTAAAATGGGACATTTTCAATCGTTTAAGGGTCAGATATCAGTAACGAATTAAAATCCAGAACGCCGGAGGCGTTCCATTTTAAATCTTCACTGGTATAAATGTATCTACTATTAATCTAGCACAAAAAACATATGATAAACCAAATGGAGATTGTGCATTAATACCAAAAAATCGATTACCAAAACGCGAAGTACGTTGAAATAACACCATCAATAAATATATTTTTTAAATCATATTAAAAATATATTTTGATATATTTCTATTATGGATGAATCTACTGTGATTAAACGTGAAGCAGAACAAGAATATGAACATTTAGAACATATGAATGAAACTGAATATGTAGATAGCGATGATGCATCGAGTGAAGAAATTGATGAAGAATCTAGTGAAGAAATTATAATAAAACAAGAAACATTGGATAAATTAAGACTCTTTATGGTGTCTATGGAATCTCAATGGAAAGTAAAAGATTTTATCAACATCCAAAAGGGTGGTACTTTCTTTTACGTTTTTTTGTTGATGGTTTTGTTTCAGAATTTTAATATTACAGCATGTGTTTATTTGTCGCTTCATGGAACATATGGAGGATTGTGGTTATTGAAGGATAAAATTTTTCCAGATAAACAATGGGAAGTACCTATTGAAATCCATCAAGCATGCATCAGTGCGGTGCCTGTTCTCTTGAGTTTTTGGGTATCTCCATTATTGATTATTAAAAATCATGTGCAAGTGAATAATTTTAGAATTATGTTGGCTATTAATAGTCATACAATTGGATGTGTATTAATGATGGCTTCCGATACTCAAAAATATTTTCAATTGAAAGAGGGTAGAAAATTAATTACAGATGGTTGGTTTGCTACTTCACGAAATATTAATTATTTGGGTGAAATGATGATTTATTTTCCATATGCATTGCTTGGAAATTCGATGTGGCCTTATATGATTTTGTTTTCTTATTGGTATAGTGTATTTTATAGAAATATGATTAAAAACGACATGTCTATTAAAGCAAAAGAGGGTGGACTTGAATATATTAAAAACACGAATTTGTTGTTACCATATGGTGATGAAGGTGAAATAAAGAAATTGATTTTACACCATTATCAAATTTATACATTCCATTATATTTGTATTGCGTTATTTACATTTTTACCTGTTTATGCAACACTTAGTTACTTTTTTTCTTAGTACCTTTTTTCTTTTCTTTTTCCTTTTTTGTTTTGGGTGGTTTCTTTTTTGATTTCACTTCCACTTTTTGTAAAAGACTATCAAAAAAATCATCATCTACAACAAAATCAGATTCAGTAGTAATAGTTTCTTCAATAGGTTGGTGTTCTTGTAAAATAAACAGCGGAATTCCTAAATCATCAAATTTCGAAAAATGATTATTTCGATTTCCATAAAATTCATCATTGTATAAAGAATTTTGATTGTCTAAATTATTTTTAAATGAATATGCACATTTTCCATTTACACAATATACTGCATTTTCTCTAATTTTCAACATATATATTATTTGCTGTTTTTATATGTTCGCTTTATTTCATTTGTTAGTTTAATCTCACGTTGTTCTTTTAAATATTTGATAACATTTTCAATTTGAGTGGGGTCAGTGATTATTTTCCCTAAATGTTCTTCCAAAAAAGTGAAGGTCAAAGGAGAATAATCTTTTTTTTCGTGTAATTTCAAATCGCCATCGTGAATTGTTATTTTTTTATTAGAGTTTCCGGTTTTTTCTAAATATTCACAAATAGAATTGTTTAATTCATTTTTTTCTTCACGCAATACTTTCGTTTTTTCATTAATTAATTTTAATTGAGAATCCAAAAGGACCCATCTTTTCACTTTGGAAGCAAAATCTTCTTTTACAACTAATTGATTCATTTGTATTTTTATCACAAATGAATTTGTTTTTTTTATAAAAAAGGCGTAGATACATAAAATCCGCCTAAATTATTTAATACACAAACTAACAAATATAAATTTACGCCAATAATAAAAGTAATAATAACGATGTATATACATATGAACAAAATATATGGGTACATTTCATTATAAATACTATTTCGCATTGGTTGAATAATGTTTCCAAAATCATTTTTTAATTCTTCGCTGTGAATAAAGTCAATAATTCTATCTTTGAGTGTTTTCATATTTGTA
>Ga0209632_10003211_pt1 | contig 15225 bp, 15 predicted proteins | sample COG_10_FD_184754 | JGI IMG/M metagenome (GOLD analysis project Ga0209632, IMG submission 184754) | Pelagic Microbial community sample from North Sea - COGITO 998_met_10 (SPAdes) (version 2) | ecosystem: Environmental > Aquatic > Marine > Neritic zone/Coastal water | place: Helgoland, sampling... | reverse complement strand
GAAGTACTTGATTTGATTAAAGATAATCAATTGGAGGTAATTCATTTTCATCATGAGGAAGCGTGTTACAGTGGTCGTTTTGTTAAGCCGCCTCCACCAGTTATATGAATGACATAATACCTGAGCCTTTAAAAGAAACTCATCTTTTTGAAAAAGTGACTTCTTTGCTCAGGTCATTACGTAGGGGTGTAAGTAAAAAATGGAAAAGAACTTTACCGGTTGGTGATTATTTCATAGATCGTTGGGAAAAAGCACGCGAACTTGGATTTGGTAAAGGTACAAGTATTTATGACTCAGCAATTGTAATCGGAGATGTCAAAGTCGGAGAAGAAAGCTGGATCGGTCCAAATGTTATCCTTGATGGATCGGGTGGCCTTGAAATTGGGAGCTGGTGCTCTATTTCAGCTGGTGTTCAAATTTATTCCCATGATTCAGTGAAATGGGCTCTAAGTGGAGGTAAAGCTAGCATGGATCGTATACCTACAAAAATCGGTTCACGCTGTTACATCGGTCCAAATGTAGTTGTGGCAAAGGGCGTGATCATTGGAGAGGGTACCGTAGTTGGTGCCAATAGTGTGGTGCTGGAAGATTTACCAGCTAATACAAAAGCTTTTGGAAATCCTTGTAAGGTGCACTCACCTTTAAATGAATAAAAGAATTCCTTAAATTTCTTTTTGAAAAATCTTATTAGCGACGAAAAAATCCAGATATGCTCTAGGTGTATTTATGACGAGCGTGTATCGTCTATCAAATTTGATGCGGATGGTGAATGTAATTACTGTGAGCAAATTGATTCATTATCCAAAGAATACGGCACGGGTAAGCCAAAGGGGGAGCAAGAGTTACTGGGTTTATTTGCCGAAATTAAACGAAGTGGAAAGGGTAAAAAATATGACTGTGCAATTGGTGTCAGTGGTGGAACTGATTCGTCATACATGCTCTACTTGGCTAAGAAACATGGACTTCGTCCTTTGGCCGTTCACTATGATAATACTTGGAATACTTCGATTGCTACCCAGAATATCCGAAAGGTTTTATCTGCCTTGGATATTGATCTTTACACCCATGTAATCGACAACAAGGAAGCCGATGATTTGTTTCGGGCCTTCTTTTTTGCCGGGGTTGCTGAAATAGAGGCACCTACTGACCTAGCCCTTGCTGAAACCATTTATCGGGCTGCTTGGAAGCATGGCATCAAGTATGTTCTCGAGGGGCACTCTTTTCTAACCGAGGGCATTACTCCTGTTGGCAGAAACTACTTTGACGGAAAATATATTAAGTCCATCCACAAAAAATTTGGATCCCTTCCCATGCGTACCTACCCGCTGATGAGTTTTGCCAGATTCATTTGGTGGTCTTGCATCGCTCGAATTAAAAAGATCCGTCCGTTTTGGTATCTTAACTACGACAAGAAAGAAGCTCGTTCTTTTCTGGAAAAAGAGTTCGGTTGGCAATACTATGGTGGTCATCATTTAGAAAACCGGATGACTGCGTTCTTTCATGGAATCTATGCACCGAGGAAATTTGGCATGGACTTTAGGAATAACACTTTAGCTGCTCAAGCCCGTTTGGGAAAGATGACTAGGGAAAATGCGTGGAAAACCTACAACCAACCTCCGGTTATCGAGCGTTCACTTTTGGAATATTTTCTAAAGAGGTTAAAAATTTCCCGGCAGCAATACGATGAAGTCATGCAAACTCCTCCCAAATCCTGGATGGACTTTCCTACCTACAAAAAAAGGTTTGAGCTGCTGCGTCCGTTGTTTGCCGTTTTGGCAAAAGCGAACCTAGTTCCAATGAGCTTTTACTTGAAGTACTGCTTCCCGGTAAAGATAAACGAAGCTTGATCGGGGATGTTGGTAATTGTCAATTATGGTATGGGAAACATTGGTTCCTTGCGTAATATGTTTCGCTTTATTGGCTTGGAAGTCGAGGTCGAGTCATCTCCCGATCGCATCGCTCAAGCTGAAAAGCTCATTTTGCCTGGGGTGGGCAACTTTGATGCGGCAATGAAGGCGATCAATAAAGTTGCCGGTTTATGTGATGTCATCAAGGGCAAGGCTCTCGAAGAAAAGGTCCCCCTGCTTGGAATTTGTCTGGGCATGCAACTGCTTCTTGATTCAAGCGAGGAGGGTTCTCTGCCCGGACTTGGGCTCATAGCTGGAAAAGTTCTTCGCTTCCCACATCATGAATCATTGAAGGTCCCACATATGGGTTGGAACTTTGCCCGTCCCACCAAAAGAGAAAATCTATTCCAACAAAGTCTTTGTTCCGATGCCAGATACTATTTTGCCCATTCTTACTATGCCGAAGTGACAAATCCTGAAGATTCCTTGATGAAAACAACTCATTCCGTCGAATTTGATTCCGCGGTTATGCGTGAAAATATTATGGGGCTTCAATTTCATCCGGAAAAAAGTCACCGTTTCGGAATTGAGTTGTTGAAAAAATTCGTGAATCTCTAAAAATAACTTCCACTCTTGCATGAAATCGATCAACCATAGAAACTTTTGCCTTAACAAGAAAGAAGTTTGGGATGTGCGTAGAAAAATATATCATTCTCAAGGGGAAGGTTTTCTTTTATTCAAGGGATTCCTTGAGAAGAAATTTACCGATCACTTGGTTAATTATTGGTGTCGGCTGCTCGATCCGCCCCAAACTCACCTTCTTTTCCCTGGAAAGGAACATGCGTTTTATCCAGGATGCCCTTGCTATTATAAACATGGGAGAACCACAGGATTAAAGGTTTTTTACAACCCGTTATGGGGCAACCAGCACGAAGTGGTTTCCAACGAGATTGCAGTTTCTATTATTCACTTGAGGTCTCAAATCGAAGGCAAGGCCTTTACCAGAGAAATTTCTCCTCGTCCAGGACAACGTTGTGTAGTTCCTCGGCTGATTATTACTCGAAACGGTGAAAATGTTTTGGCCCCGCACTCCGATTACGGCTTGGATGAGCCAAATCCAAGGAATATTGACTTGGCCCGCGTTCAGGCGACCTTGTTTTTATCTCAGATCGATAAGGACTATTCGGGGTCTGGCTTTGTCTTTACCAAAAATAATGGAGATAAAATTCATTGCGAGAGGGAACTGGGCATTGAACCGGGAGATCTTCTTATTTGGAGGTACAACAATGTTCATGAGATTTCTGACATTTCGAGCAGGGAGGACCAAGTTGGTTTTGTTCGCATGCTTTTTCCGCCTGAAGAAATTTCTCACAAGGCTGGTTCTATTTCCATAATAGAGAAAACGAAATACCTTCTACGGTCGATGAAGAGAAAGCTTGTCTAACCATGGATAAGAAGAAAATGTTTAAAATTATTGATCTCCATTTAGAGGAAGAAGCAGGCGTGCCCAGCAATCGCGAATTGATGTGGGAGGACTTGGGCGAGTGGCAGATGGACTCCCTGAAGAAAATGGGAATGGATTCGAAGCACAAGCTGCTAGACATCGGATGTGGACCCTTGAGGTTTGGCACTTATGCTATTTCCTACTTGGATGAAGGTAATTATTTTGGGGTTGAAGTTTGGGAACCCTATTTGAAACTGGGTCGTAGAATTCTCGAAGAATTTGAAATCTCCAAGAATTATACCATGAAGATCGATCGTGGTTTCGATTACGAAAGCTTTGGAGAGAAGTTTGATTTTGCGATTGCTCAATCTGTTGTGACTCATATGTCCGTTCGGCAAATCGATGAACTTTTAGATGTCCTAAAAAAGGTGATGAAGCCTGATGGGATATTACTTTTTACCTTTATTAATAATCGGTTCCCGTACTCGGTTTATTACGAGATGGAAGAGCCCATGATTACTCCATGTAAGTTGGATAACGCATTTTTCCAAGCCTTGGAAAAGAAGTATCAGGTAGAATACAGAAAGTACCCGGAAGGATTAGAGCGCCATCCAACCGGTCAAGCGGTTGCTACTATAAAATTTTAATTATTTTCAGAAATTTCCCCTTGCTGACTAAAAGAATTATCCCCGTTTTGCTCCTCAGAAAAGGTGCCCTTGTAAAGACAAGAAGGTTTGGGAAATTCGACTACATCGGAGATCCCTGCAACACTCTTAGGATTTTCAACGAATTGGAGGTGGACGAGCTGTTTCTTTTAGACATTGACGCTTCAAGGATTGGGAGGTTGCCGGATTTCAATTTATTGGAGGAGATTTCAGATGAGTGTTTTATGCCTTTGGTTTATGGGGGAGGCATCACTTCACTGGATTTTGCCAAGCGGGTTTTTGACTCTGGTTTTGAGAAGGTTGCTCTAAACAGTTCCGCTTTAGAAAATCCAAGTTTAATAACCGAAATAGCCAACCATTTTGGAAGTCAGTCGGTAATTCTTTCCATTGATGTAAAAAAGAGTCTAATGGGCAAACTCAGCGTCTTTTCTCACTCTGGCAAGAAACGTTGGGCGATCTCTCCAGCAATTTGGGCTAAAAGAGGACAGGAGCTTGGTTGTGGGGAAATTCTGCTTACTTCCATCGATCGAGAAGGAACTTGGTCCGGTTTTGATTTGGATTTGGTGTGTAAGGTCGCAGAAGTGGTTGATCTTCCAGTGATTGCTCATGGGGGCGCTGGTAAAATGGAGCATATAGAACAGGTTCTCGGGCAGTCCGGTGCGTCTGCGGTTGCTCTGGGAAGCATGGTGGTTTATCAAAAAAAGGACATGGGCGTCTTGGTGAACTTCCCAGATAAAAAGCTGCTGGAACAAGTTGTATAAGCCATGAAGCCATTCGACTTCACCTTCCAAAACCTTGAGTCCCAGTACCGTTCGGCTTTGGATGGAAAATACCAAATCATTCGCTGCATTGATTTCTTCAGCAAATCCTTTCAGCCAGACATACCCATGATTGTAAATCGCGTTGACGTGGATTTTTCCGTGAAGAAAGCCAAGAGAATTTGGGAAATTTTTGAAAAACTTGGCATCAAGGGAACTTTTTTCATTCGCTTGCATGCTCCTGAGTACAACCCTTTTTCTTTCGAGAATTACAAAATCATCAAAGAGATTCAAAATTCAGGACACGAAATAGGATACCACAGCGAGGTGGTAGACCAAAGCAAGATTTGGAATGAAGATTCCGCGGAATGTCTCAGGAGAGACTTAGTCTTTTTCTCCACGGTTTTTGGGGTTCAAGTTAAAGGGGTTGCCAGTCATGGGGGAATGACTGGTTTGAATAACCTCGATTTTTGGGAAGAGAAGAAACCTTCTGATTTCGGACTGACTTATGAGGCCTACAAAGGCTCCGACACTCATTCTTTGTTCAAGGATTCGTTGTATGTCAGCGACTCAGAGTGGACGCGCTGGAAATGCTACCAAAAAGGGCAGTTGCTCGATGGTGATAACCGATCTTTGTCGGAGCATCTTGGCGATAGGCCCGATTTGGTATACCTGCTGGTTCATCCAGATACTTTTTTTGATCACCACTTTTACGAGTAGGGCTTGAGCAGTTTGGACCACCTCCAATTTTTCTCAAAATTTTTCAAAAGCCTCGGCAACTTGGAGCAAGAGTTGCAACAAGAGGTGGAAGAGATGTATTCCAATGTCTTTGTAATGGGTTTGCCCAGATCCGGGACGACTTTGCTCTCTCAAATTCTCTACAACAACACAGACCTTTTTTGCACCAACAACTTTATGGCTCGTTTTTGGGAGACACCATTGGTTGGAGCCAAGCTGTCCAGTCTTTCCATAACCAAGAAAAGACTACGGAGCTTTGATTCCTTTTATGGAAGAACCGCCGATATCGATCAACCGCATGAGTTTAGTAAGTTTTGGCACAAGTGCCTGAAAGTTGAAGATTTCCGTGGCTACGAGCCCGAGAAAGTTTCCTCGAGGATCGATTGGCGAATGCTGCAGTCGAAAATTCTCGGAATTAATGCAATTTTCAACGGCGGCCTTGTTTGCAAGCCGATGGAGTTCGCTGGATTTCATCTCAATTCGCTGCTCCAAACTTTCAATCGAGCTGTGTTTGTTTACTTGGAAAGAGATGCATTGGAAGTCACTTCCTCGATTCTACGAGCAAGAAAAGAAGCGGGAGAAGAAAAATGGTGGGGCTCATATCCTCCGGCTCAATTCTACGAATCCTTGAGGGGAGAAAACCTTTTGAATCAGGTAGCACATCAAGTTTGCTACTTTAAAGCTATGTACGAAGGGAAATTCTCCGAAAGTTCCGGGCACTCACAATTACTTCGCTTGCATTATCGCGAATTATGCGACAGTCCGAACGAAGCACTTGCAAAAATAAAGGATGCGGTACGGAAAAACGGCGGCGAACTAACTTTCGAGCCCTTGCCTGCACCATTGGCAAAGTCCGGCTTTCTAGGCAGCTCGGAAGAAGTCCTTCAAATGAAACAGGCGTTAAAGGAAGCAAGCCGAGCATACCCACAAAGCATGGCATAATCCGCAAACCTTGAAATTGTCGATTCACCAGCCTGACTTCTGGCCCTGGGCCGGGCTCTTTAATAAAATTGCCACTTCGGATAAATTCGTAGTTTTCGATTGCGTCCAAGCTCCGCGGGGAAAGAGCTGGTTTTCTCGCAACCGAATCCTGCTTCAAGGAGGGCCTGCCTGGATCACACTCCCGATTTATCGCTCCTCCAACCAAAAGATATTCGAAGTAAGAATTAACGATGAGGTCAATTATCGAGCAAAGCACCTAGGCACTCTTAGGCAGGCATATGCGAAGACTTCCTATTTTCAGGAAGTCTTTGATTTCGTCGAAGGCCTGTATGCCGCGGAACATCAATTCGCCCGCGATTTTTCCCTTTCCATAATCTCTGCAGTTTGCCGGCGATTGAATATTCGGACTGAATTTGTCGAGGTTCGAGATTTAATCCCTGATTCAAGGATCTCCGAGTTAAGGGGGAATGACTTGGTTTTGGAGATTTGTCTGGCAGCCAAAGCTACCTCTTACTTGTCGGGAACCGGGTGCTTGGACTTCATCAAACCGGAAGATTTTTTGCTGAACAAGGTATCGTTTGAGTTTCAGGAGTTCGTTCAGAATGAATATCCGCAGCCAGGCTGCAGTACCTTTCATCCGTCCATGTCCATCTTGGATGTCTTGTTTTGTGTTGGGTTTAGGAAAACCGAGGAAATTATCAAGGGGGTTCTGAACTCATGAACATTGTGGAGAGCATGATGGGGTCGATTTATTTTGTGGTCGCATTCTCCTTGGCGGTTTCACTTCTTGTTAGGTTTGTCAGCTGTTCTTTGTCGTTCGGTTGGTTTTCCAGAGGTTTTGCAGGAGACTCTTCGGTGCACTTACAAATTATTAAACAGATAAAAAGAGGGTGGGGTGCAAGGGCTGTGGAAAATTATGTCATCCCTAACAAGATGAGTTACCCAGTCCTGTTTCACCGACTTTGCGCTTTTTTTCCTATTCAATTTCTGAAGAGTTATAGCTACCTCCCAAATTTATTGGTTTACGCTGTTTCCTTTGCGACCTTCGTCTTTTTCTCCTTTTATTGCCAAGAGGAATTTTTTCCCGCCACCGATTCGGTGCTTTTGAGCGGATGCCTGCTGGCCCACTTGTTTTGCGTTCAAAATCTGGTAACCGCGGGTCCCGCGATTGCCTATCTTAAGCTGTCTTCGAGGTTTCTCGCCAAAATAGCTTGTTCCTTTTTCGTACTTTTTCTTTTCATCCATTTGGAGTTTCACCTCGAAGCCGGTCTCTACCTAGCTTCCTTTTTCGCCGCAATAGGTATTCTCAGCGGTACCTTCGCGGCCCAACTCCTGTTGTTTTTCGCTTTGTTTTTTTTCCTTATTACCGGTTGTTCCGAAGTCATCAGCTCCCTTGCCCTTGGTGTGCTGCTTTCTGTAGTATTTAGTAAAGGTTACTCCCTTCGCAGTTTGTTGGGAATGGTAAGGTATTGGAGGATCTATTTTTTGAGAGTAAGGAAATCTAGGTATACGGCTCCTGTACTAAGTTCATTGGTCTCTTTGCCCGATCTGTTTCGAAACCTTCTCAGTGGTAGGTTTCAGATTTTCGCCAAGCAACTGTACAAACGAGAGCCGACCAGAGCCATTTTGCATTACCCGGAAATTCTTTTGGCCCTGTACTTTTTGTTTTTTACGGATCATGAATTCGTTTTCCTTTCAGGGGTTTACCTCGCTGTTTTGCTTGCTTACCTCCTTACATCAACGAAGGTTTTTAACTTTCTCGGAGAATCTTATCGATATTTGGAGTATGGGCTCTTTTTCCTCAATCCCTTGGCCTTAGCTTTTTTGATCGGATCTCATTACGGAACAAAGACGGGGCTTTTTATAATGGGCGGTTGTGCCGCTTATGGGATTTGTTCTTCTCTTTTGATCAATCGTCTCTGCGGTCATTCCCATGTTTCGGGCAGGGATAACTTGTCCGACTTTCTTTGCCGGTTAAAAATTACTCCGTCTGATGTGGTTTTTCCTGTTAGCATGAGACTGGGGGCAGATATCGTGGCCAGAGTTGGTTGTCGTTCCTTTTGGTGGCAACCAGGTGGAATCACTGAACTATCCATGTACGACGATTATCTTCACGAATACCCTTACTTAAGTTTGGATTGGAAAAAACTGTGCGATCGGCACCAAGTCGATTATGTGATCGTCGACAAAACCGCTTTGGCCAAATTTTTGGATGTCTATAATTTCAAGTCTCTGTCCCTGGAACTTGAGGATGAGAATTACCTCGCCTACAGGTATCCTGTGAATTCTTCTGCTCTAATTTGACAGGTTCCTTCAAGGCCCTAAGAGAACTTTCATCCCATTCCTTCGGGTATGGCCTAAGTGCCATACTTAGCAGGCTCGTCGGGTTTCTTTCCGTTCCCATACTCTCTTATTACTTCAGACCCGAGGAATATGGCGTGATTTCTATGGTCCAAGTTGCCCTCAGTCTGGCGGTGATTGTTGCGGGAATGAATGTCGGGTCGGGAGTGTCCTTTTATTTTTTCCATCACGATGCAAAGGATGCCAAAAGAATGGTTCTTGGATCCGGGCTACTTTATGTCTTCTTTGCAGGCGGGAGCATTGCGGCAAGTCTATTCTTCCTTTCCCCCTATTTGAGCGAATTACTCAACTTGAGGAAAAGCCAGGGAGGTTTTCATTCATTTGTTCCCTACCTTAGGATTGGTTCCGTCTATTTATTCTTCGGAATTCTTATGACCGCGGTTCAAAACATCCTCAGGTTGCACAAAGAACCCTACAAATACTTGATTTGCGAGTTGGCGAGCTTCTCGGTAAACATCGTTTTGCTGCTTTTCTTGATTTGCTTTTGGGAAGTCGGCATAGAGGGCGTCTTTTGGGCCCGAGCGGCCGGAGTTTTGTTGGGTTTTCTCGTTGGTTTTTTCTTCGTCAGGAAAAGGTTCGAACTAAGTCTATCCTCGGGATTGTTGATTCCCATATTGGCTTATTCCTTGCCTCAGTTCCCAGCTGCACTCATGGGATGGGGGCAAACTCAATCCAGCAGGCTCTTTATCAATTACTTCACCGACTTGCACCAACAGGGCGTTTTTGCGGTAGCTTTTGCCTTTGCCTCCGTCCTAAGCCTTGGAAATGCTGCCTTTCGGTTGGCCTATGACCCTTTTGCTCTCTCTATCATGAAGAACTCCAACGCTAAGAAAACTTATGCGGATGTTTATTCGGCCTACATCTTATTGTTCGGAATTTTGCTGCTCTCTTTCACTTGCTTTGCCCAATGTGCCATCAACTTACTTACGCCGCAGGAATACCATGATGCCCACCTCATCAGCTACTTTCTCGCCGGCTCCTTTTTCATGACTGGTTGCAACAACATACTGGGGACGGGGATTTGGGTTTCCGGCAAGACGATTTACTCCAGTTTCTGCCAAGTATTCAGCTTTGTCACCGTCGTAGTGTGCAGCATTCTGTTGATCCCAGTCTATAAGGGGCTGGGCGCGGCAATTGCTCTTTTCGCGGGATCCGTTCTGCATTCCTTGGCCTTGTTCTTGGTAAGTGGAAAGCTGTACAAGGTGGAGTACAGGTATTTTCGCTCTCTTTTTTTTGTATGCTTTGCTGTTTTCTTCTCCTTTGCTTTTGGTTCGTTTATTTCTGGGGGGCAACCTTGGTCTGTTTTTCTTAACTCCTTCCTGTTCTTTTTGCTACTTTCACTTTTTTCTTATCTCCTCTTGGCTCCCAGTGGGACCCTGAAACTTATGAAGAATTTCCTACATGCAAAAGGCTGGGTATGATTAAGAAAATTGCCTTCCTCTTTCGCAAGCTCCTCGGCTCAAAAGGTCCCACGGAGGAAGTGATTGCCTTCCTTGAAACCGAAACAGACATCGTCCAACTCGTGGAAGCCCCGGAAAAGGTTTCCCAGCAGTCGTTGGATTTGCAGGATGAAGCCCTTATCTTAGCTCCTTGCATCTATGAGGTGGAGGGAAAACTCTATGACTGCACGCGACCGGGGATCTATCGCTTTGCGGTTCCTCAAAAAGCAAACCATCAAAGGGTTGTGCTGGACCGAAAAAATGTATTTACCAACGCTAAGATTCTATCCCTTCTCAGTATTAGGGGTAACTGCGACAATCATAGTATGTTCTCCGAAAAGCTTTCCAAAGCATCTAAAAGATTTCTTCGACTGACCTGTACCTACAATTCTCTTTTTGTGGGAAAATTGCTTTCGCAAAATGGGTTTTCGACCAGAATGGTCCAAGGACATACGCTCGAGTCTCTAAACTCCTTCAGTAATGGACATAGTCTATTGGAGTTTTACGCCGATTTTTTTGGAAAGTACATTGTTGTCGATGTCGATAAAAAGGGTTTCTTTCGTCAAGGGTCAAAAGTATTGAGCATGTTTGAGCTTTGCCGCACCATTTTTCTAGGTGAAGAGTTCGAGTTTGTCAGCTATGCGAAATTTTCTATGGTAGATCTTCGTTTCTCAGACTTAGAGACAGGATTTGATTACTCTTTTTATGAATACTCCCAATATGCTTCTAGCCTTAGAATGGTTCAGACTTTGAAAAGAATTTGTCAGGTACCGCTTATTTCTGAAGGAGGGAGTACTTATGCCTGCTCTTGGACTAAAGAAATGGAAAGTATTGTTTGCGGAATAAATCCACGATGGATCATTTTATCGCCTGAGTCTTTTCTCGAGAAGTTTTACCATCAAGGCCAATTGCCGAATGGGTAAGGTCTTGATAACGGGGGCAACAGGCCTTTGCGGCAGACATTGCTGTCACAAGTTCCTCGACGATGGGCTGGAAGTCTTTGCTGTGGTAAAGGATTCCTCCTCCACATTGCCCAAAGGGGTTGAGCCCTTGGTTTTGGATCTATCCGAAGATTGGCAGGATAGTCTCCTTCCCGATGATTTGGATCAGATCGTCCATTTGGCCCAGTCCCCCTATTTTCGTGAGTTTCCCCAAAATGCAGTTGATCTTTTCATGGTCAATATCGAGTCCACTGCCCGACTTTTAGACTATGGCATGAGAGTCGGTATCGAGAGGTTCGTCTATACTTCATCCGGAGGCATTTATGGTAATGGAACACAGGCATTCAAGGAAAACGCTCCCGTTGTCCCATCCGGGCGCTTGGGTCACTATTTGGGAAGCAAAGCCTGTAGCGAAATTATGATTCATAACTACGCAAGCTTTTTTAAGGTCATCATCCTGCGGCCTTTTTTTATTTACGGTCCCGGTCAAAACAAGACCATGCTGCTGCCCCGGCTTTTCGATCATGTGGCAGCGTCCAAGCCGGTCCAACTAGAAGGCAGCCATGGCATCCGGATTAATCCTCTTCATGTTGAAGACGCTAGCGAAGCAATTTTGCGCTCAACTCATTTAGATGAAAGTGCCATCATAAATCTTGCGGGTCCTGAAGTGCTTTCTATTCGTGAGATATGCGAAATTTTCGGAACTTTTCTTGGAAAACCTCCCGTCTATAAAGCAATCGAGGAATCTACAAGCGACCTAATCGGAGATACTTCTTTGATGAAAACTCTCTTGCATGAACCTGGGGTCTGTTTGGGGGACGCCTTAATCAACCTTGGTTGGTAGTAACAGAAAGCTAAAAATTCTTCATTTGCCCGCCACTGTCGGAGGCAATCCGCAGGCGATCTAAAGGCAGATGAAAGCTATGGGTTTTCACGCTAGCTCATGGGCGCTTTCAGAGCACCCGTTGGGCTTGGGCATGGAGGCTGACCATTTCATGTATCGGAAAAAAGAAAGTTTTCTTTTTAAGGAGCTGAAGAGGTTCCTTTGTTTGAAGTATGTCTTTCTTTTTCAGGTCGTTTTCTTTAATTTTGGCTCTTTACTCTACACTCCCTTTCCATCCTACAGGTACAACGGTGAGCGGGGGTGGACTTACTTTCGTTTATTCCTCTATTCGAAATACAGGAAAATGATGCATGCGGTCGAGATTCAGCTCTAAAAATTTTTCAAGGTCAAGGTGTTCGTGCAGTATCAAGGCTCGGACGCTAGGCAAAAGGATTATTGCCGTAGCAACTTTGAAGTGATGCTTTTCGAACACTCGAAATCATATACATGGAACGATCGCTTAAAGGATCAAAATAAACGAGAGCAAATCAAGCGATTCGAGCAAATGGCCCAAGGTATTTATTCATTGAATCCGGACCTTATGCATGTTTTGCCTCTACGGACTAAGTTTCTACCTTATTGTCACATAGATTTAGATATTTGGAAACCGGTTACTTGTCATGCCTCTAATTTTAAAGGTGTATTAAAGATTGGGCATGCACCTTCGAACCGAGACGTCAAGGGAACGGATCAAATTCTGAAAGTCATCCAAGATCTCCAATCTTCGCATGGTACAAGGTTCGAATTTCATCTAATAGAGAATGTGGCCCACGATGAAGTGATGCATGCTTATCAATCGATCGATGTCCTGATTGACCAGATTTATGCAGGCTGGTACGGCGGTTTAGCGGTTGAGCTTATGGCATTAGGCAAACCGGTTTTGAGTTACATTCGGGAAGATGATCTCAAATTCATACCACCCGAAATGGCGGAGAATTTACCGATTATTAATACATGCCTTGAAAATCTTAAGCAGAATTTGATTTCTTTGATCGAAATGCCCTACGAAGAGTTGGTGGAATTAGGGAGAAAAAGTAGGCAATATGTCGAAAAATGGCACTGTCCGAAAAATGTTGTCGGTCACCTCATTGAGGAGATGAATCTTTGCTGAATTTCCTCTTCCAGATGCTTATTTTTTAGACTAGTGATCTCTGTACTTCATTGTCCCGAACAAGTGGGTGGCAATCCTGCTACATTGGCAAAGTATGAGAGGGAACTGGGTCTAAAAAGCTCTTGCTTTTGCGAAAGCCAAAATCCGTTTACGGGTGTTAACCAATCCGTGTCCTACTTTTATAACCGGTCCCTTTTGCGATCTGAAATCAACCGTTGGCTCCTTCTTTTGAGATCGGTTTCTCTGGGGGGAATCGTTCACCTCAACAATGGTCGATTCATTACACCCTTCTTTGGTGATGGGCCTCATCCCAAGGAATCTCTTTTTCCCAAGCCTTTACGGAAAATGATTCGCCTGTACGCTCTGGGATTGCTCGGATCCGAGATTGCCTTGCATCGTCTTGGAGCGAAAAAAAAGGCGATTTTTATAACCTTTCAAGGATCAGACGCTCGCGAGACCCAATGCTTTGTTGAAAAACACCAGCAAAGTGGGCTGGCGGCAGAAGTGATCGGAAGGTCGGGAAAAACCAATGGTTCGATCAGACGAAAAAAGATGTTGTTGACGGGAATCGCAGACAAGATTTATTCGCTCAACCCCGACTTGCTCGAGGTTCTGCCCAAGGGTTCCGAATTTCTTCCTTATGCAACTGAGGCAGGTTTGAATCCTAAAATACTTCCATTTAATCAAAGCAGTGAATTTGTGGTGGGCCATGCTCCCACTCATCGAATGGTTAAAGGTACTGATGATATTATTCGAGCTGTCCAGAATTTGAGGTCCAAGGGATTCAAAATTCGTCTCGAACTAATCGAAGGCTTGAGCAGGGAAGATGCCCAGAAGAAATACCAGGAAATCGACCTTTTCATCGATCAGTTGGTCATTGGTTGGTATGGGGTGGTTTCGCTCGAGGTAATGGCTTTGGGTAAACCGATCATTTGCTTTATCAAGGGTAGGGGGTTGCGCTTCGTGCCACCCCAAATGCTTGCGGACTTACCTATCATCAACGCCGACGAAAGTTCGCTGGAGGAAAAATTAATTGGTATTCTGCAAATGAGCTTAGGAGAAAGACAGACTTTGGCGGACCGAGGTCTAGCCTATTTAAAGAAGTGGCATGACCCGAGAAAGATTGCCCAACGTGTGGTTAGGGATTATCGAAAAGTCCTTTCCCGCAAAGACCATGGCTTAATTTGAAGAACTTGATGCTTATAGTCTCCTCCGAATATACTCCAATGCCAGCTGCGGCTGCTTCACGAATAAGACCTTGGGTGAATGTCCTGGAGGGTTTAGGTGGAACCGTGAGGGTCCTGACCTCGAAATCGGCCGAACCCAACAGGCCATTGGTTGAAAGATCCTTCTTTTCCGCCCCTTGCAACCGAGCGAACCTAATTTTTCGGCTAACTCAGGAAATTTTTTTGGGGTTTGACCTAGGCGTTAGGATTTTTTTGAAGCGTCGAAAAACAAAATGCTGCCTCATCACCTCACCTCCTTTTTTCATGGCTTGCATTTGTTCGGTTTTTGCCCGATGCAGTGGGGTTCCATATTTCTTTGATGTGCGCGACCGCTATCCTCGGGTTTTGGTTGATCTTGGGGTCCTCAGTGCGTCAGGCATTTTGCACAAAAGTTTTAGTGTTTTGGAACGCTGGATCTGTTCCGGTGCAATCTCGCTAAGCACTGTAACTCAAGGACTTCATTTTGAGATTGGTGAAGCGTTTCCAGCGAAGGAAACGCACCTCCTTCCCAATGGTTACGACGAGGAAGTATTTACTGAAGATTTACTCTATGTGGACAAGGCTACGGAGTTTACGGTGGTATACCATGGAAGGCTTGGGCGTTTTTATGATCTTCAAACCTACCTGGAGGTAATGAAGCTGGTCGAAAGAGCAGATCCGTCGATTCGTTTCCTTATGATTGGTGATCTCCCTGAGGAGCTTCGCCGAGCCGATTGCGGTAACCTGAGCATCCTGCCTGCGATGCAATTAGATGATTTAGCCAAGCAGTTGGCGTCCTGTCACCTCGGGCTCTGCCTCCTTCGGGAATTGCCTGCCATGAAAAAAGCTTTCCCTGCCAAGGCCTATGATTTTCTTGGAGCTGGGTTGCCG
>Ga0209632_10003210_pt1 | contig 15229 bp, 16 predicted proteins | sample COG_10_FD_184754 | JGI IMG/M metagenome (GOLD analysis project Ga0209632, IMG submission 184754) | Pelagic Microbial community sample from North Sea - COGITO 998_met_10 (SPAdes) (version 2) | ecosystem: Environmental > Aquatic > Marine > Neritic zone/Coastal water | place: Helgoland, sampling... | reverse complement strand
GTAAACTCCTGAAATGGTTTATATTATAATAAATGTAAACTCCTGAAATGGTTTATATTATAATAAATGTAAACTCCTGAAATGGTTTATATTATAATAAATGTAAACTCCTGAAATGGTTTATATTTATTATATTGAAGATATAAACTCCCATCTTAAACTTTTACATATTTTCTCCCAAACATGTTCTTGTTCTTTAAGATTTTTAATTGATTTTAATAATGGAAAACTAGTTAATAAATGGTCTAACTCTAATAATTGACAGAACTTGTGTAAGACATATGAATATGATAAGAAATTTTTACGTCCTTTAGGTTTATAAATCTCCCATGGTTCTTGAATCTTAGAAAACATATCTATAAACTTCATTTCAACATGTCTATTTATATTTGGTGGTTCTAATCCACTTAATTTATTTATAATATAAGGAATATGTTCATATAAATTATTATATCCAAGTTTCTTTAATATTTGTTTCATTTTATCCCTATCCAATTTTGATAAATCTTTTATCCTATTTTTATTAATTTCGTTAATTACTTCTAAAAATATATTTTCTGGAATTTCAGTTGTTTCTTTAGCTTGAAACTGATTAATCCATTCCTTAAAATGATTAATTCTTTTGTAAGGTGAATATTCTTTAATTTGTCTATCCTCGTCAAGTATTATCTCCTCACTGTCGCCACAAATAGGACAAACATAACTAGATTCGCCAGCATCTAGTATTTTTTCAACGGTACATTCAATACAATATTTTATACGATTACTCCCATCATCCTTAATTGTTCTTGATCCGTCAACTCTTTGACAGTATTTATCAAACAGATGTGTTCGAGAAATATTATTGTCATCTTTTTTAATCTTCTTTTTATTAAAATAATCAATTATATTTTTTGTTTCCGAGTATTCATTCTTTTTCTCATCTCTTAATTTATAGTAACTACAAATAATTTCTCCAGTTTTATCATAATAATCTAATTCTTTTTGATTTTCCTCGATAGATATAATTTCTTGTTTCAATTTATCAATATTATTAAGTATATTTGCCTTAATTTCCAAATCTTTTTCAGTATACATACTATTATCTTTACAAACTAATTCTAACTCACTTTCTAACTTATTTATTTGATTTATTTTATTAGGTAAACTGGTTTTTTGCTCCTTAAATAGACTAGATTGTTCTTTATGTTTTTTGTCTAAAGTGGTAGAATCACGGTACTCCAACTTCTCTTTCTTTTTCTTTTTTATCTTAAAATTAGACATTAGTATTAATAGAAAAGTTACTTTAAATCCATTCGTATTTTATATAAATGGATTTAAGAAAAATCTAATATCATACAACAATCTTTCGAAAGATTTGTATTTATATTTTTTAATTCTCTAATATCAATATATCCTTTTATTATATTAAGAATATTAGAAATATAACATAATCCAATATCATGTTTAGTAATATTAAAGTCGTCTATTAATATCGAATTACTAAAATTAGAATTTGAAATTTCTTTATTATTATCAATAATTAATGTATTTTTACTATTAAATGTATTATTATGAATTTTATCATTCCATAATAAATCTAATGGTTTTAAGATTATATCGTTATGAATGACATTTCTATAGATAATATTAGTTTTTATATCCACATAATTATTATTATCCCTTGCTAATATTAAGTTTGTTTGTTCGTATTGTTCATTTGTTAATATTAATTTTAAAATTTCACGACAATATAAAGAGCTACCCGATGTCCAGAAACCTATATTAAAATAAGAAAAACAAAATTTTAAAAATTTTAATAAATACGGCCTGATATAAACAATGCCTAAGAAATTAGGAAGTTTAATAATTTTAAAATCGTGTTTTATATTAAAAGATTTAATATCAGTATCTTCCTTAATAGGAACAGTCTTTATTAATGTATCATCAATATCTAAAATTAAATTTATATTATTCATCAAGTTAGTATTAAAAATATATATAAATCTTTAAATTAGTTTAATATATCAATTTCACATTTTTTATAAATTTACGTTCGTTTAATATTACACTAAATATAGTAATAGATATATAATATCATAACTGGATCGACATTATACATATATATCTATTGGATATATGATAATATACAAATAAAAACCTTTAAAAAAATCTATAAAAAATTTCAAATTATTTCAAAATAACAAGTTAAAAAAAAATATTAAGAAATTTTCAAATTTATTATAAAAATATTAAGGAATTTTCAAATTATTTAATTTAATTTAATTTAATTTTTTTTTTCTTATCTTAATTATATAATAATATGGGTGGAGGTTTAATGCAACTCGTAGCCTACGGCGCTCAAGATGTTTATCTTACCGGGCAACCACAAATTACTTTTTTTAAAGTAGTCTACAGAAGACACACAAACTTTTCTGTAGAACCAATTCAACAAACTTTTCAAGGTGCTGCCGAATTCGGTAGAACCGTTACTTGCAATGTTAACAGAAACGGTGATTTAATCACTAACATGTACTTAGTAGCTACTCTTGACAAGAAAAACAGAACCAATGGCTCCGTCAAATACGGTTATGTTAACAAACTTGGTTTTGCTATGATTGATTCATGCAAAGTCGAAGTTGGAGGATCCAAAATTGACGAACAATATGGTGATTGGCTTAATGTTTGGGATGAATTAGCCAGAGAAACTGCTCACGATGGTGCCAGAGATGCCATGATTGGTAATGTTTCTGAAGTAACAGAAGTTGGTCGTGATATGGCTGATGCATACACTATGTATGTACCACTTAAATTCTGGTTCAACAGAAACAACGGTTTAGCTTTACCATTAATTGCTTTACAATACCACGATGTCAGAGTAACCATCAAACTTAGAGATGCTTGTGACTTAGTTAACTTCACTGGTGCATCCACCGGTGCCAATTCTGGAGCTAAAAACAGTGACTTAAAAGATGCTTATTTACTTATCGATTACGTCTACCTTGATTCTGAAGAAAGAAAGAGATTTGCTCAAGCTGCTCACGAATACTTAATTGAACAAGTTCAATTCACTGGTGACGAAACCTTCGGTGCCGAAAACCACAAATACAGACTTAACTTTAACCATCCTTCCAAATATCTTGTCTGGAACACATGTCTTGATAGATACCAAGAAAGCCATGCTTGGGTTGACTGGGCTGTTGATGGTGACTGGGAAGCTGCTAGAGAAAGAATGGCCAAGAAAATCTGGTTAGCTACTAGAGCTAATCTTGATGCCAATGATGGTAACTCTTATACTTTATCTATGGATGATTCCACTATGGAAATCGGAGATGTTCCTACACTTCAAAGTGGTTTAAATGCCAAACTTACTGCTTTAGCTGGTAAGATTGAAGCTCAAGTATTATTTGCTAACAGTCAATCTTCTAGTGCATCTAATGCTGATGCCACATTAGCTAATGTTGTCATCTTAAGAAATGGTCTTACAACTGCTGATTTAAATAATACCGTAGCTGATCTTACACCTAGTATGAGTGTTACCGGTAAAGCATTCCTTGAAGCTAACCAAGTTTGGGTCAGAGATTACTTCAACTATTCTGATAGCCCTAACTGCACTGGTAACCCAATCAAGACTGCTAAATTACAATTAAATGGACACGATAGATTTGCTACCAGAGATGGTAACTACTTCAACTATGTTCAACCATACCAACACTTTACCGTTACCCCATGTGACGGTATCAACGTATACTCCTTTGCCCTTAAACCAATTGACCATCAACCATCTGGAACTTGCAATTTTTCCAGAATTGATAACACCACTCTTAACCTTACTACCACTTACGGTACTACTGGTGCAACTGGTGTTTGCAAAATTTATGCTGTAAATTACAATGTCTTCAGAGTAATGAGTGGTATGGGTGGTTTGGCGTATAGCAATTAATTTGGAGGTGTCTTCATTTTATTTGGATGGTTATTCCATTTAAACTAATAAATAATAAAAATAAATAATTAAAATTGTTATAATTATATTTCAATTTTAAATAAATTAACTTTACATGTCTATAATATTATCTAACTGTTAAAAAGTAGATATTAAATCCATTAATTCTTTTTCTGTTATATGTTTTTGAAATGATAAAATATAGCATATATCAAAAATATAAGATTCTTCACCACCTCCTTCAATATCTAAATCTAATATGTATTTGACACAAAATTCTGGGGTTAATGTTTGTGTTGCCAAAAGTATTTTTTCATCAAGATGATTTTCTACAATATTCTGTTCTAAAATATCAATAGAATATTTATATCTATTATTAAGTAAATCGGTATTTGTTACTTTCATTGTTGTTATTTTAATTTATCTAATAAATAAATATTAAATGAATTCAATTTTTAATATATATATATATATATATGCAAGAATTAAATTATAAATTAAAATATTTAAAATATAAAAAGAAATATTATAATTTAAAAGGTGGTCAACCAAAAGATAATATTAGTAGTCTTCCTTCAGAACTAGTTAATTATATATCTGAATTTACAACATGTGAAGAATTAATGAATGCAATTAAAAGTAAAAAAAATGCATTCGGGGAATACTCAAATAAATATTGGGGTAGATTAATTGATAATATTGAAATTGATAATTACCCGTATACATATTCAACTATAAATCCACTTCCAGAAATTCCAATACATCCATATAGAAATTTAATGGTTCAATTCATATGTGTAAATAATATTTATTGTCAACTATTTTTTACCAAATGTTTACATAAACATCTAATAGATAAATATAGTAAAATTAATTTAACAGAATGTTGGTATGAATCAATTAGAATAAATAAAATAGTTGATTACAAGTGGTTTAATATTTTAATAGATACAACTGGTATTGGTGATGGTGCTTTTAAAAATAATCAATTAACATCCGTAACTATACCAAATTCTGTTACTAGTATTGGCGATAGTGTTTTTAAAAATAATCAATTAACATCCGTAACTATACCAAATTCTGTTACTCGTATTGGTGCACGCGCTTTTAGTCATAATAAATTAACATCTGTAACTATTCCAAATTCTATTACTGGTATTGATGATAATGCTTTTAGTCATAATAAATTAACATCTGTAATTATACCAAATTCTGTTACTAGTATTGGTGATGGTGCTTTTGGTATTAATCAATTAACATCTGTAACTATACCAAATTCTGTTACTAGTATTGGCAATGGTTCTTTTAATGTTAATCAATTAACATCTGTAACTATACCAAATTCTGTTACTATTATTGGTCATGGTGCTTTTGGTAATAATAAATTAACTAAAGTAATTATTGGTAATTCTGTTACTAGTATTGGCGATGGTGCTTTTAATACTAATCAATTAACATCCGTACCTATACCAGATTCTGTTATTAGTATTGGTAATAGTGCTTTTTTTGGTAATCAATTAACATCAGTAACTATACCAGATTCTGTTATTAGTATTGATAATGGTGCTTTTAGTGATAATCAATTAACATTTGTAACTATACCAGATTCTGTTATTAGTATTAGTCATGGTACTTTTAGTCATAATAAATTAACATCTGTAACTATACCAGATTCTGTTACTAATATTGGTAATTTTGCTTTTTTTGAGAATGAATTAACTGAAGTAATTATACCAAATTCTGTTACTAGTATTGGTCAAGGTGCTTTTCAAGGTTCTCAATTAACAACTGTAATTATACCAAATTCTGTTACTGATATTCATCCTGATGCTTTTGATCAGGGTGTTACTATAATTAGAGAATAAGCAATTTTTATATTTAGATATAAATATATATATGCAAGAATTAAATTATAAATTAAAATATTTAAAATATAAAAAAAAATATTATAATTTAAAAGGTGGTCAACCAAAAGATAAATTTAGTAATCTTCCTTTAGAATTACTTAATTTTGTTTTTTAAAAATTAAATCTTCATCTCAATCTAGACATTTATATTTTATTTTTCATTTGTTCTAGCCACATCTATAACATTGTCAGTATCCCTCTTTTTATCTAGAATTCTTTGTTTTTTTCGACAGCTTAAACAATTCTTAGTTTTATTATTTCGAGAATCAATAAATTCACTTTCATCGCATTGTTTTTGACATTTTACACACACATTACCTACATTATTTACTACTTTCGTCTGATGTCTTGCACGATCTTTTACTCGACTTTTTTCTAAACATTCGGCACAACTACTATAACTATAACTTTGGTCTAGTATTGCGCGACACCCTCTAGTTATATTCGCACAACATTTTTTGTTTTGAGCTTTTACTTCATCTTCAAATAAACATCGTTGATGTAAATTACAGTATTTGTTTTCAATACTTCGTTTATATTTGCAACTATCCTTTTCACATTTAATAAAAACAGTATTCATACGTTTTAAATCTCGACATTTCATAGTTCTTTCTTTACATTTATTACATATTTTAGCTTCATTTGTCGAATAGAAATGTTTTTTACATCCAGTACATGTTATTGTACTTGCTAACATCTCATCTGTATAATCATTCATATATTGATGATTCTTACAAAACCTTGTATCTACTACACTTGTTTTTTTACACATATCGGCATCGCCAATTTTACCCAAACACTTTATCATTGTTATTTAGTTATATAATATATAAATAACAAGTTTCAATTTTTCATTACACTTTCCAATTTTTATTTCACTTTACATAAATAACAGTAATTAATTATATTGTTATGCTATAAAATAAGTTATTAATCATTACAGTCATCCTCGTCAAGATCATTATATCTTTCATTCATATCAAAAAAAGAGTTCCATTCATAAGAGTTTGAATGTCGAACGTATGTACTCTTCTTGTTGCTTATACGCGACTTCTTTAAAAGGTTTGAAAATTTATTATGAATAGTATCAGTGTCAATGAAACTCAAAATGTAAACAAGCACATCGTCATTCAATTGGGGATACACTATATTCATTAATTGAAGTGTTGTCTGATGATTAGGACTGCATAGTTTGCACTTACATTTTTCATTAATATTGTCACTGTCCCTGTAGTAGTCTAACATTTGGAAATAAGATAACTCCACTCCTCTTGATGAATCACATATAACCCAAAAATCTAACTTTAATATAAACTTAAACTTTACTTTGCCGTCGTGAGTTAGTTCGTCATTAATACCAACACTTGCATGTTTTTTCCTAGAATTAAATACTAAAAAACCGGAAGGTGTTACAGTTTCAGGATATAAATGGGGTGACATATTAATTTGAACAGGCGAAGTTGGAAGAGTCAATCTTCTATTAATTGTATTAATACAAGTGTTAATTGTACCTTGCCGCCATGGCAAATTATATATTAATGTATTTCCTTCATCTGCAAAGAATCTATCATTTAAATTAGAATCTAAACACAATATGTAAGAAAACATTTCCGCATCTTGACATGGCTTATTAAGCGGTATTTTATCTCTATGTAGATCAAACTTGCCGCCGTTTTCATATAAGATTATATCACCGTGGTTACATGGTAGTAAATCCAATAAGCTATCACCTACGCGATTAAATTCTTTTCTCATAAGAGGTAGTAATTCAGGTAAAATAGCATCTGACAGTTTATTTGTTAAATCTTCTGAAAACCTGAAAGATGTAGAATTCCTTACGTCTTTTGCAAGTCTTGTAGTAGATGAAGATAAACTACCAACCTTAGACACCATACCATCACTTTTAGTAAATGACATCAAGTTATCTAATTTGGGTTGGTTAGATTCAAATGGTAAAGATTTTCCCCCAATGATATTATCATGTAATATACTCACTATCTTATTATATTGTGAAGAATAACCATTAACATTTGTATGATTTGTAATTTCCTTCAAGTCAACACTAGTAGCTTGAATATATTTTAAGGGATGGTGTTTATCTTCTACTTTAGGTATTTTGAGAATATCCCTGAAAGTAACATCGCGTGTCACATGACGGTAATTAGTTTCTTTGCAAGAATTACAAAAAATATGACCATTTTTACAGGTAATTTCTTTAGTTTGTAAACCTTTATTGGATGAACACATATTTATAAGAGTATTTATAGTGTTGGTACTGTTGGCGTTAGCCTGTGTGATATTATAACCACTTACTGAACGAATATAATCTGAATTAAACATTCGTAAATTAAAATATATAGGACATGTATATAAACATTTTTTCAATTTTTATAATCTGGACATATAATGGATAATATTTAAAAAAGCGAATATGCGAGTGTATCCATTTTTAAACGTTAATTTTAAAATTTCTATTATATTATATATGAATAATAAACATAATTATGAAATAATTAAAACATTGAGAAAAGCCGAATTATATTCACCTAAAATAGTTTATATGATTAAAAAAGATAATGATTTGAAGATTTTAAAAAAATATCCTTCAATAAATAAGAAAAAATCAGTTGAATTAGATATTTTATTATTAATTAATACGTTAAATAAAGAAAAACAAAAATTTCTAATGACATTAGATACATATTTTTTTGATAAATGTAATTTAGAATATTATGTTTTTAAAAAGAAAACTATTATAAAAAAAGCAAAATATTGTTTGAATATTATTGTTAATAATAAAGGTAAAACAATTTATGATAAATTTTCAAATTATAATAATCTTAAAAAAGAAAAATATAGTTTAATTGTACAAGTAATATATTCACTTGATATAATAAGAAAATTAGGATACATTCATAATGATCCGCATTCTGGAAATATTACATGTGAAAAAGCGACTAATCCAATTAAAATTGGCACTAAAAAAATTAATACTAAATATCAGTTTTCTTTGATTGATTTTGATGCATCATTATCTGCAAAAGAAACAATTTACGATAAAGGACCAGAAAAATTTAATGGAAATTGGGATTTAATATATTTTACTAGACAGGTTATTTTACAACAAGATAATCTAATTAAATTAGATAAACGTGTAAAATGGGTGCCTAAATTTAAAATGGAAAATTTAAAAGAAATAATGCAAGTATATACAAAAATATGGAATAAAATAAAAAAAACATTATCTAAGAAAGGTAGAGACTATATAAAATGGTTTAAAATATTTGAATCTAATCAAATAGAACAATTTTATACTAATTTTAACGAAGATATACCTTTATTAAAATCATCTGGAAAAGACTTTATTAACTTTTCTATCCAAGACGAAATACTAATATTATTAAGTGCTTATAATAAAAAGGTTTGGTTAGAAATAAATGGGTTTAATGTATATTTACCAAATTTAGTTCCAAAAGAAGAGATTGAATTTATAATATTAAATTTAAAAAATAATAATAAGATTATAAACTATTTTAATTTAGGTTTTCTTATTTAATTTCCATGTAAATGGTAATGTTTTAATTCGCATATCATGTATTTCATCTATAGTTAATTCTGGTTTATTGCAAAAATATCTACAAAACCAATTAATGTTGAAATTACACATTATAATATATTATATTATATTTTTAACACGGCTTTAATAATATTATACCGTATCGAGTTCTTTGATAAGTTCTTTGATAAGTTCTTTGATAAGTTCTTTGATAAGTTCTTTGATAAGTTCTTTGATAAGTTCTTTGATAAGTTCTTTGATAAGTTCTTTGATAAGTTCTTTGATAAGTTCTTTGGTTTTTATACTACAGATGTTAAATTATCAGATAAGTTCTCATCTATTAATTCAACACGCGATGTAAATTTTTCAAATAGGTAAAAAACTCCGAATATTAACAATATAATAGTATTAATACCAGTAATAGTTAAATATAATGGGTCGTATGTTTTAATTGCCATATATAATGATATAATTGATATAATTCCCCAAATAAAAAAGAATACTATAGACGCGCCTATTCCTACTTTTTTTTCTGTCATGTTCTATTTTAATTATAAGTTAATTTATGAGGAAATCTATCAATTTTTATTGGTAATATTCAAATATGTCTTTTATTTTACAAAGCAATGAAAGGCACGCATAACGAATACTATTTGTTAACTCAATTTAAAACAAGAATTATAATTATAATTATTTATTAAAAATTATTTCAGAACAACTTTTACAATAACTATTTTTAAAAAAACCATAATATGAATTTAATAAATTAGAACATTTATGACAATAAAAATCTTTACAAATACAACACGTATTATCTTTATTAGATATGCTATTAACTTTACAATTTTTACATTTAATTAAATAAGATAATATTTGGTTAGATATATGAGAGTCGAACATTATATATATACAATAAGATCTATTTAAATATATTAAGTGAACTTTTATCTTGTTATGATTTACCAGTTATAATTTTTAGTATATCATTTCCATATTTTTCAATTCTCTTTTCTCCTAGCCCCTCTATTTTTTTAAAATCATTTATATCTTTTACTTGTATACTTAATAAAGAAGTAATTGTTGCATTAGGAAATACCTGATATACTTTTACATCATTTTCATCGGCTTTTTTCTTCCTATATTCTTTTAATTTATTTTCAAAATCATCGGGTAGAACAAATGCTTCCTGATTATTTGATTTTTTATGCAAAGATATTAGTTTGATTTGATAAATTTTATCTTCTATATCATTAACCTTTTTATTTGCTTTAATCCATTCTTCTCCTTTCTTATTTAATTTAATTACAGAACCAAATGTTGTCTCTAATTTAACTTCAATTAAATATTCATTAATTATTAGATATCTTATAATATCTTTTATAGCTTCTTTCTTTGTATTTTTTAATTTTCCAAACACACTCATTTCTTTAATAATAGAATTAATTTTTTTCGATGCTGCCCCGTATAATATATCAACTAACATTGTAGAACCAAAGTTATTTTTTAAGTTTTTAATTAATTTTAAAACATAATAACATTCTTTTGTAATATCTTGTTTGTCTTCTTTCTTGGTAGATAAACAATTATCACAATGTCCACAATCATTAATATCCTCGCCGAAATACTTTGTAATATACTTCATTCTACAAATACTACTATTTACTAACTTTTCCATTTCTAAAATTCTTTCCATCTGTTTTTTTTGAAATTCTATATCTGGTATTTTATTTAAAAAACTTTTATTAATATTAAAATCATTATTACTCCAATATACATGTATATTACTAGTTTTACCATCTCTTCCTGCTCTACCAATTTCCTGATAAAATGATTCCATATCTTTAGATACCCCGTAATTTATTACAAGTCTAATATTAGGTAAATCTATACCCATACCAAAAGCAATTGTAGCAATAATTATATTAATTTTCCCTTTCATAAAATTTTTTTGTATTTTAATTCTTTTCTCATTTGATTTTCCGGCATGATAAGACTTTGATTTAATTCCATAATCTTTTAGTTTTAAGACAAATTTATCAGTTTCATCTTTTGTTTTACAATAAATTATAGTTTTATCAGTTGGACCAACCTGTTTAATTAATTCTACAATCTTTTTTTGGTCTTCATTTATATTAATTTTTTTAGTTATATTTATATTTAAATTTTCTCTATAAAAACTAGATATGATTATATTTACCTTTTCTAGTTTTAATACTCTTGTTATATCTGATATTATTTTTGGTGTAGCAGTTGCTGTTAATGCTAATATTGGAACATTACTTACCCACTCTTTTAATATACCCAATTCTTTATATTCAGGTCTAAATTCACCCCAGGTACTAATACAGTGACTTTCATCTACTGCAACTAATGAGATAAGATTCTTATTAGCCATTTCTAATATAAAATCTTTGGAATTAAATAAGTATTCTGGTGAGATATAGATAATACCGGTTTGACCATTTAATAAACTATACTTGTCGTTTTGTTTATTCGAATTATTACTATTTAAACAATATACTGGGATATTTAGACTTTCCAATTTTATTTTTTGATCTTCCATTAGTGAAATTAATGGTGAAATGACAATAACACTTTTTTTTTGAATTAGATATGGTAATTGATAACATATACTTTTACCATATCCAGTTGCTAGAATACCAATTGTATCACGTTTATCAAGTATACTATTTATGATTAATTCCTGTTTATCTTTTAGTTTATCATATCCAAAATGTTTATTTAATACTTCATTCATATTTATATAATGTAATATAATTTAGTCTTAAAATCATAAAAATATCAATATTTTTATTTACAAAATAAGTTCTATATAAATTTACTTTACGTGAAAAATATTTCAATTTAAATAAAAATCTTTAATTTTTTTCTTATATAAAGTATATATATGCTTGAACTTAAACATATAGTTGAATTTGTTGGTACATTTATCTTTTTAAATGTTATCATTAAAAATGTCAAAGGAGGTGTTGCTTGGGCAGCATTCCCAATTGCTTTAACTTTACTTGCTGTTATCTTCTGGGGTGGGTCTATCTCTGGTGGACACTTTAATCCAGCTGTAACAACCATGTTCTTCTTAGATGGAGCTCTTTCTATGCAAGATGCTATTATGTATATTGCTGCTCAAATATTAGGTGCTTATGGTGCTTTAATGTTCTATAAAATGAACATTGCTAAATCTGCCTAATAAATCTGCCTAATAAATCTGCCTAATAAATATGGCTAAATTTATTATTTTATATAGTTAACTATTAAAATAATAAATTGTTAAAAATAATAAAATTTAACAATTAATAACTACATATTCAATTAAGATGTAGATCATATAATGTATTAAATAAAAAATTGAAAAATGAACGATCTACACCTTAATTAAATTTGATATGTCTTCGTTTGAGAATAAAGCTGACTGTAAACGTTCCTCTGATGGAACAGAGACTACGTCTCAAGTACTAAGTACCAAATCTACGCATAATGGTCCAGATAAAATAATACTATTGTTAGATAGGTCTGGTTCTATGACAGTAAATGGGTTATGTCAAGCACTATTACAAGGTGTAAATTCGCTAATTAGCGAGCAAAAAGAAGTAGCTCAGGATTCTGGGACTAACCCAGATATTGAAGTATATGTTTTTAATCAATCTATAGACCTTATTCGTACGGGTAAAATTATGGATATTACCGAGATTTCAGAAGATGAAGTAATGCCCCGTGGTGGTACTGCCCTTAACGATAGCATAGCTCATGTTCTTGATAGTAACAAGGACAATTCTAATGTTCTATATTTCATCTTCACCGATGGAAAAGAAAATAGTAGTGGCAAGCACCGTGGGGATGATGGTCGTCAATATTGCAAGAGTTTAATCACATTGTACTCTCGTGAAAACAATTGGACAGTTATTTTTGGAGCAGCTAATATTGATGCTTACCATACCGGAGCACAGTATGGTATTACTTCTGATAATGCTTTCAATGTTTCACCAGATGCATCTACGGTTACTAAGATGATGCGAGAATTTAGTGGTGCAGTTCATACTTCTTCAACTAATGGTAGACCAATTGATATAACTAGTGTTAGACAAGCGAGTGAACAAACTCATGTTAAAGATACAACACCGGGTTCTATGACTCCCCCACCGTTAGCTCGTTGTAATGCACACGTTTGTACCATGCCTGAAACAGACGCTCCATCTGAAACTTCACCACCTCTAGATAGTAAAGTATCAGTGAGAATTGATGGAGAATAGGAGTAAACATTTATTTTATGAACCTTATTTATTATAATCTTTAATAATATTATTTTGTCTTTATTCTCAATATTATATTGTTCATATCTCATTAAAAAGTAATTAATTTGAACATCTTGATATCCAAGTTTTTTATAAAATTCTAAACTAGATTTCAAAGAGTGTAATATAATTTCAGTTTTACTTTTCTTCTTGTCAATAAAATCATAATATTTCTCAAGACTAAATCTACCAAGTCCCTTATTTCTTAGTTCTGGTAATACACCAAACATAAAAATAATATATCTTCTTTTTTCTTTTAGATTTAATACTCTTTTATCTACAATAGTAGATATAATATCATCATATGATATCTTACCAGATAACGAAACAAATAATATTCTATTTTTTTTACCATTATATTTAGTATTACAAACTCTATCAACATAAGAGGCATTAATGTTATCTCCAAATTTATGAACAAATTTTGATTGATTTTTTAATTTAGAATCTTGATAATTTTTAAACTTGATAGATTTTTTACTTACTTTATTTTCACCAGTTAAAGTCTTGTAACTTTCATATATTAGGTCGTCCATAGTAAATACAAAAGTTTTTTGTAAATCTAATGACATATTATCTTATAATATCTAATGTTTAACTAAAAAATTATAAATTGATCTACTTTGTTAAACATAGATATAGGTAAGTTATTAAATTAACCTGAAATATTTCTGATAATCCGGTTCAAAATTTAAAGATGTAGTCTAACAAATTGGATCAAAATATTGATATTTATCATTCATATAAAAATTGAAAAAATTTATTTATATTATACTTATTAGGATTTGTGATGATGTCATCAAGAAATTCATTAACATATAATTGTCCTCCATCTCAAATTGGAGGACATCAAGTACTGGTTGTAAAAGTTAACACTCTACGCAGCTATACCGGAGTATCAGGTTCGCATTCAGCAGAAAATGCAGAAGCAGCATCCAAAGCGTATGCATTAGGCCTAAATCAAGTAACCATAGATGATCCAGGATACACAGGGACTCAAATATCACATGTTGGTACAGGACTAGGTGCTATCCAAGTTATTCGTCGCGGTTCTAATCCACCTGCTATAACAGTAGCAGTTCCAGGTGGTATTATTTTTAATGGTGCTATAAATGTTCCAACAATTGTTCATCACATCGGAATCAAACAAACCCAAAACTGTGGTCATTGTGGGTCAAACAACCATTCTTCCAATCAACATAAATGCGGTAATTGTCAACGATACGGACATAGAGCTCGTTCTTGTACTAGTCATAAAGGAATACATTCTAGTGGCTATGGCGGATATGGTGGTTCTGGTGGACATGGCGGTTATGGTAGCTACGGTGGACATGGCGGTTCTGGTAGCTACGGTGGGCATGGCGGTTCTGGTGGACATGGTAGTTCTGGAGGATATAGCGGACGCAGTGCTCAGGGTGGTTCTTCAACTGTTCTCAATAGTGGTAAACTAGCAACCTTTGGAATGTCTCACAAGTCTCACGGGCCTTAGATAGAAAGATTGAAATATTTATTTTATTTATATTAAGATCGGAAG
>Ga0209632_10003204_pt1 | contig 15241 bp, 14 predicted proteins | sample COG_10_FD_184754 | JGI IMG/M metagenome (GOLD analysis project Ga0209632, IMG submission 184754) | Pelagic Microbial community sample from North Sea - COGITO 998_met_10 (SPAdes) (version 2) | ecosystem: Environmental > Aquatic > Marine > Neritic zone/Coastal water | place: Helgoland, sampling... | reverse complement strand
CAACGGCTCGCCGGTCACCATGGCGTCATTGAAGTCACTAGGCGAGATGCTGCTAGATATTCACAGCCAACACGAACACCAATCCCTGCTGCACCGCGCCACTCATCAGCGACTGCTCGACGATTTCTGTGTCTCGTCAAAACACCTCATAGCGATGCACAGCACTCACAAGCAATGGCAGAAGAATGCGCAGATGATCGAGGCGCTGAGCAACCGCTCGCAGGAAGATTCGGCACAGACACAGCTGCTCTCTTATCAATTGACTGAACTAGATGAACTCAGCATTGCCGTTGACGAAGTACCCAAGCTAGAAGCGGAATTTAAGTCATTGAACCACGCGGATGAGACAGTAGCCTCGGTGCAGTCGGCACTGGCTCACTGTGGCGGCGACGATGAAAAAAATGCCACCGCTTCAATGCATCAAGCACTAACAGCACTCAACGAATTACCCGAGAAGAACGCTCGCGTGACCAGCATCATAGAGCTGCTAGAAAGCGCCTCCATCCAGCTGATTGAGGCGGTGTCTGATCTGCGTGCCTTCTCCGATGAATTCGAGGCAAACCCAGAGCGGCTCGACCAAGTCAACACACGCCTTGGCTTACTCCATGCAATCGCACGCAAACACAAGGTCAAACCGAATCAACTAGAACAGGTCATCACAGACTTAAGGCAGCAGCTGAACCTTATCAAGAACAGCGATGCCGAACTCGAGAAGCTGGAAGCCACCGACAAGCAACTGCGGGTCGACTACCTCAAGTCCGCCAACGAGATCAGCAAGCAACGCAAGAAAGGCAGCAGCAAGCTCGCCAAGCAAGTCAACGAACAACTCAAGCAGTTGGGCATGCCCCATGCAAGCCTGGAGGTGCAGTTACTCGCAACCGAGAAGGACAAGCCCGCCGCGAATGGCTTGGAAGTCGTTGAATTTTTAGTCAGCACCAACCCAGGCCAGGCAGCGAAACCGCTGATCAAGATAGCCTCCGGCGGTGAACTCTCCAGAATCAGTCTCGCGATACAGGTAATCACAGCACAAACGTCACATATTCCAAGTCTGGTATTCGACGAAGTTGATGTAGGTATTGGTGGTGGAGTCGCGAAGGTAGTCGGCCAGCTACTAAGGCAACTTGCCCAGCGCACGCAGATTCTGTGTGTTACCCATCAGGCGCCGGTCGCGGGCCAGGGCCATCATCATTTCTTTGTGAGTAAGTTCACGAAAGCGGGATCGACGCTGACGCAGATAACTGAGCTTTCTGAGACTGAAATTGTGCGAGAAGTGGCGCGCATGTTGGGTGGCGAAGACCTGAGTGATGAATCACTCGCTCACGCCGAACAAATGGTAGCTAGCAACTAGCCAGCCGTTATTCCAATCTAGCTCACTCTATTCTTTGGCTTGGCAGTCTTTGCAGATGCCATAGAGATACATGCTGTGGTCGGTTATCCTAAAACCGTACTTCTCGGCGATCATCTCTTGCTGACTTTCGATAACCTCATCGTAGAACTCTTCAACGCTGCCGCATGTCTGACAGACGATATGATCGTGGTGGTCGATAGTGGTGAGTTCAAAAACCGAACTGCCGCCCTCAAAATGATGGCGCATCACTAAACCGGCCGATTCGAACTGCGTAAGCACTCGATAAACAGTGGCTAGACCCACATCTTCGTCGGCTTCGATAAGCGCCTTATAGACGTCTTCCGCACTTAGATGCTTGGTCTGGGAACTTTCCATGATTTGCAGAATCTTAACCCTGGGCAGCGTTACTTTGAGACCTGCTTTGCGAAGTTCCTGGTTTTCTGTAGCCATATCTCACTCTCAGTTATTGATAACCAACGGTGCTTGTGCATAGAGGACGTGCCGCTGGCGGTTTTACTGCCTCTAGTAGTAGGGTATTATGCCTGCTGGCTGGGCTTGATGAAAGTTCGGTGAAAGATTAAGCCCTCAGTTTCGAAGGTTTAGGACACAAGGGTGCAATAGTGACCTTACATAAACTAGGGTCAAATGAGAGTGAGTCAACGACAGAATTATGAAACAAGCATTTAAAAACAGCGCTCTACTTATCTTGATGTCCCTGCTAGTGGCTTGCGGCAATTTCGGCAACTTGGATTTTCCCGGCGTGTATAAAATATCTATTCCGCAGGGAAACATCATTACTCAGGAGATGGTCGATCAGCTTCGCCCTGGCATGACAAAAAGGCAGGTGATTTTTGTTATGGGTACACCGCTAGTGCGCGACCCCTACTATCAAGATCGCTGGGACTATGTTTATAATTTTCAGCCCGGTGGCGGCGTGCGCGGCCAAGAGCGCATGTCGGTGTTCTTCGTTGAGGACGCACTTATCAATTTCACTGGCGACTTTGTACCGACCAGTGAAACTGCCGAGACTGAGACTACACAAAGCATAGAAGAGACCAGCACTATTTAGGGTTCGCCAACCTTCCCGATCACCACTATTGGATCTCCTGTATTCACAGGAGGTGTGCCAAATAATATAAGCAATACACCTGATGCTGGCGCTGTAACAGTTTCCAACTCGTTGCCAAAATAGTCAGTAATCACACCCAATCTTGTTCCTTGAGAAACATAGTCGCCAGTCCTCACCAGCGGATCTGCATACCAAATACCTTCGTGCTCACTGTAAATTCGGGCTCTTTCGGCAATGAACAATGGGTTTTCTAGTGGCTCTATTTCACCAGCAATCATGCCCAATTCACGCATAACGTTCATTGCGCCATCAGTGATAGGATCGATGTACACATTATCGATATTGCCCAATTCACCGGACTCGACGTCCATAGACGGTATCCCCAGCGTCACCGCTTGCGCACTGGTATATATTGCATCTTCTACGGAGTCGTACGATCCAGCAAACTGCACCACTGTCTCCAAGCCAAAAGCCACAGCGATTCGAGCGGACTCGCGCACAACTTCATCGCCACCCGCTTCAGCATAGTAAGCACTGTAAGAAGGTCGCAGACTTTCGTTCGCGTCGCCAGAGTGAATGTCGATCACATAATTCGCAGGTTTGATCACATGAGTTGTCAATGCATGGGCGATCCGCTCCGTTATTGTTCCATCAGATTTCCCAGGAAAAGAACGATTCAAGTTCTTAAGATCAATTGGACCGAAATAAATAGTCCTACCAGTAAAAGCGGGCATGTTGGCAATGTGCACAATAATTACCGTGCCTGACATCTGGGTTGGATCAAGTAGCGTCGGCAGCCGTTGCATAGATAATATTGGTGAATACTCAGAACCGTGTATTCCCGCGATGAGTGACAGCACCGGACCCTGCCGACTTCCATGCACCACAGTGACCGGAATGAAGCTTCCAGCATCACCGTTCGCTGGGTTAATCGTAATTTCACCTGTCAGCAACTCACCAGGCTCAACGACTAAATCAGCCAGCTCGAAAGCTGCCACGCTGTTCGTCTGCGCTAACACAGCACTACTACCCCAGAAACCGATTCCTATGAGAAGCGAAACGAGTCCATAGTACGCCGTACGAACAAGGCATTTAGAATCGATAGTTAGTGCAATCATTTCTTGAGCCTATTCTTGAATGTAATTAATTGTGGAATACAAAAGCATATCATTCCACGGCAAGCTGTGCTGAGTTAGAAAAACCCGGTATTGTAATTTGTGCTAAACGCTCGCTACTGAACGGCTCCTCTGAAAACAACACTGGATAATAGGCGCGGCGAATCTCTTCATGGTAGCTTCGGACTTGGTCTTCAAACTCTAGGCTGGCACTCAGATTGGTACGAGCTAAAGTTTCGAGTTGCCGCTGAATAGCAACTGCTGGAGACAGAAAAGAGACACGAGCCGTTAGCTCATCTCGAACTAACATGATCGCGCGATAGTCTCGCGACAACTCAGCAGCCGACTCATCACCCACTTGTTGAAATGCGTAATACCATTTCCAATGAAATTCTTCGTTTATCGGCGCGGAGTCTGCCCATTCAGGGTGTGACGCATAGAAAGCATCCATGGTGACTGATTTCGGTAAATCCCAGGCATCGTTAACTGATTCTCTTTGTACTAAGGCCACCTCAGCGCCCTTAACTCCCGAAACTGAACTCTCTATATAGACTTTTCCAGATATAGGAATTGCGAGAGTAAGAATCACCCAGGCACCGATACTAATTGCAGCGATGGATTCAGATCTAAGAACAGGTCGTGTTGCGATAGCTAAGACCAGTCCAGTCCATAGAACTGCTAACAGTGTAACCGCGAAACTGGCGCCGAATAGCAATCCAAATGCGGCCCCCTCGATGAATATGCCGATCCATAGCGGAACAAGAATCGCGACCAATATACCGACAAAGCGAAGCAGAATGCGAGGCAACCAAAGTATGCGTGAATTCCGCGCAGTTACCGAAAGCAAATTCAATCTCCCGCTTTCACGCTCTGAGGCGAGCAAATCATAGAAAACAAAAATTATGACCAGCGGTAACAGATAGGCAGCAACGAAGGCGAAATCGAAGCGACCGGCCAACGCAAGCTCAGGATTAACACTGTCGGTTTCATAGATTTGCCCTTCGATTGCCAGCGCGCGTATCCGCATCATAGTAGGGTTCAGGTCACGTTGACCGATCGCAGCAAACGCAAGCTCAGACGGAGGATTCCAGACTGCATGAAACGCATCATAGGCCGCTCCACCATAGTCGTACGCGAGGGATCGTTTATACGCACGTTCCTCGTTGTCGAGCTGAACGAGTTCAGCGATTTGCTGTCGCTCGGCTGCAACATAGTTGAGTCCCAGTACCACACTGACACCGGATACAACGAGTAGCAATGCCAGCACACCGAGTACGGCTCTGCACTTTAATAGAAAGAATAATTCTTGCTCTATTCTGTATTTCATATTCATGAGCGCAACTGCCTTGAAGATAGCAGCAACAAACCGAAAGCCACAATCAACCAAAGCCCCATAGCGAAACCCGACGATGATGCTGCTCCCCAGCGTTGAGTGTGATCTAGTGGCCGTAATTCGAAGACAGGCATTTCTGCCCAGTTAGAGGAATTCACGCGTGTGTTTCGGCCGGCTTCGTCACCGTCATTTCTTGCTAGGTCTTCGGCAAGAGTCATCTCAGACATTTGCAGACGATTAAACGTTTGTACCATGTTGAAGCGATAGTCTTCGGCTGCTCGCAAAAAATGGTGGTGATCTTGGAGCGCGGTGCCCGCCAGCGCCATAGAGAACGAGCGAATTGCAACAACTGGAGAAAACAGTGAAAAGCTATCAGCAATGGATTTTTGCCGAAGTTCTTGCGACATGCGCTCCTGTGCAAATTGCTTCAAAACTTCGGTATCGGCCTCTTCACCGCGCAGTGCGACAAAACCGCGATAGTTAAACGGCAAGTCTTCTATTGACTCTACATTGTATTCAGCCAGCGTGACTGATCTGAGATCGACAAAGGCGTTGTCCTCAATATCATGGCTATCACCACCGGCGCGCATGGTTTCTGCAATACGCAAATTAGTTTCAATCTGAGATGGGGATGGTGCGGATGCGCTGGCATATTCACTAGCGATTCTTGGCATCAGAACAACAGTAACTATCCAAAGCCCTAGCAGCACCGAGAGTGATTGCGCGGATGTGCGTAGCAATGCAGAAACACTTACTATTAATAGTACCCAGACACTAAGATAAATAAGATAACCAAATGTCATACTATATAGCGACTGCCTGAACCCGAAATTATCGCTACCGGTAGAAGAAAATCCCAAAAATAGAAGCGGCAATATTGCAAGCAATGCAACTACCCACAAGGCCAATGACTTACCAAACACAAGCTTGTTACCACTCACTCCCTGCCCAATAAGTTGGTAGAGAGTCTTGTTTTCCTTCTCACGCGTCACACTAGCAAACCCGCAAATTATGAGCAGTAGTGGTGCCAATGCTTGTAAGACGAAGGCTGGTGAGAAACTGCCAAACCGAGCCAGCAAGCCCGTTTCTCTTGCCGCAGCAAAGGTTGCACTGTTTTGCCGATGACCTTCGAGGAAAATTGATGTGCCAACCATGGAATCAATCCCAGAATCGATCACTGCCAACGGTGATGCCGCGCGGTATACATAGTGGCCATAGTGAACCATGCGATGCGGGTGGCGATCTGGCTGGGCCTGGAATATAGCATCGGCCTCTGCTTGCTGCGCCAACCTTTCCTCGGCTCTGCGCGAGACTTCTACATTCGACACCAGCGCTGCACACGTCGAGACTAGCAGGAGTGTCACCAAGACCGTCCATGCGATTTTCGATCTTCGCCAAAAGCGCAGCTCATCAGTTGCTATTAGTATAATCGCACCCATCACGCCACCCGTTGCTGTAAAAATAAATCGCGGACTGTACTGATCTCGATATTTCCATCCGCGTCTGCTTCAAACACTTCAACCAACTGGCCTGCACGTAGTATTCCAACGCGATGAGCCGCCTGACATGCTCCATATAGATCGTGCGTGACCATTAGAACCGTCACACCATTATTTGCAAGTCGTTCAATAATGTCGTGAAAATCCTCAACCGCAGAGGGGTCGAGACCCGAAGTAGGCTCATCCAGAAGCAGCACCGGAGTTTCGCGAAGAAGTGCCAGTGCAATCGCCACCTTCTGACGCATCCCTTTCGAATAGGATTTCAAAGGGCGCCCCCTGCTTTCAATGGGCAGGCTAACCGCATCAAGTGCAGCTCTCAAAGATTCTGAAGCAGGCTGAACTTGGCTCAAAGAAAGAAAATACGTTAAATTTTCCCAAGCTGTTAAATGATCATAAAGCGCTGCACTCTCAGGCAGGTAGGCGATCTGATTTCGGACTGCGTCTGGCTGTTCGGCAACTGACTTACCTAACACTTGCGCAACACCTCCCTTAGGTTGCAGTAAACCCATAAAGGTAAGTAACGTAGTCGATTTACCAGCACCATTGCCACCAAGTAAGGCGAAGACTTCGCCCTGCTTGACTTCAAAGGACATGCCAGACAACACCGTTTTACCACCCCGAACAACTTCGAGATCGCTAGCTTTGAGTGCATAGTTTGTCATTAGTTGATTTTCCCCAATCACTACAAATAGTTTTAGAAATCGTACGACGCGGTAAGTCGCCATCTAGTCGGTGCGCCAGGCTCTACCCAGACATCGGCAAAAGAGTTAGTGTAGAATTCTTCATCGAATACATTGTCTACATCAACCCGCAGAGATAAGCCGTTCGAGAGATCGACCTGACCAAACAACCGCACTGTCGTATAGCTAGGCAAAGTAAAATCGAATGCTGTCCAGCCAAGACGCTCATCGGTATAGAGCACTCCTCCGCCCAATTGAACCGGCAAGCCTCCCAATTCCAAAGCCTTGCTAGCCTGAAAATTCACTTGGTTATCCGGCGAATTTATCAGGGGGTCACCCTTATCAATTTGGGAACCAAAATCGGCATCTGGATTGCTAGTGGTGAATTCCGCATTGGTATAGGCATACGAGAACCAGAGACTTATGCCGCGTGCAGTTTCGATATTGACATCAAACTCAATGCCGCGGCTTTGAGCTTCTCCTGCGGACTGGGAGAAAAAACCGGCAGCCACAGCTTCGGGTCGGTCGTCGTTAACCAAGATATTGCTCTGGTCAACTTGAAACGCCGCCAAAGTAACCGTGCCAGATAATCCATTAAGAGAGTTCAGCAGATCCCACTTAAACCCGAATTCAGCAGACTCTGTGAGGTTTGGATCAAATTGGTTTCCTCTAAAGTCTGAACCGGTTTGCTGACGAAAGCCTTCACCGTAAGAGGCGTATAAACTAAATCCCTCATTGATCAAATAGACTGCTCCAAATTGCGGGGAGACACGTGTGTCCGAAGTCGTGACTGTAGTCACAGGATTAGCGCGCTGATTAGTCAGATCTTGCTCGAAGTCATCCCAGCGCAAACCCAGACGAACTTGCAATCGGTCCGTGATGTCAATTTGGTCCTGAATGTAAACACCCGTTCCACTTAACTCTTCTACACGGTCAGTATTGGGTCCCGGTATCGGTTGTGGGAATTGACCATAGACAGGATTAAATACGTCAAGGAATAGGTATGCAGCTGGGTCTAGCTGGCTAATGTCTCCGCCCGCACCAAAAAAGCCGGGGCGAAAGCGTTGGATAAAGAGACTATTATCGAAATTATCGTGATCCGCTCCAAACATTAATCTGTGGCGAACTGAACCCGTTTCGAATTCACCAGCGACTTCAGCACGCAGAACCAGATAGTCTGATTCAAAATCTCTATAACGGAAGAAGCGCGACAGCGTTTGTCCATCGGTAAAATAAGACTGACGCCCCCCGAAGTTTGGCTCCGATGCATTGCCTTCAAAGGTAGTATCTCGATAGCCTAGGCCAGCTAACAAGCTCCAGTTTTCTGAAAAATTATGTTGTAGTTCAAGCTGATGTCCAAGAACATTCGTCTCTATAGGTCCATCTCCGGGCTCACCGACAAAAGTCTCCCGGGGAGTAAAGCCAAAATCCTCAGAGTAGGCAACACCTCGATCAAAGGGAATTTCTTGTTGAGTGACTTCCAACTCGTAGGTAATGCTCGTATCGGAAGAAACATCCCAGGTGACTGATGGATAAAACCCAAAATGCTCTGTTTCTACCGTTTTGCGAAAGCTCTCGGAGTCTTCAAAGAAACCAACCAAGCGAACACCTACTTGATCGTTCGAGCCGACAGTGGTTTGTACATCGCCTTCGAGGCGAAGTTGATCCCAGCGACCGGCAGTCGCACGAAATTCACCTCCTCTTCGAAACTGTGGGCGCTTAGTAGTAAGATTAATTGTTCCGCCTGGCTCGCCTCGACCAAACAATGCCGAGCGTGGTCCTTTGAGAATTTCGACTGATTCAATGCCAACAATATCCCGAGGGCCACCGAAACCTCGCCCTGCGTTGAATCCATTTACCAGAAAGCCACTAGGCAGATTTATGTCGCCAGAGAACCCTCGAATGGAAAAACTATTCCACAGTCCACCAAAATTATTCTGACGGGAAACAGAGGCTGATAAATCCAATGCATCATTGAGATTCAACGCACCGACATCACGAAGGAGCTCACCATCAATCAACTGGACGGCTGTTGGGTTCTCAAGCTCACTGAAATTACCTTGATAAGCTCGGCGCTTACCGGATACAAAAATTGATTCGATCTCCTCTCCAACTGCTGCTTCCTGAGCATTGGCCATGGGGTAGATTAGCGCCTGCATACTCATGAACACAGTAAGAGCAAGGCGATTACTCAACTTGGCACTACCAGGGCTAGATACAATATTCTGAGATCGTTCGATCGCAACTAAAGCTCTCCTCTCACTTGATGCCTTAATTTTTACTGCCTGAAAATTTCTCGTGGGCAACAGCTTTTCGTCACAAAAAGGTACGTTTGATAAACTACGCTTCATAATTTCTCTCGCTAAAAAATCCATTCGGGTTCGTTTACACCGTCAGGAAATAAACGAAACACATATTTGACAGCACAGATATCGGGCAAATAGGATGCCTGACACAAGCAGTTCAAAGATAAATAAGGGTATTAGGAAATAACGAGAGGTGGTCCGCGAGAACGGATAACAAGAGGAGTTACAGAGAGGAGCAGTATTGGTTCTGGCGCGAGCAATACAGCGCGCCTAAGCACATTAGGCACGCCCACAACAACAGTTAGCGCGTCTGTCTCGCCGCCCTGCTTGACACAAATAGAACAATCAACATGATGAGAAAGATCGCCATCATGATCATGCTGCAGCACAAGAGTCTGCGCACTAATTAATGCGAGTGTTAGGAATAGCGCCAAAGAATATCTGAAATTCTTTACCCTAAACACCTGCTTAAAATTGTTGTAATTAGTAGTCATGATTTTTACGTAGCTCAATAGAACACGAATACACTGACCCTGAAGCCTTCAGGCAACAGGGTCAATGCTCACAATGTCAGCTGGCTAATACTCAAACCTTAGACCCATAGTCACACCGCGTCCAGGCTCAGGAGAAAAGTTCTTAAGAAGTGAAGCGTGATTTCGAACTTCTTCATCTAACAGATTGTCTCCACGGACGAAAAGCTTCAACTCACTGTCATTGTTATAAGACCAGTGATAATCGGCGTAAACTGAAACAAGCGTGTAACCATCAGTACCTAGCTCGCGGTCGCCGGCTTCATCCTGCCGCTGCACATCAGTGACATGCAAATGCATACTCCAGTTGGAACCGAAATAGCGCAACTCAGCCCCGACCTTAGCGGCGGGAATACGCGGCACGTTGCCGCCAGAATCAAACTCGGCATCTACTAAGTCTCCGAATAAGCTAAGCGCTAAAGAGCCGCTATCACGTTCCATCAAACTGAACGAAACTTCCCCTTCTATTCCACGGAAAGTAGCGTCTTTAGCGAGATAGCTAGCGATTGGCTGCTCTTCGTGTTCCTCACCGGAAAGATTAAGAAAGATATAGTCGTCAATCTTATTGTAGTAGGCGCTAAACTCTCCTGTAATGGCGCCGCTGTGCAGGCGGTAACCAAACTCAATATTATTAGAAGTTTCCTCACTCAAATTAGGGTTACCAACTTCCAAGAGACCGGTTGCAGCGTGCAAGACAAGGTCCTCATCGTCTGCGAAACGTGTGCAAGCTACAGATGAGGTATTTGAGAAAAGTTCTTCAACAGAGGGCGCACGCTCAGAACGTGACATACCGACAAGTACATTCGAGTTTGAGCTAACGTCATACAGAACGCTGCCACTCAAACTTGTCGCGTTACCATCGAAACCGCAACTACCGTTTGGATCCACATCGCTGTCCTCGAAACGAAAACCTAGTTCCGCCGTGAGATTGCCCTGCGTGTAACGCTCCACACCAAACAAAGCGCGCGAGCTAATATCTGATCGCGGAATAAACGCTTCCTCGCCGATAGCACTAAATTCTGTGTCTGAAAATTGGAATCCCCAAACTCCAGTCCAGTCTCCAATAGGCACGTGAGACAATGTAAATCGCCCCTCTGTCCCTTCGTTGGAAAATAGAGTACCGACCTCTGATCCTCCGGCTTCGAAGAACTCTATTTCGCCATGCTCATAGTCAGTGAAGCCTAACGAACCTCTAACAGAATCAATCCAGCTATCCGAAAATTCGAAGCCGCCGCGAATATCATAGCGCCGGCTCTCCATGCCGATTCGGACGAACTCTACGTCTTCATGCGCTTCTTCTTCATGTTCATCTTCACCTTCATCGTGACCCTCTTCTTCATCATGCTCTTCCTCCTCATGATGTCCGTGGGTACCTGGAGGCAAACCGTAATTGTTGTTTAATTCGTTAGCAGAAAAACCGATAAAGCCATTGCTACCAACCCAGGAAAAGCCGAGTGTGGCACCATCAGATTCCGAGTCAGAATTTCCGATGAAGCCTCTCGTATTTTCAAACTCATCCTCGTCGTGCTCTTCCTCATCATGACCTTCTTCTTCGTGAAGCGCTTCGGCCAATTCTTCCAACTCCTCCACTGCAAATTCATCAATGGCGAAGCCGCTAATATCAACATTCTCACTGTCACGTCGGAATGCATCCAGATGGAAAGCAAAATTACCTGCAGAGGCATCAAGTTTAATTACCGCCTTATCCTCATTGTTAACCGAGTTACGAGACTGCTGAATTACAAACTCAGGGCTGTCTACCAGCGTTTCTGGAACTCGGTTGTCGATAACATTCACTACTCCACCGATTGCACCGCTCCCATATAGAAGAGTCGAAGGGCCGCGCACCACTTCAAGTCTTTCTGCAAGATTTGCTTCTACACTATTGGCGTGGTCTGGACTCAAATTGGAAGCATCTGTAACACCTACACCATTCTGTAGAATCGTTACTCGATTACCTGTTTGTCCACGAATAATCGGCTGGCCTACTCCTGTACCAAAGGAGGCGCTGTTTACTCCAATCTCGTTTTTTAATGTATCGCCGAGGCTATTCCCAATTTTTTCTTGTAGGGCCTCACCAGACAATATGCCGATTGGCAATGCTGTTTCTGCTTCTGACTGCTCGAATGGCGCAGTAACTACAATTTGTTCAAGCCTATCTTCAGCGTGGACTTCTTCCTCAGCAAAAACTGCACCCCCAGAAATTCCTAGCATTGGAGTTCCAAGAAAGAGAGTAAACTTCAGGTTTCTGATTTTCATGACAACCCCTAAATAACAACTAAATTTTGAAAATGTTTCGCTAACTAACTCGAGCGCACTCCACAAAAAGCGGAAACGGCTCAACGAATAGCGATATTGATTTTAGTAGTAGTTTAGGCTTGCGGCGGAGCGCGGGATTTAGCTGGCGCAGGTGCCAGATAGGGAACGGATTCTAGAGTAGAGGCAAGGTAGCTTTGTCGTACCACACCAAATGACATACTGATGGAATTTACGGCAACAATATCGTCGCTCGCGCCGATTTTTACACATATCTCACATTGAATTTGCTGCACTACATCATTGTGAGTGTGCGTTAATTCGGTGCTTTGCAAAAACAGTAACAAGAGCGCCAGCGCGCCAACGATGGGCACGAGGACCTTTCGTTTCGCCAATTTCTTGTTCAGTCTGTAGTTCGAACTAGTCATTATATTGAGTGTTCTAGCTTTGCAATTTCCATGAATACTACTCGATTATTGAGAATTCAACCATTAGAGTCAACAATTACTTGCCATCCATGTGAGATGAATTTTTGAAATGGCTCGCAAGTTTTGCAATTTATTTGGATCAACTACGTGAAATTCAGCTACTGTGCAATGCGTTCGGCCATTGCCTGCAAGGCATCAACACCAACAATATCTTGCGCCAAAAGAAAAATATTTTGCCGTGAAATTTTCGGCAGAGCCTTTGTCAAAGTAGCCATGTGTGCTTCTTCTTGAGCACGACGCTCTTCAAGAAAACCGCCCTCGCCCTTCGGTGAGCGCTTGTTTACCACCAAGCAATCGACGCTTATCTTCGCCTTCTTCAACTGCTGTTGTAACTCGATAGTTTCCAACACCGGCAGGCGTTCCGCGGCCAGCACTATCACAAAGGAAGTCTGGTTCTTATCAGAAATCTTGTCGCGCAAAGTAGTAAAACGAAGCCTGCGTCTATTGAGAAGACTACGAATACCTGACTCGCGCGACTTGTCTTCGTCTTCAGCGTCGTTGCCAAAAACTTTGTCTTCAACACTGGAATCCCTGCCCATGCCGCGCACAATCTCGGCAAATTTATCGGCCTTCTCGCGGCGCTGAATCAAGCCTTCAGTCCAGGCCGACATCATTTCCGGCAGCACCATCAGACGTGCGGTGTGGCCGGATGGCGCGGTATCGAAAACAATAAGGTCATAGTCCTTAGTGCCCTGCTCAACTACTTCGGCGATACGCTCCAGGATCGCTGCCTCTTGCATGCCCGGCGCATCTTTGGACAAGGCCATGTGCTTGTCCACTTCGCTACGCAGCTGAATCGGCATCAGCCGATGTAAGGAGTTGGTGATCTCTTCCATGTGTAGCTTAACGGTCTCGGCTGGATCCAGCTCCAGACCATCCAGGCCAGCGGCGAGGCGAACCGGTTTCGACCCGATCTTTCTGTTAAACAGATGGCCGAGGTTATGGGCCGGGTCTGTAGAGACCAGCAATACCTTTGCACCCTCGTTCGCGCGGGCCAAGGCGGCCGCCGCAGAGATAGTCGTTTTGCCGACGCCTCCCTTACCACCGAAGAAGAGTATTTTTTTGGAGCGAGCCAGTTCTAACAACAAGAGACGTGATCCAAGGGTGAGCGCTCCATGCCCATGCGAACATGCCAGTCATGAAAACGGTCATAGACGATGGGGAGTAATTCCATAGTGTAAAAGGCAGCCGGGTTGGGTATGCCTAAGCTCTCTGCGAACACCAACAGCATGAATAGATCTTCTTCGTCACGCTGTGCACGGGCGAAGGAACGTCGGTAACCGGTAACGTAGTATTCATGCAGGCCTTTCTCGATGCGTTTGAGCAGGCTTTCTTTCTGTTCTTCCTCAGACATTGGCAGCGCCGAAATAAATGGATGGTGGATAGAATTCTATTATACGGTAAGACAGAACCTAGTTTAAAAATTTCTACTGCTAAGCGTTTTTCACTTGCTTGGAAGTGCTTAGCAAACCCAACGCGTAGAATAGACTATTTCTACTTCTTTTTCTTCGCCGGCTGAGCAGTCTTGGCCCGGTCCAATCGTGCCGCCTTCGGGTCGATCAACAGCGGCCGGTATATCTCGACACGGTCGCCAAAGCACATCACATACTCATCGGGTTTCGGCCTACCCTTCCCATCCAACGGTTTGGAGAAAATACCCATCGGATCTTTATCGATATCGATCTGTGAAAACTCAGCGGCTATATTAGATAGCCTCACTGCCTCTAGAGCCGTTGTACCTGCAGGGACTTTAACAGACACGATAAGTTGACGCTCTAGCGTAGCATAAGCGACCTCAACTGAAATCAAGGATTCCGGCTGGTCGTCACCGCTGGAATGGTTTGTAGAATAACTGTCACTCACTGCCATAGACCTCATGCGCACGTTGCACGATTGCATCGACTAAATTGTTCGCCGAATTACTAAACAGCTTTTCTGCCGCGAATCCCATCAATCCAGACTTGAACTCGAACTCCATGGACAGGGATAGCTTACAAGCCTTGGTAGTCAAGGCATCGAATAACCACTGAGATGTAAATTGAGTGAAATTTCCCTCAACCAAACTCATATCGATTCGTTCGGGTCTGTGCAACATATTTTTAGTCGTAAACTGCTGACTTATACCTGCCTTGGAAAGGCGCAGCTCACCGACGAGTTCGGTGTCGGACTGACTCAATACCTTGGCTGAAATGCAGCCCTGCATGAACTTGGGATAGTGTTCGATGTCGTTCACCAGATCAAACATCTGCTGCGCAGAGTATTCGACCAGCGCGCTTCGGTTAATTGAGGTCATGGGTTAAAAATCATAAACGGAGTTACAGGTAGATCTGGTAAACGGTGCTTAAGAAAACCACCAGCAATACAACAGGAATTATAGTGCCCAAGGAAAAGTTGATGTACTTCTGCAGCAAGGAGCCTTCGTATGCCGGGTCGCCCTTAGACAGCTCCTCAGACAAACCACTCGTCTTCCATCTATAGGAGGCGAAGATACAAACTGTAAAACCTACCAGCGGCAAGATCGTCTCGTAGAACACATCAGACACCAGATCGAAGAAAGACTTGGTAAGCCCGCCATAGCTCGTAAAATTGGTGAAGAAATCTGACATGCCCAAGGACA
>Ga0209632_10003194_pt1 | contig 15273 bp, 18 predicted proteins | sample COG_10_FD_184754 | JGI IMG/M metagenome (GOLD analysis project Ga0209632, IMG submission 184754) | Pelagic Microbial community sample from North Sea - COGITO 998_met_10 (SPAdes) (version 2) | ecosystem: Environmental > Aquatic > Marine > Neritic zone/Coastal water | place: Helgoland, sampling... | reverse complement strand
CAGTTAACGAAAATATAAGCCAAAGATTTTGCCAATCTATGCTTGTTAATAAATATACCATTACAACTGGCATAATAAATTCTGCAGACGAAAGACCAAACCAGCTTATACTTAAGGCTCTACCTCTAGTTCTTGTAAAATACCTTGAAATTGTTGTTGATGCAGTATGTGACATCATTCCTTGACCAGAAAATCTCATTAAAAAAATTGCAATAAAAAGTAAAAAGATTGATGTCACTTTTGAAAAGAAGAAACATGCAAAAGATAAAAGAATAGTTACAAAGAAAGCAAATTTAAAAATATTCACATCATCTATTTTCTTTCCAACCCAAATTAATAACAGACTACTGCACAATGTTGCTGAAGCATAAATTGAGCCAAATTGTCCATGAGTAATAGATAGTGCCTCTCTAATACTAGAATTAAATAATCCTAAAAAATAACTCTGTCCAAAGCTAGAAAAAAATGTAAAAATAAAACCAAATAGAATTACTTTTAACTTCAAACTATTTAACATAGGAATTAAAAAATATGTCTTGTAATGTTGCTTTCATAGGTCTTGGTGTCATGGGTTATCCAATGGCTGGTTATATATCAAAAGCTGGTCACAATGTAACTGTTTATAATAGAACAACTGCAAAAGCTGATAAATGGATTGCAGAATATAATGGTTCAAAAGCAGAAACTCCTGCAAAAGCTGCTGAAGGTGCAGATTTTATTTTTACCTGTGTGGGAAATGATAATGATTTAAGAGAAGTCACTTTTGGTGAGAAAGGTATTTTTAAAACAATTAAAAAGGGTTCTGTTTACATTGATAACACCACAGCTTCTGCAACAATTGCTAGAGAAATTCATGAGTATGCAAAGAAAAATGGTTTTGGTTCACTAGATGCACCCGTATCAGGTGGTCAAGCTGGTGCAGAAAATGGCGCTTTAACTGTTATGATTGGAGGTGATCAGTCAGACTTTGATAAAGCGAAAGATAAAATTGATTGTTACAGCAAGAAAATGAAATTACTCGGTAATGCAGGAAATGGACAGCTAGCTAAAATGGTTAATCAAATTTGTATAGCAGGATTGGTTCAAGGTTTGTCTGAAGCAATTAATTTTGGAATGAAAGCTGGGTTAAACATGGAAGATGTCATTGAAGTAATTTCAAAAGGGGCAGCTCAATCTTGGCAAATGGAAAATAGATATAAAACAATGATTGAAGATAAATTTGATTTTGGTTTCGCGGTAGATTGGATGAGAAAAGATCTTAAAATTGCAATGGATGAATCTAAAAATAATGGCTCATTATTACCTGTAACTGAACTAGTTGATAAATATTATGGTGAAGTTCAAAATATGGGTGGTAAACGATGGGATACATCGAGTTTAATTAAAAGATTTAGAAAGTAGCCAAGTATGCAACCAGCATACTATGAAAATTTAGCAGAAATTCAAAATAAGTATTGGTCTATGCTTGATGATGCTGTGACTAACAGAGCCTCACCATTTAGAGTTCCTGTTTTTATGTGCTCTCATCAAGATGAAATTGATGGACGAATAGTTGTTTTAAGAAAGTCTGATAGAGAAAATAACTTATTACAGTTTCACACTGATTTTAGATCTCCAAAAGTAGATATTATTAAAAAAAATAACAAAGCATCTTTACTTTTCTATGACAAAGAAGAAAAGATCCAGTTAAGAGTGAAAATTGAATGTGAGGTTAATAATCAAAATTCAACAACAGAAGAATCTTGGAAAAAAACTCAGCATATTAGTAGACGTTGTTATTTGACTGATAGTCCTCCAGGAACTAGCTCAGACAATCCAACGTCTGGAATGATATCTAAATTAGAAGATTTTGATTATACGATGGAACAAAGTGAAGAGGGTTATAAAAACTTTACTGTTATTAAATGTAATATTAAATCTATTGAATGGCTATATCTTGCGGCTAAAGGACATCGAAGAGCTAAATTTTATTTAGAAAACAACAAAGATGCTTGGTTAGTTCCTTAGGTTAATGCAGATGAATTTATAAGTTGTCCAGCAGCTCTTCTACCTATTAATTTCATTTAAAAAATTGATTTAGAGTATTTTTTCCAATTGTCCTGGTAATGTTTGGTGTTTTTAAGTACAGCTTTTTTCTCTTCTTCAGTTACTTCTCTTACAACTTTGCCTGGAGAACCAACTACTAATGAGTTGTCAGGTATTTCTTTATTCTCAGTGATTAAAGCATTTGCACCAATTATACAATTTTTTCCAATTTTAGCATTATTTAAAATTACGGCACCGATTCCAATTAAACTATTATCTCCTATCGTGCATCCATGAAGCATAACCAAATGTCCAACTGTAACATCTTTTCCAATTTTTAAAGGGCAACCTGGATCTGTGTGCAAAACACTTCCATCTTGAACATTTGACCCTTCTCCAATATAAATATTCTCTATATCTCCACGTAACACTGCATTAAACCAAATACTTGAGTTTTTCTCTAATGTAACATCGCCAATTATGGTTGCATTGGGTGCTACCCAATTTTCGTCAGAATTTTTTGGTTTTTTATCTTTTAAATCGTAAAACATAATTTATACATTATTACATTATGCCAATACAAACTCCAATATGTGATTTCGGACAAAAAGCTCATGACTTTGAGTTAAAATCAACAGACAATAAAATATTATCACTAAATGATGTTAGGGGTGAAAAAGGAACTCTGATTATGTTTATATGTAATCATTGTCCTTACGTTAAAGCTGTCACAAAAGATATTGTTGAAGACTGCAATGAACTAAAAAAAATTGGAATTAGTTCTGTTGCTATATGTGCAAATGATGCGGTGAATTATCCTGAAGATTCTTTCGAAAATATGATTGAATTTGCTAAAAAAAATCAATTTAGCTTTCCATATTTAAATGACGACACTCAAAAAATAGCAAAAACTTATGACGCGGTATGTACACCAGATTTCTTTGGGTATAATAAAAATTTAGAACTTCAGTACAGGGGAAGATTGAGAGAACTTAAAAACTTGGTTCCTGTTAGAAGTGGTGAAAGTGATTTATTTAAAGCCATGAAGCAAATTGTTGAAACAGGTAAAGGACCCAAGAACCAAACACCTAGCGCTGGTTGTGGCATTAAGTGGAAACAATAATCAATGTATTTAATTGTTACTAGAGCTTTTCCACCAGAATTAGGTGGAATGCAAAGTTTAATGTGGGGTCTAACTAAAGAGATGTCTAAAAACTTTATGGTAAAAGTTTTTGCAGATTATCAAGAGAAACATAAAGAATTTGATAGTAAAGAAAATTTTTCAATTGAAAGAGTTGGCGGAATTAAATTCTTAAGAAAAATAAGAAAAGCTCAACTGATAAATGAATTTTTAAAAGAAAACAAGGTCCAGGGTATAATTGCTGATCACTGGAAAAGTTTAGAGTTAATTAAAACAGATAAGAAAAAATATTGTTTAATCCATGGAAAAGAAATTAATCATCCAAAAGAAAGTTCTATAAATAACCGGTTAATAAAAGTTCTTAATAGTGTAGAAAAAGTCATTGCTAATTCTGCATACACTAAAAATTTAGCAATAAGTAATGGTGTTAGTCAGGATAAAATTGTAGTTATTAATCCAGGAATTAGCCCTATTGATGAAATAAATAAAAAAACTTTACAGAAAGTTGAAAGTTTACTGAAGGTAAAAACACCTCGTTTAATTACAGTATCAAGATTTGATAAAAGAAAGAATCATGAAAAAGTTATTATGTCTTTAAGAAATTTAAAACAAAAATATCCTGACATTGTTTATATTTGTATCGGCTACGGTGATGAAGAAGACAATTTAAAAAAATTAGTTCAAGAACTCAACCTAAATTCCCAGGTAATGTTTTTTAAAGATATAAGTAATGACTTAAAGAATACTTTATTAGCTAAATCAGATATTTTTGTAATGCCTTCAATTATTCACAAAAAATCAGTTGAAGGATTTGGAATAGCTTATGTTGAGGCTGCACAATATGGTGTGCCTTCCCTTGGTGGTAAAGATGGCGGAGCTTCAGATGCAATCAACCATAATAAAACAGGATTAATTTGCGATGGAAATAACTTAGATGATATCTATTCATCTTTAAACTCAATGATTGAGAATAAAAAATATTTAGAATTTGGAAAAAATGCTAAAGAATTTGTTTCTAAATTTCAATGGGAAAAAATACTAGAGGAATATAAAAGGATACTAAGTTAAAGAATTAACTATTCTTTCAAAAACTTTTTCTGCGCTTAGATTATTTAAGTCTGCGACCTGTATTGCTTTAAAATTTTCTCTTTCAATACTTACCTTATAAGCTGTAGTATGTTTACCAAATAAAGCTAAACCTTTGACACCAACATGAGCAGCTATATGTGCTGGGCCAGTATCATTAGCTATAATAAACACACTATCTTTAATTATTGAAGTTAGTTGGGAAATATTTAAAGCTTTGCCATTATCAAGTAATGCCAATGCATTAATGTTTTTAGCATCATTTATTTCGTTGGGTCCAGGAACTGTAACAACCTTATATTCGTCACCAAATTTATCTGAAATAAATTTGATAAGGTCATTATAATAGGGCCACTTCTTAGTGGTTAAATGCGGTGAACAAAATGGAAATAATAAAATATACTTTTTTAAATTATAGTGGTTTATAATTTCACTTATATCAGAAGAGGCCCAGCTAAAATCAGGTTTGAGAGTGTTTGATGTTTTTAGACCAGAGGTTTTTAATTGCTGGTCAAATCTTTCAAGAACAGAAATTTTATCAAAATCATCTTTGGTTTTATCGGGTGGCAGTGTTGTGTGTGAGCTTGACCAAGTTTCATAACCCACTTTTGGAAAAAGGATATTTTTATAAAAAGTAGACCTTGAAGAGTTTTGTAAATCAAAAATTTTTGAAAACTTATGTTTTTTCAGTTCTTTCATCAAAAAAAATAAATAAATTAAGTTATATCTAGCTAATCTTTTGTCCAAAATAACTTCATGAATAAATGGGTTTTTTTTAAATAATTCAAAATAAGGTTTTGTTGTAAGTAGATAAATATGATCATTTTCATGATTTTCAGATATGTCTTGAATTGCCCCACTTGCTTGGGCTATATCTCCAAGTGATCCATGTTTGATAATTAAAATATTAGACATATTTATAACAAGATAACACAGTATTTAATTTTATGAATAAAATTATAGTAGAAGTTTCAATTGGAGAGCTTTTAGATAAAATTTCAATTTTAGAAATTAAACAGGAAAAAATCAATGACCCTGAGAAGCTAAAATTTATTTTAAATGAACATTCAATCTTAAAAGATCAATTAAATAAGAATGTAAAGTCTGATGATAAACTTAATGAACTCTTTGAATCACTTAAAGAAATAAATGCTAAACTATGGATAATAGAAGATGATAAGAGATCATGTGAAAAAGAAAAAGATTTTGGAGAAAAATTTGTTAAACTTTCAAGAGATGTTCACTTTTTAAATGATGACCGAGCTAAGATTAAATTAAAAATTAATGATTATACTGGTTCAAATATTAAGGAAATTAAAGAATACACTACCTATTAAATTAATTAATGGCACTCCATTTTTCAAAAGAAGAATTTTCTCAAAGAAAGACTAAGGCTCTTGAGTCTATGAAAGAGCAAAAGTTAGATGCTTTATTAATGTTTAGACAAGAATCGATGTATTGGCTCACTGGATACGACACATTTGGGTATGTTTTTTTTCAAACATTGGTTTTAAATAAGAGTGGCAATGTAATTCTTTTAACTAGAGCACCAGATTTAAGACAAGCACAAAACACATCTAATATTCAAGATATTAGAATTTGGATCGATAAAGATGGATCTAACCCTACAGATGATCTTAAAATAATACTTAATGAACTTTCATTAAAAGGAAAAAAAGTCGGCATCGAATATGAGGCTTATGGTATGACTGGTCGCAGTGCTTTAAGGTTAAATAAATCTTTAGAAAATTATTGTGAAATAGAAGACCAGTCAGAATTAATTACAAAAATTAGAGTTATTAAATCACAAGAAGAAATTATTTACGTAAAGAAATCTGCCGAATTAGCTGACAGGGCTTTAGATGAGGCATGGAAATATACTAAAGCTGGAGCGAGTGAAGCAAAAATTTTAGCCGAAATGCAAAAAGCTGTTTTGGAAGGTGGGGGAGATTATCCAGCTAATGAATATATTATAGGATCCGGACACAATGCTTTATTGTGCAGATATCAGTCAGAAAAAAGAATTTTGTCAAATAAAGACCAACTAAGTATTGAGTGGGCTGGCACGTTTAAACACTATCATTCAGCAATGTTTAGAACTATCCCTATTGGAAAGGCCGACCCAAAACACATCAAAATGCACGAAGCTTGTTTTGAAGCATTAAAAAATTGTGAAAAAAAATTAATACCTGGAAATATTGTTGGAGAAGTTTTTGATGTTCATGCAGAAACTTTTGATAATCGCGGATATAAAAAAGCAAGAATGAATGCTTGTGGATATTCTTTGGGATCAACTTTTTCTCCAAATTGGATGGACTGGCCAATGCTTTACACTGGTAATCCTTACATCATTCAGCCGGGTAATGTGTTCTTCATGCACATGATACTTATGGATTCAGATAGTAAACTAGCGATGAATTTAGGAGAAACTTATCTTGTTACAGAGAATGGTAACGAGAGATTAGGGAAACAAAAATTGGATTTAGTGGTCCTTTAATGAAAACTATATTTTTTTTCTAAAAATTTGATAAAGTTATGAATAATAAAGGTCATAAATAAATAAATTCCACCCGCAACAATAAATACCTCTACAGGTTTAAAGGTTGTTGAAATAATATATTTTGCAACACCAGTTAGATCCATTAAAGTCACTGTGCTTGCTAATGAAGTACCTTTCATCATTAAGATAATTTCATTTCCATAAGCTGGAAGAGATTGTCTTATAGCTATCGGTATTTGGATTTTATAAAAGATTATTTTATTTGATATTCCTAAACTTTTTCCAGCTTCAATTATGCCAGGATTTATTGTTTGAAAAGCTGATCTTAAAATCTCAGAGGTATAAGCTCCAGTATTTAATGCAAAAGCAATTATTGCACACCAATACGGTTCTTTTAAAATCACCCACAAAAATGTCGATCTTAAATATTCAATTTGACCTAAGCCAAAGTAGATAATAAAAATTTGCACCAACAATGGTGTTCCTCTAAATAAATAAGAATATCCATATGCAAATTTGTTAATTAATACATTTTTATTTAATCTTAAAATTGCAAATAAAAAACCAATAAACAGACCAACAATCAAAGAAACTGATAAAAGTTTCAAAGTAACACCTGCTGCATTTAATAATTTAGGTAAACTATTTATCATTAGCTCAAAATCCATCAATACCCCTTGCTATATCTAACTTCTAATTTATTAATTAATTTCATACTTAAGAATGTTAGTAATAAATATAAAACAGCTGCAAAAGAGTAAAAAAATAGTGGATCTCTAGTAGAGCCTGCTGCAATATAAGATTGCCTCATAATTTCAACTAAACCAGTTACTGAAATTAAAGAAGTGTCTTTAAGTGTTATTTGCCAAACGTTACTTAAATTTGGAATAGCTAATCTTAAAGTTTGGGGAAGAATTATTTTATAAAATTGTGCAAATTTACTTAAACCCATAACTTTAGCAGCTTCAAATTGACCTTTATCTATAGATTGTATTGCTCCTCTAAATACTTCGGTGGAATAGGCTCCAGAAATAATACCAATTGCAAATGATCCTGTGATAAATGCATTTATTTCAATATAATCATTGTAACCAAATATTGAAGCAACATACATAATTGCTCCACTTCCACCAAAAAAGAATAGGTAAATTACCAATAGCTCTGGCACTCCTCTTATTACTGTAGTGTAAGAATTTCCAATAAGATTAAAGAATTTATTTTTTGAAAGTTTTAACGGAGTAAATATTAAAGCAAATAAGAAACCAATAATCATTGCTGTCATTGAAACAGCAATAGTCATTAATGTAGCAATGAAAAGTTCATCACCCCAACCTGTTTTTCCAAATGCTAGAAGTTCCATAAAGATTGGCGACTATACATTATAGTCGCCAAATCTAAAATTAATTACATAGAGGCGTCGAAGCCAAACCATTTAGTAGCTATTCTACTAATGTCTCCATCTTTTCTTGCTTTATTAATGGCTTTGTTAAATGCTTTTAAAAGCTCAGTATCATCTTGTCTGATACCAACTCCCACACCATTACCAAACGCGCCACCTGAAAAAGTTGGTCCAACAAGAACAACTGGTTTTCCAGATTTTTCTGCATAATCAGTAAAAGCAACTGCTGCAGCTAATGCAACATCACATCTTCCAGAAGTTAAATCTAAGTTTACCTCATCTTGAGTTTTGTAAGTTCTTAAATTTATTTTACCAACATCCCCTGACTCTAAAAAGTTTTGGTGAATAGTACCTGTTTGTGTACAAACAGTTTTTCCTGCTAAAGCTGCCGTGATAGTTTTTAAAGCTTTTTTAGCATCTCCATTTGGACTTGAAAGACCGATACCTGCAGGAGTTTTCATTCCTTCTAAGTCTGAACCTTTCATTACCCCTAATGAAGCAACTTCATCTGCATATCCATGAGAAAAGCTAATAGCTTTTTTTCTCTCATCTGTAATAGACATTCCTGCCATAATCGCATCAAACTTTCTCATTATAAGAGCTGGAATCATTCCATCCCAATCTTGCTCTACGATTTCACATTGTCTACCCATGTTTCTACAAAGTGTATAAGCTAACTCCACTTCAAATCCAATTAACTTGCCTGAAGCATCTTTTGAGTTCCATGGAGGGTAAGCGCCTTCAGTTCCAATTCTAATCTTATCGGCAGCGTTAACGTTACCGATGATAAGCAAAGAAGCAAGAACTGAAAATATAGTCTTTTTTAATGTATTCATTATTTTCTCCTTTAATAAATTTGAAGCAAGTATTTCACAAATTAAAGAATTAAAAAAGAAAAAATTAGTGATTTATTGATGAAGAAAAATTCCAAGAACAATCAAAACTAGGTATGTAAACTCTAGATAAATTAGTGTTTCCAAAATGATGGTTAAATACATTTAACCAATTTTCAACTTGAAGAGGTTTTTTATCTTGGCTACCTACTTGAGTTGTTATCACTCCTTTAGGTTTTAAAATTCTAACTAAAGATTCCATATTTTTTGCAGCCAAATCAATACAGAATTGATCATCATTAAGATCTACAAATATATGATCGTAAGTATCATCTTTTGCTGTTTTAATACTCTCAAAGGCATCTCCCCATAAACATTTAACTGAATTTTTTTCTGTAGCTTTTTTTCCAATATCACCTAAATGTTTAATACAAACTTCAACAACTTCAGGGTCAAGCTCATACCAATCAACAAAATTAAATTTTTTTGAAATACATTCTCTTGCAACACCACCGTCACCTCCACCAATAATTGCTGCTCTCTCATTATCTTGATTTAAATTTAAACCAGCGCCTACAAAAGTTGAACTATACAAATGTTCATCAGATGTTGCTACCTGTATCTCTCCATCAATAAATAGAGATTTACCAAATTGTTCTAACTCTAATATTTCAATGTGTTGACCTACATGAGATTTAAAATCTTCTAGAACATCATTTACTACATATGATTTTTGTAAACCAGGTGAACTGTAAATATCATGATATAAAGACTTCGTATCTCTGTTAAATTCTTTTTTAACTATTCTTTTATGTTTGAATTCTTTTTTAATAATATTGATCGCTATTGATGGATTAACATTTCCACATGTAAAAAAATCAAAACTAATAATACCTTTTTCTGGAAATGTATGAAAACTAATATGGCTTTCAGCTAATAATGCCAATATAGTAAATCCCTGAGGTTCAAATTTATATTTAGAAATATTTAATATTGTAACATTTGCAGCCTTAGCGATATCATGAATTACTTTTTCAAATAAAGATGGATTATACTCTTTGGTTATTCCAATAATATCTAGAGTTATATGCTCTCCAACTTTAGTCATAAAAAATTATCCTTTTTTATAATTTTTTGCTTTAGATAAAACTTTTTTCATTTCTTTTAAAGAAAGAATCTTGGGTTTACCTAACTTTAAGCTGGTTATATACTGAAGGGATATATTTTCAACCTCTTCAGCAAGTTCAAAAGCTTTTGATATATCTTCATCAAATGCAATCTGTCCGTGATTTGATATTAAGCAAGCTTTTCTATTTTTTAAAGCTAAAAGAATATTTTTAGATAAAGTGCGTGTACCGAAGGTTGCATATTTTGCACACTTAATGTCAGAACCCCCAACCATTGCTACCATGTAATGGAAGGCAGGTATTCCTTTTTTATGTGTGGAAACAGCAGTAGCATTTGTTGAGTGTGCATGTACGATAGCGTTAGCATTCTCTCTATTTGTATAAATGTCTTGATGAAACTTCCATTCTGATGATGGGCTATTTTTTTTATTATTAAATGTTCCATCTAAATTAACAAAAACAATATCAGAATTTTTTAAAGATGAATATTTTTTTCCTGATGGTGTTATAAAAAAACCATTTTTATATCTAATAGATATGTTTCCTGACCTGAGTGCTGAAAGCTTTTTGTTATTTAGCATTTTAGCGTATTTAATAATGTCAGATTTTATTTTATTCATTTAAATAACCTATAAAGTCCATCAGATGATGCGTCACATATTCCTTTTTCAGTAATTAAGCCTGTAACATATTTAGCTGGTGTAATATCAAAAGCTAAATTCATTGATTTACTTTTTTTGGAATAAATTTGTACTTTTTTTATCTCTCCATTTTCATCCAAACCATTTATATGAGACAATTCTTCTGAACTTCTTTTTTCAATAGGAATATCTTTATGATCTTTAATATTCCAATCAATAGTAGAGCTGGGTAATGCCACATAAAAAGGAATATTGTTATCATGTGCAGCTAGTGCTTTAAGGTAAGTTCCAATTTTATTACAAACATCACCATTTGATAAAGTTCTATCGGTTCCTACAATACACATATCAACTTCACCTCTTTGCATTAATATTCCACCTGTATTATCAGCAATAATAGTGTTTGGTATATCCTCTTCGTTTAATTCATACGAAGTTAAATTTGCACCTTGATTTCTTGGTCTAGTTTCGTCCACCCAAACATGGACTGGGATTTTTTTTTTGTGTGCTTGATAAATGGGAGATGTTGCTGTCCCCCAGTTGATGGTCGCAAGCCATCCTGCATTACAGTGAGTTAAAATATTAACTGTATCTTTTTTTTTTTTATAAATTTCTTCTATTATTTTTAATCCATTAATACCAATATTTTTACAAAACCTTTCGTCTTCATTGCATATTTCTTTAGACTCATTTAAAGCAATATCTAAAATTTGATCTTTATTAATTCCAGATAATTTCTTCATCATTCTATCTACCGCCCATTTTAAATTGATTGCGGTAGGTCTAGAAAGAATTAAATTTTCAGCACTTTTTTTTATAAATTCCTGATCATCATTTTCTTGAATTGCTAATACAATTCCATATGCAGCTGTTCCTCCAATCAAAGGGGCCCCTCTTACTTCCATATTTTTAATTGCATTAATAGCATCCTGAACAGTTTTTAAATCTTTAATAATAAACTTGTGTGGCAGTTTTGTTTGATCAATAATTTTTACTAAATTATTTTCAAACCATATTGTTCGATACTCGTTTCCTTCTATTTTCATTTATTTAAAACTCTTCCAGCTACCGTTTTTAACTTAGCTATTGTTTTTTTAGTTCTTTTTTCTGGTGCTGTTATGATTGCAACATCTAAACAATTATTAGCTGGATCATTTTTATCAATATGGTTTTCAAAATTATCAATTAAATTTTTAATCATTACTTTTGCTTTTTCTGCATTACCCAATAAAACTTTAATGACTTGTTGAACGTCAACATTCTCATGATCAGGATGCCAACAATCAAAATCAGTCACCATTGATACTGAGGCATATCTGATCTCTGCTTCGCGAGCTAATTTTGCTTCAGGCATGTTTGTCATGCCAATTACATCTGCTCTCCAAGATCTATATAAATTTGACTCTGCTAATGTTGAAAATTGTGGCCCTTCCATAACAACATATGTTCCATTTCTTTGATATTCAATTTTATCTTTTATAATTGCTTCTTCACAAGCATTCATCAAACCATTGGATGTTGGGTGTGCCATAGAAATATGAGCAACAATCTCTTCATCAAAAAATGTTTTGTCTCTAGCAAATGTCCGATCTATAAACTGATCAACAATTACAAATTTTCCTGGAGGCAAATCTTCTTTTAAGGAACCCACAGCAGAAACAGATACAATATCTGTTACACCTAATTGTTTGAGTGCATCAATATTTGCTTTAAAGTTTATTTTTGAGGGAGAAATAAAATGACCTCTTCCATGCCTTGGTAAGAAATAAACCTCTTTATCATTATAGTTTGTTTTTAAAATTTGATCTGAGGGTTTTCCCCAAGGTGTATTTAAATCCAATAATTCTCTATTTTTGAACTCCTCGACATCATAAAGGCCACTACCACCAATAATTGCTAATTTATTTATTGTCATGTTTTAAATTTAATTTATTTATACTTTTATAAATAACTATTATGAATTTAAAAGATTTTATTAGATCTATTCCTGATTACCCCAAAAAAGGGATTTTATTTAGGGATATAACCACGTTAATAAAAGATGAAAAAGCTTTTGCTAATACTATCAATCAAATAGTTGAAAAATCAAAAAAGTTCAAATTTGATAAAATAGCAGCCATTGAATCAAGGGGTTTTGTTTTTGCTTCAGCTGTTTCATATGTTTTAAACAAACCATTTATAATGCTTAGAAAAAAAAATAAACTACCTGCTGATGTGCATTCAATAGATTTCGAATTAGAGTATGGAACGGCCACTATTGAAGTTCATAAAGATTCTATCGATAAAAATGATGATGTTTTAATAATTGATGATTTAATTGCTACTGGAGGTACAGCAGAAGCAGCAGCTAAATTAGTAGAGATTTCAGGTGGAAAAGTGGCAAGTTTTGTATTTGTTATAAATCTTTTTGACTTAAATGGTTCGGACAATTTAAAAAGAAAAGGTTATAAAGTTGAAAATTTAATTGAATTTCCAGGTCATTAAAGAAATGAAAAAAAATATTATTGTTACGGGGGGGTTGGGTTTTATTGGTAGTAACCTTATTGAACTATTAATAAGTAAAAATTACCATGTAATTAATATTGATAAAGTAACCTATTCTTCAAATTTTTATAATATAAAAGAGTTTAAACAATCTAAAAATTATAAATTTATTAAGTGTGATATTGGTAATAAAAAAATAATAAATATCTTATTTAAATATAAGCCTGTTTGTATTTTTAATTTAGCTGCAGAAACTCATGTAGATAGATCAATAGATGACCCAAGTAGCTTTATTAATAGTAATATAGTTGGCGTATATAATCTCTTAGAATGCTTTAAAGATTATTCTAATAAAATAAAATCTAAACTTATTCATATTTCGACAGATGAAGTTTATGGAGATATTTTGACTGGAAGATCTTCAGAAAGTTATCCTTATAAACCTAGCTCTCCTTACGCTGCAAGTAAAGCTGCATCAGATCATTTGGTCAGTTCTTATGTAAGAACTTACAAAATTCCTGCAATGATTACGAATTGTTCAAATAATTATGGCCCTAAACAACATCCTGAAAAATTAATACCTAAGCTTATTTATAATATTCTGAATAACAAACCTTTGCCCATATATGGAAAAGGTACAAATTCAAGAGAATGGATTTACGTTAAAGATCACTGTGAAGCATTACTAAAAGTATTTTTAAAAGGTAAAGTTGGTGAATTTTATAATATTGGCTCAAATAAAAATTTGAACAATTTACAAGTTTCAAAAGAGTTAATTAATATTTCCAAAGATAAGATCAAATTAGGTAAAAAAGTTAAAATTTTATTCGTTAAAGATCGTCCAGGTCACGATGTGAGATACGCATTAAATAGTAACAAAATAAAGTATAAACTATCTTGGTATCCCAAGACAAATTTTAGACAAGGAATTAAGTTAACTTTTGATTGGTATTATAAAAATAAAACATATTATAAATCTTTGTCAAAAAAAGATATTATTAAAAGATTGGGTAAAGGATGATTAAAAAAGGAATTATATTAGCTGGCGGCAAAGGAACAAGAATGAGTCCACTGACAAAAGCTGTAAACAAGCAACTGCTTCCTATTTACGATAAACCGCTAATATTTTATCCACTTTCAATTCTTATGCTGGCTAATATTAAAGATATTTTGATTATTGTTAACAAAGGTCAGTTAAATCAATATAAAAAAATCTTGCCTGATGGAAAAAATTTAGGAATTAAAATTACTTACAAAGAACAGGATAAACCTAGAGGTCTTCCTGATGCATTTGTGATTGGTGAAAAGTTTATAGGTAAAGATAATGTTGCAATGATATTAGGAGATAATTTTTTTTATGGTCAAAACTTAACTAGTAAACTTTTGGAAAACACCAAACTAAAAAAAGGTGCCAGGGTAGTTCTTCATAAAGTTCCAAAACCAGAGCTCTTTGGGATAGCTAAGATAAATAAAAATAACAAAATTATTTCGATTAAAGAGAAGCCCAAAAAATATTTATCAGATCTTGCAATAACTGGTTTGTATTTTTTTGACAATAACGTGGTAAAATTTGCAAAGAGATTAAAACCTTCTAAAAGAGGGGAAGTTGAAATAGTTGATTTATTAAATATTTACAGATCTAAAAAACAATTATCAGCCGATCTTATTGGTAGAGGTGGTGCTTGGCTTGATACAGGATCAATTGAAGACTTTTATAAAACATCTGCCTTTGTTTCTGCTATTGAGAATAGACAGGGCTTTAAAATTGCATGTCTGGAGGAAATCTCATTAAATAAAAAATGGATTAAAAAAAAACAAATGATCGATTCAATTAAATTTTATGGAAATTGTGAATATTCAAATTATTTAAGAAAACTGATTAGTTGGTAGCGGGAAGTGGAATCGAACCACTGACCTCAGGCTTATGAGTCCTGCGCTCTAACCGACTGAGCTACCCCGCCACTTAATTATCGTTGATTTATAATAGATTTTTATTTTAGTGCAATCAAGTATTTGTCTGTTTTCTTTACTCAATGT
>Ga0209632_10003193_pt1 | contig 15276 bp, 17 predicted proteins | sample COG_10_FD_184754 | JGI IMG/M metagenome (GOLD analysis project Ga0209632, IMG submission 184754) | Pelagic Microbial community sample from North Sea - COGITO 998_met_10 (SPAdes) (version 2) | ecosystem: Environmental > Aquatic > Marine > Neritic zone/Coastal water | place: Helgoland, sampling... | reverse complement strand
GTAAGCGTCTGGATAATAATCTGGACATGATTCCGTTCCACATTCGGCTAAGTAGTCACGTGTTTGCACGGCAAAAGCATCAGTGGTAAATTCAAAGTTTCTTGTCTCATGTCCGAGCGATTGGTTCATATGCATATAGTGCCTCAGCGGATTTTCAAATCGCTCCAGGTAATTTTCCTCAATTGCGTTTGACAGAAAAGTTTTTCCAGCTTTCGCCGGTCCGCACACTGCGATTCTTAATTTAGGAGGTTGCATCGTAATCGTTGTGTTGGACGTCATGTTGTTATCATCTTCTTGAATCTCGTCTTCAATTTCATCAATATCTTCGGTATATTTCAATACTGACATTTACTATAACGAAACAAGTATTTATACATCCCTTAACGATTTGCTCTACAATTCGTAATAAAGTCAATAAGATTTTAGTGACTCTGTACTATATAAGGATATTCTATTTTTGAAAAAGAATGATATTCACATGTGCTAATCTTAGAAATAAAAAATGCGAAATTAAGGTAGTTGGTGGAGATGGAGTGTCAGCTCTTAACAAAATATACCTCAACAAGGATGAACTTTATGTTGAAAAAATACGATTTATTGAATGTTCCTTAACAAAAGAGCATGTGAACGTAGTGCTATTCCTATCGCAAGACTACAAGAAGAAAAAGGAGTTGTTTTTGGAATACAGCTGGTTGCAACACAATAAAAAGCTGGAAGACGATGAACGCGTGGAAACTTCAAATGAAGAATGCTGTGTGCTGTTTGATAAGCTAACCTACTTCAAAAAAATTGATATAAACAAATTGATTCAAGGCCGTTTTGACGGAACATACGATATGGGAACTATCTACAACACCGGGGATTACCTTATATGCCCAAGTACGAAAAAAATTCTACAACTGGAGGAAGTTACGGCAGTATTTTTCGAACGAATGAGTTCCTACCAAAAAAATTTTGACGTCACCTTTTGCTCTGGTGAGGACAACACAACACAAGTATTCACAATAAATCGTAAAAAGTATTACAAAGTTTTGCGCGAAATTTTGAAGGAAAAATGTGTTTTTGAGGGAGGACCAGATCCTCTACCATGGTCTAGCATGTTGAAAACAAAAAGGGAACAAGAGTTAACATGGAAAATGCTTGCAGAAGTATACATTACCTCTGTTGAAGCTGGAGACGAAGACGTATCCAGTGACTGGTCAGAAGGAAGCGAGGAAGAAGATTATGAAGAGGATGACGATACGGAGTTCGACAATCTGGTCGCTAAAGAAGAAGAAACAGAAGAAGAAGTTGAAGAGTCTGAGTCTGAAGAAGAAGAAGATTATGAAGAAGAAGAGGATGAAGAAGAAGAGGATGAAGATTTCGATTCATCCCCTAAAAAAAGAAAATACGACTCTGATTCAACAGATGAGAGTAACCCAAAAAAAATTAAATTATAATTTAATATAAATTGATCGCACCTTTTCTACAAACGCTTGTAATGTTGTTGTATTTGTGTTTAACAGGTCTCTACAACATTTGTCTAAATGATTTTCATAGAAAGTCTTAAACTTTATTGGATTTACCCTTGGTTTTGGGTCTATGAATGATTTTGCATACTCCGGATCCAACCATATTCTCAGAAATAGCAACCCATGCTTTGCTATACGCATGTAGCGTTTGTCTTCTTCAATTGCACGAAGTGTATTCCTTTCAAATCTCTTTGACATCGCCGGATACTTTTTCAGTTGCTGATCTCTCCACACCTTCAACTCCGCATCTAGCTTTGTTGTGTCCTTATTCATCATAAACATATATATGTCATCATGCTCCCACTTTAATTTTTCAAAATGAGCAATTTGCTCATAGATACTTTCCTTTTTTTTTCGTTTTTTCGTACCATGTGAACTACTGGAAGACATTTATTACCAGTTGCCGCAGTATATATATGTAACTTTTATTTATAAAAGATGGAGAATAATTGGATGTCTTCTGATGATAAGACAAACGTTCTGTTGAAGAAACTTACTGACTGCGTTGCCGAAAGGACTTTTGCGTGCGAGGAACGTCTAACTAGTATTGAATCAGTAGTAAAGGTTATGTTACTAAAGAATGTAGAGCAAATGGAAGACAAGAGTGAACTTTGGATGGCAGTAAAAACCTTAAGTGAACAAATGATAGTAGTCTCACAGCAGCTTCTTGAAATTACAAATTTGTTACTTGCTATCTCGAAGAAAAGTCCGTAATAATTTAAACAACAACACCTTACATAAAATAGCGTAACTTTTTTTCTACTATATAAGATCATTTTTTACCCAATAAACAATGAGTAAATATATTCTACTAAACGATTTACACCTCTCTGAGCGAACAGAGGAGACTGTGTTCAACATATTGAGTTACGCCGTAAGAGAAGCAAACAAAACCAATGCATCCGTGGCAATTTTAGGGGACTTTTACGACACGGTTTATAAGGAAGGGTTGGTAGATGCGAGATTGCAACAGCGCGCGTACAACTTTTTTTCACGCCATTTAACAAAAGAAACGTTGTTTTTACTGCCTGGTAATCATGATATCTACAATGGTTACCAAGAGACAGCTTTGTCTGTATTCGAAGCAGTTGCCACCGTGTACGCAATTCCAACACTAGACTCAAACCACATCTTATGGTTGCCGTACCGCGATGATGGGTACAGTCACTCTGAAATAAAAAGGTGGAAGCGAGAAGGTGCTACAATGTGCTTTACGCACAACGACTTTAAATATTTGAATACAAGAAAAAACCATATGTCGAGACAAGGCATGGATCCATCTATGTTTGACGGCATAAAGGTATTCAACGGTCATTATCATTACCCAAATGAGGGGCAAAATGTTATATGCATGGGATCACAATATGCCATTCACAAAACAGAAACATTTGATCAGAAACTGTTGTACACTGTGTTTGCTGATGTAAAACAATGGTCTGCTACACCTATTCGATTTGGCAGACGTGAATTCGTGTATCCCATTGACTATGCGCAAGACCTATGTGAAAATTACTGGTGTCAATACGTAAGGAATAAAAAAGAAGGAGATATACCACCTCCAACATATCCAACGATACATGATACACTGGTAATAGAGCACAAGGAAGTTATGATGGGTGACGTACCCTTGGCTTTTTTGAAGGGTAACAACAAGATGGTGGACTGTCCAATTATCTATCGACGCGTAGTAGTAGATTTAGCTGAAAGGGTGGATACAGATTCTATCATGTTGGATATAGATGTTGATGAGAACATACACAAAGCAGTAAAGGAGCTTTACAGTACGTCTCCAGACACCTTGAATTTATCTCTACAAGAAATTGGAGACAAAATTTACAGCGAATTTAAAGCATTCAAGTCTGAAACCAACACAACTTTTTTCTCAAGGGAACATAAAAAAGTAGCATTTACCAACATCAAAATTAAAAATTTTTGCGGAACTACTGCCAGCGATATTCAGTACGATGACATGCTTACAAAAATTAAAGGAGACAATGGGACAGGGAAAACAGTGCAATATCCCACTGCCTTTTTATATGGCATGACAGGCATTTTAGATGGTAGATTTTCTGAAGATAGAATACTTTTAACCGATATGCGGTCCAACCTGTCATCAGAATGTTCCGTTGCAATACTTGGGACAGTAAATGACGAGCAATTTTCGATAACAAGGACCTACGATGGGAAGAAAACGAAGTTAAAATTTATTGTGAATGGGTCTGAGAAAAAAGCTTCAACATTAAAAAAGAAACAGAAAGACATTTGTGCTTCATTGTTTAATGCAAGTGTAGGAGACAAAACGTGCCCGCAACGTTTCTTACATAAATTGTTGCTTCAGAGAATTGTGTGGAAACAAGGAGGTCGTGATTCCGACCTATTAAAAATGAATTTCGAAGCTTTCCAAGCGGTTTGTTTAGAAACGATGAATAAAGGAGATTATTGTGCATTCACAAAATACTTGAAGACAAAGATTTCGTCACAGAAAAAGAAACTGGAACAGCATAAAAACAACCTGATGAAACTTGGGGTCGTGTTAAATGAGAGAAAGGAAATATCTCGAACAGAAAACTTTATGCTCAACGCCTGGTGTGACCACAGAAGAAAAACCTTGGAAGAATGCAAGGACAAATTAAAAGAGTTGCAAAGCGTAAACGTAAGCCGAGGAAATGTTGACGACTTCATTAATCACAACGTTTCCGTTCAAGTTTTACAAAGTCGTGTAAAGGATTTAATCGAGAGTAAAGAGGGAACCAGATGGAATCCAGAGTTTACGTTAAACAAGTTGGAGGAAGCTTCTGAAGACGTTAATCGATCAAACAATCTTTTAAAATCGTATCAGAGTGAAATAGAAAACTATGTAAGGTGTTTGGAGACGTTCAAATACATCTTAAAGATATTTTACAAACGTATATGTAAAGTATTGGAAGGATTTGATTGTGATGTTAATTTAATGGGTTCGAAAAAAGTAATGTTGGATGGTCAACCGATGAAATATTTAAGTGGTGGAGAGTACGAACAAGAAAGTCTCAAGGTGTTCACCGCTTTTAAACGCTTTGTCAGTTCGTACGGGTATTGGAAATGCAATTTATCAATCTACGATGAACCAGGTACTGCCATGAGCACACAGTCGCTACAAAACTTCATTGATAAGAACTTGTCACCAGATCGCGCCAATTTAGTTATTACACACAAAGCTGTAAAATGCCCATTAGAAATATACTTAAATTAAGAATATTTTTTACTCATGTCAATTACTATCTGTTGAACTTCACCTTCGTTCTTTTCATAAGACTCTGTGTGTAGCTTTTCCATTAACAACCCATATAATTTCAGTCTTTCATCACTGTTTCTTAATTCGACTACAAACTTTGTTCGTTTTTGATTCCATTCCTTCTGTATTTCATTTGAAACATCGTTCCATTCCTTTTCCATTTCATCACCTTCTTTTTTTTCTTCATTGTACAGTTGTTTTAAAACAGTATGATTTTCACCTCCGTATTTTTTCAACGTTGTATTCATAATAGTGGAGCACAGCTTCGGAGTATTCAGGCAATTTTCATGTAGTTTTGTCTTAAAGAAAACTTGAAACGCATGCTCTTTATACGTCTTACAGTGCTGTGCTTTCCATAATTCATTTCGAAAACTGTATAACATCGAAGGGACGCCAGCGTCTTGAACATCTGGTCTTCCTTCACAGAATATTTCAGCATGGTCACAGTTAATGTGCCAAAAGTTTATATCTCCATTTGTACCAAACTGTTCGGCTACTAAAGCGTAATCTACAAATACATCCTCGCTGTCGTAGTCGTAAAAAAGCACAACTCCATCCTTGCCAAATGTTTGCTCATCAAATGAACCTTCGTCCAACGGGATGGATATTGCTTGAGAGTATGAAATTTGAAACAACAGAATAATTGACAGGTGCGTGAAAAACTTCATTTAGAGAATATGGAAAGTCTTATATACTAAGTGAAAAAGTAAGGTATAAATGAATCTTTTGCCAATACAAATGAAATCTTTCTTGGCATTATCAGGAGGAGGTGATCGGGGATGTGTTCTTGTTGGTATTCTAGATGAGTTACACGAAATGAAAGGGGAACTTGAAATAGGATGGGATCAATGCGCTGGTATTTCTGCTGGTGCTTTAACCGCTGCTATGGTTTCTCAAACAACGACAGAATCATTCCGTGAAATGCTCTCAGTATTGAAAAATATCTTTTTACAAGGTGGATTCCATGTCGTGGATGCATGGGTGTATGGTGGACAGGTAGTTAACATGGTGGATGCACTACTGTGGCACGAATCAGTTTTTCAAAACACACCAATGAAAACATTGATCCAAAAACATTTTAAACAAGAGAATGTCAAACGACCCTTTTCCGTAGGCGCATACAACAAAACTCTGTGCCGCTATGAAAGTTTCAATTCATCGAACGACAACATGGGAGATGCCATACTAGCCTCTGCTGCCGTACCAGTCATATTGCCTAGCGTAGAAATAGATTCGTATCATTACGAAGATGGTGGGATGAGACATATGTTCCCTATTGTTGAAATAGAAGATTGGATAGGTAAAACAAGTGGTCCCAAACACGTTGATGTTTTGATGTGTTTTCCAGTCAATAATTATGAATTGTTTATGAAGATGTGTGTTCCTAAGACGGGATACGCCATAATTAACACTGCCGTACGAACTATGAGTGATGTAATGTTACAAATGATGGAAAATGATTTGAGACGTCTTTCTAAGTTAGTAAATAGAAAATATGAAGATATAGTACAGAACAACTGCGGTGAATTTACCTACAAAGATTTGACAATTAGAATACTTAGTCCAGCGGATGGTGAATTCACTTCTTTTATCCATATGAATCCAAAATCGAGTATGAAACTTTTTGAATCAGGTGCACGTGCGGTTAGAGACTATTTAACATGTAAACTTAAGTTATAAGATGGAGAAAATTCTACAAACAAAACCAAAAACTTCTTTTAAAATAAAAAACAAGAATTTGACGTATGAACTAATACAAGAAGCTATTAAATCAAAAAATACAAATAGATTTTTACAAGGAATTGTTTCAACGTGTAAGGCAAATCCAAAATCGGTTGTCATCATGGTATACCGAGCTTTTTCAGACTCGGTGTTAATGATTTTTGGAAGCAAACCAACGGCTGTTATCATAGAAGGCAGCAAGGTGAAAAAAAACTTGTCTGAATCGAGTGAAATTGGATACTTATATGTATTTACTCATACAATATAAAATGGCGGCATTTCTGTTTTATGGAGGAAGCAGCGTGGCAGCCTATTTTGTCGGGAGAAATATACTAGGTCGAGCTACAAATAAAGCGCTGGATTACGTTCTTAACTCCAACGCCAGCGACACAATAAAAGATATACACATGGTAAAAAGCATTAGTGGAATGCTAAAGACATACAGGGGTATGAAGTCTGATCACCCGGCTTACGAGGCAATGATTGCTGTAAGAGAAGGGTTAAACAAATTAAATTCAGCTATAGAAAATGCGGAGGTGAAACGTGAGGCCCATAGACAAGGGTACGTATCTAGGTTCAGGACCTACGACGCAAGTGGTGATAATAAAAAAATTGAAATACTGTGTGAAGACTTAATGAAACGGTTAGAATTATTTACCAATTTAATACAGCTCAAGGAAGGGTGTTGATGTTTCTGTTTAAAAACATCCATATAACAAACGCTACCAACACGATTAGAGTACACACTGCCGCGCAACATGTCCCTATCTGTGTTATCCAACTGAATACGGTCATATTACCTGAATCCGACCCGACGACATCTTCATACACTTCATTTTGGTGCACAGTATCATAAATTATAGGCGGTTGTTGTACTATAGGCATTGGCTGTACTATTGGCATCGTTTTTTGACCATAAAGGTTACGCATAGTGGGTGGTCCATTAATGTTGTACGATGGTTGAATAGTTGGTACGTCATTATACATGGGTGGATTAGTATATCTAGGCCTAGGCTTACGGTATCTATTTGGCTTGGAGGGCCGATTTCCCATTTTGTAAATATGTAAATATCTATATACTATCTTTTACTAAATTACTACGGACCGCATTTACTATATTACTTAAATTACTACGTACCTTTTTTTTTTTTTCTAGAGAGAAGTCTAAAATACTTGACTCAGTGTAGTATGATCCAAAAAAAATCCTTTGTATTGTTTATACTACAGTCGCTCATGGGTGGTACGCCCATACTAAAAAAAATAAAAAAAGGTCTGTAGTAATATAAGTAAGTCCGTAGTAATTTAAGGAACATAAGTAAAGTCCGTAGTAATTTAAGGAATATAATAAATGAGGTCCGTAGTAATGTTGTGCGTGATAATTTAGAGGAGGTCCGTAGTAATGTTGTGCGTGATAATTTAGAGGTTGCGCAAGTTTTCTTCTGCTCTACATTTGCATAGTAATATCACACACATATATAAGACATAAGACACACACACTGGAAAGAAAACAATAGAAAAGAAAACAATATAAAGTAAAATAAAACTTACAAACAAAGTTGCAATAAGTTCAACATCACGAATATAAAACAATTACAAAACCTTTTATCTTTATTTAAAACAAATATGTATACTAAAGTTGCAAAACAATCAACTCGGAAAGTTTCGAATCAGCTACAGCAAGACGGGAGAACTCTAAACCAGTACCAAGACTGTATGTTTTTACCCAAGGGTTCATGGGTTATGGACCCTAACGAGCACAAGAAGGGAGCGGATGAAAAAGAGAACGTGCAGTTGGACTTACCTCCGAGCTACAGGGAACAGGTCGATGAACACTTGATCCGGGGTGCCAAAAGCGACTTTGAAAAGTTTCTTGAGGGGCAACGGGTCGATGAACTTCCCAAAGTCGAATTTGCCACCCCGGATCATCTTATGACCAAGGAGCAACAACACTTTACTAGTAGTCTCCTAACCAAAAATTTGAAAACAATGATGCGTGATAAGATCCAACAGTTGGAGAAGACAGAAAAGCTTTCGAAATTACGACAACATCGTAACCGCGTCAGAGAGTTGAAAAAGATGCGTCTAGAATCTCAAAAGCCAAAAACCATTCACAACGTGGATCCTGTCAAAGAAGCTCGCCGCCAAGCGACAAAGGCTCGTATGCAAGTTGCAAGGTTAAGGGAAGCAGCAAGGGAATTACGACGCCAAACGGTTGAACAAAAGGTATGTGTTGATCCGTATGCTGCTGTAAAAGCACGCAAAGTACAAGACGAACAAGAAGACAGAAAATTCTTCATGCAAAATCCTCACACCGGATTGGCACACAAAGTTCGTGTCATGAGTGGCTACAGCAAGCCCAACCGGAACACTAAACGCAGAAGACGCTGAGCTAACTGTTGAACTCGTTGGCAGCCAGAACACAGCCAGCGAAGAGTAGCATAATTCCTACTACAATAATACTTAATACCATTTTATTTACTTTTTAAATCTCTCTATATAGTAGTAAATTTGAATGATTGCATCCGCACAGTCATCCTTCTTTTTATGTTTCTTCAACTTCTCCAATTGGCTACCGCTTAAGAATCGTTCTACCAATTTAATAGCAGCTTTTTTATTCTTACTGTGTTTGCCTTTACCAGACTTGAAATGATTGTGAACTGCCAGTGGTGATATTTTCACCGCTTTCTTGTAGAAGAAGCAACGAAAACTTGTCATAATTACCTTCATTCTAGCCTGAATTTGATTTTCTAACAACAGTCGATCCATATCCTTGAATATATTTGGATGAGCTTGAATAAAATTGTATGTCATCAGGGTATAATCTGAACGCTCTTTTTTCTTTGATACGTAATCAAATAGACAGTAGCAGTTGAAGTGAGTAAGGTTTCCATTTTTATAAATAGCTAGTCCAAGGTTGCGAGTTCCAATATCTATTGATACGATTTTCATATATCATGCTATAAATACTATATTTATATTCAATAAACCGCCATGCTTAAAGTTTCCAAACCACAAAACGAACCAGAACGTGAAATATTTAACATAGACAGATCCGATCGTAAACAGGAATGTAAGCCTCCACGAACAGTAAAAGTCCGGGTGTTTGATATGATTGTAGAATGCTTTAAAGGGAAAGGATACGTTGAAATGGAAATTTCTGACGATGAAAATGCTTTTGATGATAATGTAGACGAGTTAAAAACAATTAATGTAAACGATGAAGATATATAATTAACATTTCCACCTACTTTTACATTTTACACACTTGTAAAAACTTGTAGTACTCTCATCCATACCCCGCGTCTGTAACTCTGATTTAGTAACTTTTTTAGAGCCGCATTTACGACAGGTGATCTCTCCCTCTACTACGAATTCATCCCCCTCGTTTTCCTTAATTTTTTCAATGTTAATATCACGATTTAGTAAAGAGTATGCTTTCTCAATACTAATATCTTTATTTTGTACTAGCAAACGCACTAGTCTAGGGTGAAAAGATTTGCCGTATTTCCATATTTTTTTTTCTAGCGCTTTTGCCTTCTTAATATCTATTGTTCTACCGTTTGATAGGACGGATACAGCTTGTTTACGAATCTTCATACTGTTTTACATAAAAAGGATGGCTATATATAGTTACTTTTAGAAATATAAATAAAAAAATCCACCAATGCTATTTTCATACTATTGTGTTGCTCTACAAACATTCTTCATGCACTTACTGCGTAAATAGAACTGTACGTAGTCGCTCTACAATCAAAATGGATGAATCAAACATACCGTAGAGTATATATATGGCAATGAAACAAAATAGTATAATCAGCTGAATCTGACATATATAAGTTCAACCCAACGATTATAAAATGGATGGCACACTTCGAAAATTTCACGGACAGAAGGTTTGGCGTCTAGACCCTTTCAGTTGTATTCGCGACATTGAACTTCGAGCAACATACGACAATGACGATGCTTGGCAAACTCTAGTGTTCAATTTCCCTTACAGTGTATTGAGGGCTGGAGCAACCAGTTTCTGTGATTTTAAATCTACAGGGAAGGCCCATTCCTACAAAGACGCGTTTCTTCTGTACCTGAAGTTAATACAGGAAATTTGCAACAATGGAAAAGATACTGTGAGCAGTAAGTGTGTGTGTTTCCTCGAAACTGTTCAACGCAATGGTGTTAGCATCGGTGTACGTATTTGGCTGTTTTCTAATCGACGGGAGACTGAAGCGAATGGAAATCTTGTTAAACTTATTACAAGAAACAAAGATTTATACCAAAAACAGCGAGAAAAGAACCCTAAGGCTGAAGAAAAGCTTGCTTCTCACCAGGGATGGATGAATGTCAAATCGTTACATGATTATTTGAACATGGTCAGTAATTATACTAATAATGAGCATTGTTTGAAAGATTGCGAAGATGTTCATATTCTGATTAAAAATCCGGAATGTAGCATGGGTCCAACTCAGGTCTTTAGCACACGATCCAGCGGATTCACTTATGATTTTGGAACAATGGAGGGCAATACTTTTGATCAGAACGATATCAACAACTACAGTGAGCCAGACAGTGGTGTATTTACATTTCCAAATGAGAAATTAGTTCTACGCTGTTATCCGGAACAGTTAACTGTTGAAGAGCTTTTTATGAAAAAGAAATATCTTCCTAGCTACTTTTTTGAAAAAGTAAGACTTCCCAGTTGTGAGGTTGAGGAACTAGATCGAAACGAATTTGGATTGTACGACCGATATAAAGTGACTGTACCGGACCATATTCACCGAATGAAGAAAATTAACGGTCGGCCGTTGATAAATACTGTTCGAGAATTGGATGAGACCAACAATAACGATCATGACCGAACATTTATGTATAGTAGAGATGTATACAAAAATCAAATCGAGTCTATGATAAGAAAAGTTTTTGTCATCTCATACATTGACGGTGAATCTCCAGAACCTCAATACAGAGAGGAAGGTGTGAAAAAGTTCTTAAAATATCGAGACAAATACAAGCCTAAGAAAGAGTTATCTGACTTATGGTTCACCGACGTTCTCACGGATATGAAGAAAGATCCAGGCACTAGGACACTCTTAGCTGATAAATTTAGCTTAGACACGTTGGATATGTTGAAATACAAGCAAGAACTATTGCAAGAATACCACAAAGAAAACAGGCGTAGATTTCAAGAGGAGATGATGGAAGAATTTATTACCAACGTAGTAAAGGATGTGAACGCTAACGTCTCTGAGCCCGTGCAAGCAATGATACAATGGTTTAACAATGTCTACAAGCCAGAAATGAAGACCAATAAGAAAAAATCCGATCCAAGTGGAAGTGTATTTTTGAATTCGATTGCGCAAAAGCTTAATTTTTATGATGAGGATTTGCAAGTCAGTACGGGACATCCAACGCTAATGTTAATTCAGCACGGGAAGTATGATACGTACAGGCAACATTTGAATCTTCATTTTAACGCCATATTCACCGGAGAAGGGGCAACCTCGAAGTCGTACCAGTTCGACAAGATGAAGCAGATGTCAATCCCTGGTACAATTTCAGAATTGACGTATCAAACAAAGCGGGCGAATGCAGTGGAGAAAGATCAAAATGATATCATCACAGTGTTCAACGAGGCGCCATCGGGTTTGTTCATGAGTAACAATGGAAAGAATGGAGATTTAGAGCAGGAAGCTTCATTCAAGGAAAAGTTGACATCGCAAATTACTAGGTGTAATACCTTTGTGAAGGACGAAGAAACCGATAAAAGAGATAACAAAACCACTATTTCTCAATCAATTGGTACCTACTTCGGCGCAACCAACGATGATCCTTCAGCGGCTAGTGAAGCTATGGTCACCAGATTCTATTGGGGTGAGTTTGAAAAAGTTGAACTAAAAGGAAAAACGATTGCGATGTGTATGCGAGGTGAAAAGCAGTGGCAAAATGTTGGTCGTGAACAATTGATTAACACGCTGAATAGCCTACACCTAGAACAATTTCAAATAATGCTTTTATTTAAAATGATGTTTGTTGGGATCATAAAATATCCCACGTTGGACGTCAGTGATTTTGTATACGAACAAATATCACGTTCTCTCCGTGCGCAAAAAGTAGAAACATCTACGCGATTCAAAGAACGATACGATATCATGTGTATGATTTTTACTATGTGCAACGCGCTAGAAACAGTGTACAACTTTACAGGAGGGCTACATGCAAGTGAACCTTTTGATCCGTCTACATTGATTGATGTTGAACCATATCTTTACTGTACGGAAGAGATTGCTATCTTTTGCTTTACATTGTTGTCGAATGAGGTTTACAATCCAAGTGAAACAAAGATTACCAAGGCTGTATGGAAACTCTGGAATGCTGCCGGCGGTAACAAGTACGAAAAGAACGTAATGGAAGACGGTACCAATCAAATCAATTATGACTACATACGCTTGAACAAGACCGGTTCGAAGTTGTTACAATGCATACAACAGGCTATCCCAAATCACGAAGGGCGACCATCGGAGCACAACATCAAAGCAGTTCTTAAAAAGTTGAAAAAGAAAAGCTACCCAATGTACAACATGGTACATACCAGTGTTGTTATGGACCCATCGTTGAAACGGTACAGTGATGGAAAACCGGAAAGAGACCCCACGGTATCCTCAACCTCAGTCAACGATGGAATGCGAGAAGATAGCGATGCTTACTTCAACATTCAACTGTTTGACAAGTTAAGAAGGAACGTAGACAATGACCCCATCAACTTAGCCGTTGGTAACACACGCCACAAATATACCAAGCCAAAGAAAATTATGTATGGATGTCCAACCAGAGTAAACGCGGTTATCCAGTATCCTAGCGTGTTCAAATGTATTCGGCAGAAACCGTCGCAAAACAAAGAGTTGAAGAGAAAAAATCCTTTGTACAAGACACAGGCATCACAAAATATCCGACGTCATGCTGGTTATCAGTTGAAGGAAGAAGAAAGGCACAAAGGATCTATATTGAAAGCCGATTTTGATTCATGGGGGTGTCTGCAACATGCCAAAGTGTTAAGTATATCGCGCAATAAGTTGAATGAGTTTTATCAAAAATATAATCATGAATTGGTAGAAGAAACCATTGAAATCGATCATGGCAACACTATTGATTATCCAAAGGATATTATCAATCAAATCAAAGAGCGCCACAACCCGAATGAAAATGACACCTACGTTGATACGTATGAAGATTTTGATTTTGAAGGGTTGAACAATCAACAGCGAGCGAAGAGAATGAGAATAGAGTAGCTAAGTATAAATAAAAAATAATTTATAAAATAATGTCTGCCTTTGCATTGACTCAAGAACTTAAATTCGAAAATATTAATTTTGATCAAACGCTTCTTCCAAAACACAACCCATACATTGGTTATTTCCCTAGTGTGTGGCCCTGCCTTTTTTTTGAACCAAGGAGTAAAGATGCTTCAACCCAAACGGAACAAATATCGTATTTTGAATTGGGAAAGAAGGTGGCTAGCGATTACGGCGAGGGGTGGGAATCACTCTGTAGTAACCCATCCGTTAACACTGTTGCACAATGATGTTGCGTTATCGACGCATCGAAAGCAATTCTTCTTCAAATTATATTGAGCCAAAGTAAAATCTTCCCATGTAGCTATATTTGTAGGATCCTTTGTTCTTCTAAATACATTGAACATGTTGCCTAGGGATGCCCACATTTCATCGTCCCAATCTAGCATCCATGCTCGGCAAGTGTCGAGACCCCATGAACAAAAGAGAGCTTGTTTTTTACCAGAACATGCCATCTCTAAATACATTTGCGGGATATAGTAGTAAGTGACCTTGCTATTGGCTTTCTTCTTTTTTCCAGGGCATTTAATTTCAACAATACCTCTATCGCCAGTTTCCATGTTTTCGAAAAACCCATCGGGGGATGCTGCCAAATACTTGACGTCCGTATGTTGAACCATTGGCGCTTCCATAGTTATGATGTTTGGCATGTGGTCCAACAGAGTCTTCATTGCGGTGTCTTCATGTTCGGTTCCCCAAAGCATATATTTCTTAGCCTCTTCAGGAAAAGGTGGTTTCTTTCTACCCTCGAAAATTTCTTCGTACATGCGCACGCGGTCTTCATTGGAATCACAAAAGAGAAACTGGCTCAGTTTTGATCCAGACAATTTACCTTTTCTACGTTCGAACCATTCGCGTGATCGTTGTGCGGGTTCAACTATATTTTGATCTTGAAGATTGAAGAATCGTTCGTGTTGCAATTGGGACATATTGAAGGAAAATGAGCTGCTATATATACTCCTTTTTATTCTGGATGAATCTTGTAAGAACTTCTTCTTTTTACCTTATTTTTAGGGTACTTAGATTGGTCATAAACCTTAGTCATGTTGAAGAAAATGCGTACATCCTCGTAGGATAAATAACCACGCTTTTCTATGTCTAACATTGTAAATATTTCTGTAATTTCTTCGTCCTTTAAATGTATACTTAGTAACTGTAAAAATATAGAAAAAATAGTTTTATCTACTGTTTGTGTTTCCATTTGGTTCCATACTTCTTTTAGCGTACTCATTTCTTTAAATTGTAGAGCATTATATAGTCCGCAACAAAATGGTCTACAATTCCCGTTGGGTCATTTTAAATAAAAAAATGAGTATATAAGGCCCCCAAAATCATTATAAGAAGCCAAATTATATAAAAAAATGCAACAAGCTATGGAAAACTACAATCAAACGAAACGCACTGCCGATGAGGCTGGGTTGAATGCCAA
>Ga0209632_10003190_pt1 | contig 15289 bp, 10 predicted proteins | sample COG_10_FD_184754 | JGI IMG/M metagenome (GOLD analysis project Ga0209632, IMG submission 184754) | Pelagic Microbial community sample from North Sea - COGITO 998_met_10 (SPAdes) (version 2) | ecosystem: Environmental > Aquatic > Marine > Neritic zone/Coastal water | place: Helgoland, sampling... | reverse complement strand
ATACCCAACCTCCTTATCATCGATAAAACAAAATCCCCCGCCAACCCCCTAAACTATGGTTGCTACTCCATCTACTATGCTTCCTTTGGGAACAAAAGCTCCCCCCTTTTGCTTACCCGATGTTTGCTCCAATCAATCTATTGATCTTCAGACTGTCGATATTCACAAAGGATGCTTAATTGCATTCGTCTGTAATCACTGCCCTTATGTCATCCACCTCTTAGACCCACTCGTAAGAATGAGTAATGAATGGGTCAAAAAAGGAATCAAAGTTTTTTTGATTTCTTCGAATGATGCGGATAACTATCCGGATGATTCTCCAGTTAAAATGAGAGAATTGGCTCAAAAGAAACAATTTCAATTCCCATACCTATATGATGAAGATCAGTCTGTTGCCCTGGCTTACAAAGCTGCATGCACTCCAGATTTCTTCCTTTTTGATTCCAAGCTTTCTTTATTTTATCGTGGACAGTTTGATGATTCTCGCCCCGGTAATCAAAATGAAGCGACAGGGACTGAATTATCTTCGGCCGTCGATAGTCTTTTGCTAAATCAGCCTGCTCCGAAAATCCAAAAGCCTAGCCTAGGATGTAATTTGAAATGGAAGAGTGGAAACGAACCTGAATATTTTAAACCCAAAAGATAGTTTTAATTCTTAAATAAAATTAAACCTTAGTAAAAGGTGTTCTATTTGGTTGTCATCACATAAACCCCATCCCAATCCGCTGCTGGAGGGTTTTCTCTCATCACCTTGCAACGATCTATTAAGATCATTGATGGATTGTCTTTCACCCCTGGGGTTACGCCTGGTTTATTTGGTTCCATCCCCTTCGCTTTTTCAAAAAGGCCCAGGGCTCCATCCCAATCTTGCAACAAGTACTTATCTATTCCCTGCTGAAAACAATCCAGACAATCTTGCGTTTCCTGAGTTAACTCAGATAAAAAACCTGTTGGCTCATACATAGCTACAGGTTGTGATCTTCCCTTGACCACAATTCTATCCAAATACCTAAAGGCAATATCATCTTTCGTTTTTTCAGACGCCAACTTGGTTTCCTCAGTAACCATAATGTATGCCCCGTAGGCCTTAGCTCCACTCTCGCACCGAGCTGCCAAATTTACCATGTCGCCCATCATCGTATAATTGAAACGATCCAACGCTCCCATATTTCCGACTGTAGCGGTTCCGGTGTTACAACCAATACGGGTTTGCATTTGAGTAACAAGCCCATGACACTTCCCCCACTTTTCAACCTCGGGCACCCACTTTTCTCGAAGAGCAATTTGCCTTTGCTGCATAAGTATGGAGGTCCTTACAGCTTGATACGCATGATCCTCCATAGGGATAGGTGCACCATACATGGCCACAATTGCATCTCCTATGTATTTGTCTAGAGTGCCTCTTTCTTCCTGCAAAATATTAGTCATCTCGGTCAAATACTCGTTCATTAAATCAACCAGACCCGTTGGAGTAAGAAGTTCTGAGAAACTAGAAAACGCTTGAACATCACTAAAGAAAGCGGTGATTTTGGTTTCTTCACCACCCAAGGACGGTTCTTTGCCCGAAGCAACCATCTCTTCAACCAAATCAGAAGAAACATAACTTCCAAACATTCCCTTCAATCTACCCTTCGCTTTTTGCTCGATCACAACCATGGCGGCCAGCCCAATAAACGAAGTACTTAAACCGGCACATGCGGGGACTGTAATCGGCCAGATTACATGAGTCTGGGAAAAAGTTTCAAATCCCAAAAAGACATAAGCAATCAAGAGCACAATTCCTGTAGCTTGTACTATACTAGCACGCTTCCCTTGATATACAGCAAGGAAAGCCATAACTAAGCATACACAAAATGTTGCTAAATGATCTGCTCTAATCGACAAACGGTGTAAGTATTCTTGATTGGTTAAAGTTTTAATTAAGTTACCATGAACACTAACCTTAGGGACAGAAGACTGATCAAAGGGAGTAGGTGCCAAATCTTGAAAAGTAGCTTCCTCAGGACCAATCAAAACAATTGAATCATTAAAAGATTTGAAAAACGATTCAATTCGAGACATTTCTTCTTTTTGTTCTAGAAGAGTTTTTTTATTATTAGATATAAGTTCCTTAACAACTTTGATGAAATTCTTATATTCTGTGTTTTGAGGATCGTTAGAAAGTGCATCTTGAGCTTGTTTTATCTTTTGCAGACCTTTTTCTATAGCATTTTCCAATTCATTTATTTTGGCCGAGACTTCGTCGTGAAATCTTCCATAATTTAAAATATCAACCATTCCACACATAGGATTGTATTCTGACTGTATACTTGCTGGAATAAAGTAGTAAGCAATGCCATCCAACACCCGAACTAACTCATTATGTCCAGGTAACGATTGAAGTTCATTAGCAGAATTAACGAGTAATTCCCGGGCTATATCAATGAGTTCACTCTCCAATCCTAGATCGGTCATTGCTCGAATTAAACCTTCATTGCCTATCAATACATCCAAATTCTCGACACGATCTAAAGTAAGTCGGAAAATCTTGGGAATTACGGACAAATATGCTTCGATATCTCCATCACTATAATCTTTTTTAGCTTCCCTTATTAGCTCATCTACGACCGAAAGTTGAGACCAAGACGAGAACCAATTTACTTCGAGCCATTGCCCCTCGGTTAAAGGTGCCTCAAGTAAAACTTCCCCAGAAAGGCTATGTAAAACCATGTTCTCTCGGTCTTGGGAAATCTTAACCTGTTCAGTACCAATCCCATAATAAGCCAATAATGTCTCCAAACCTAAGGTGAAGAATTTCTCATTTCTAAACAAGGGCATTTCATTAGGCAAAGAGTCGACTAAGACACCAGCAGAGAAATCTCCCTCAGCTCTTTTATAGACCAATCGCAAGGTGTGATTTGTTTCGACTAATTCTGTGTCAACCAAACCTTTAAGCCTAGAAAGAGCCCGCTGTATATTCTCGACCGTTTTTTCAGTTTCAGTAAGTTGTTCTCTCGCATCATTACGCTGAACTTCCCTGTCTTCTAACTTCGGAAGGATATCTAGCAATTCCTTATTTTCATGGGCTTGCTTTCCTGAAAGGAGTTCCAAAACATTCAATATCTCTTGGTCCGCAACTGGTTTACCAAGTGCCTCAATTTGTGTTAACAAAGAGACTCGCTTTAACAAATGACCTTCAATTTGAGGCTTTATGATAGCAGATAAACTGGGGTTCGCCTCTAAAGTTTCCTCAAAATTACCAATCACTGTGTTTATTTCAGCCAATTCGGTCTGAACTTCGTCAAGAGAATAAACATTTTCCCGCCCACCTGTTTCCACTACTGAAAGAACTTGCCAGTAAATAAACCCTCGCTTGGAAATCCTCTCATCGATTTGAGGGGTTAACGTAGCGACAAGAGTAGGAACCGCCTTCAATGTTCCTTTGAGCGTAGTGATTTCTTCACCCAAACTCTCAAGGTCGTCTTTCATTTTTTGGAATCGATCAATTCTGCGCTCAATTCCTAATTTCTTTTGATTGATTGTAAACAACTCTGCTTCAGACTCTTCAAGTGCATTATTGTAGATAGCCCTTGAATCTAAATACTTGGATAACTCACTCTCTAAACGGTCTATTGAGCTTTTATTTTCTCTAGGTGATTCTAATTCTAGAACATTCTGCTTTCCACCCAACAAGTTGTATGCGTGAGCCTTACCACCACCAGGGAACCATAGAGGAGCCCACCTTGGAATTTCATCTACTGCACGAAATGGTGGTACTGAAAAGGATCCTAACCTACCAATGTACTTTCCGTTTTTATAGTTTTGGAGGGGATAAGTTGGTGATTCAGGGTAAGAAAAGTCACTACCACTTTCAGAATATCCCTCGGAAAAAAGAGGTGCAAATGCACTGGCATTGACTGGTTTAACAAAGGGTGTTTGTACCCCCGAATATAAACATCCCAAAACTACTTGATTTGGAAATTTATCCACCAATTGACCCATAGCTATGTCACTACGATATGAATTTTTACGCGGAACCATTTTCGACATACTTTTGGGAGTGAAACCAAAGTCGAAGCCTATTGAACGAGCCTGCCCTTTTTCCAAAAGAGTGATGGCAGTGTCGCGAAAAAAAGCACGATCCCAAGGACGCTCCCCTACTCCATCCATTGCCAATGTAGCAGAATCAAAGTTTACATAAACTAACTTAGGTATTCTAGGAACCGTTTGATTGTTCTCTACGATAATTAAGTCATGTGAATTTTCCGCCAAATCTTGTGAAATCTCGCCACGGTATTGTTTTCTCAAATCGACCGATTTGATTTTTAAGTAATCGAGAGTTCCGAAATGATTCAGAGTAACCCAAATAAATGGAATAAAAAGAAGGGCGAAAAAGGTAAGTTTGGATTCTTTGCTTAAATTAAACATGATTAGGACATATATATAACTAGCCGATAAGTTTGCTTAACCCTACCTTCTTAAAGACCCAAGTTTTAGCCAAGCCGAAAAAAAACGGATTACTTGATTGCATTCTTTTCCCTTGGACAAAAGTAACGATTAGATACGCTATGTACTTTGTAAATTATGACTTCTTCACTATCATCATCCACTCCACCAGCTCCTGAAGAGCAAGAAAAAATCAAAAACGAGGCGTCTTGGGTTTCATTACTCAAGCAAGAAATTGGACAAGTTATCGTAGGGCAAAAATACCTCATCGATCGCTTGGTGATTGGATTGCTGGCTAATGGTCATGTCTTACTTGAAGGCGTACCCGGCTTAGCCAAGACCTTAGCCGTTAAAACCCTGTCCGATTGCATACAGGGAGATTTTAAACGAATACAGTTCACACCCGATCTTTTACCGGCCGATGTCGTGGGCACCTTGATCTACAGCCCGAACCAAGGCGAGTTTACCACCAAGAAAGGTCCTATCTTTACTAACCTTCTCCTTGCAGACGAAATAAATAGGGCACCCGCTAAAGTTCAGAGTGCCTTACTTGAGGGTATGCAGGAGAGACAAGTTACTATTGGTGACGAGACTTTTCCCCTCCCCTCACCTTTTCTGGTATTAGCAACCGAAAATCCCATTGACCAAGAAGGTACTTACCCTTTGCCAGAAGCTCAGATGGATCGGTTTATGCTAAAACTCGTGGTCGACTATCCAGATCGTTCTGAGGAATTGAAAATCCTTGATGCAAATGCCAACGTATCGGTACAACGAAAAGTCAACCCAGTGGTTGATGCAGAGACTATTTTTCGGTCCCGGAAATTGGTAGATCAAATCTATTTGGATGAAAAATTAAAGGGCTACTTGGTTGACTTGGTCCTCGCTACCCGGAAACCATCCGAGCATGGACTTAGCGAGATTGAACCTTTTATCCGCTTTGGGGCATCTCCTCGGGCAACTATCAGCCTAGCATTGGCCGCAAAAGCAATTGCATTCACACAGGGAAGAAGTTTTGTCACCCCGCAAGACCTTAAGGACATTGCTCCAGATGTTTTGCGTCACCGCGTCATTGTAAGTTATGAAGCTGAGGCAGAGAATGTAACCAGCGACGAAATTATCCAAAAAATTCTCGATACCGTAGCGGTACCCTAATTTGGCGATCTTTCACGCCTCTGCAATATGATCTGATAGTAAGGCACTGAATCTATGAACGAAAGTGACCCAAAATTCACGCGGGAAATTTTACGGAAAGTTAGGCAAATCGAAATCCGATCCAATCGATTGGTCTCAGAGGTTTTTGCCGGTTCTTACCACAGTGCATTTAAAGGTCAAGGGATTGACTTTGAAGAAGTAAGAGAATACCAGCCTGGAGACGAAGTACGCTCGATCGATTGGAATGTTACCGCTAAAACTGGACTACCTTTTGTTAAGCAATACCGAGAAGAAAGGGAACTTACTATTTTACTTGTTGTAGATATTTCTCCAAGCACATCCTACGGATCGGTTTACCATAGCAAACGAGAAAAATTAGCTGAACTAGCTGCGTTACTTGCTTTCTCTGCAAATCGAAACGGAGATAAAGTCGGCCTTCTTTTAGTTTCGGATCAGATTGAATTGTTTTTGCCTCCTACCAAAGGTCAAAAACATGTTTTGCGAATCCTCAGAGAAGTCTTATTCCGACCCGCCGAAGGAAAAGGAACCAACCTAAGCGAAGGGGTACGTATTGCGAACCAAGTAATGAAAAGACGTGCAGTGGTTTTTTTGCTATCAGACTTTATTATTCCAGAACATGGTTTGGAGGATGAATCTAATATGAAGATCCTTCTTGACCAGATGGCATCCACACGCCGCAAGCACGACCTTATTTGTGCACGCGTATATGACTCGGTTGAAAGAGAACTGCCTGATGTTGGCTTGGTTGAAATGGAAGATTCAGAAAGTGGAGAAAAGTTCACCATTGATACATCAGATCAGAATACCCAGTCACAATACAAAAACTCTTTTGCGAAAAAGGGTGAAGAGTTTTCTCAAGATTTGAAAAAACGCGGAATTGACGCCTTTGTTTTTGATAATCAATCCGATTATTCTAAAGAACTTTATACATTCTTCAAAATGCGAGGAAAGAGGAGACGATAATGGTCTTTTGGACAAGCAATCAAAAACCTTACCTACTCGACCCTACTGTTCTTGTAGACTCACCTGTTCCCATTTTTAAGTCCCTCGGACAAATAGCGAAAGAAAATGTTTGGGGTATCCTCATCGTCCTGATTTTTTTGCTCAGCACATTATTGTTATATTTGTATAAGAAAAAGATTAGCCCAATTGAAGAAACCAAAGAAACTGAGCCTGAGATTGATCCCTTTACTGAAGCATTAAAAGAATTTAACGAATTAAGCACATCAACACCCCGACCTAAAGCAAAGCCGTTTATTTTTAAGCTGTCTGAAATCTTGCGCCTATACATTGAAAGGCAATTTAAATTGCAAGCTATGGAAAAAACGGGGGAGGAATTTATTCAGGAGATAAGTATTCATCCCTTGCTTCGTCAAAAGTTTGAAATGCCTTTAAGGGATTTTGTTCAGCGGGGGGACAGGATTAAATACTCAGCTGAAAATTTCGATTCTAAAGAACTTTCAAGCTTACTTGATTCTGCCCGTGAATTTGTTTGCGAAGCTCAAAAGGATTGGGAAGAAAAACAGCGCATAGACGAAGAACGATTAAATGCGGAAAAAGCCTTAAACAGTCCATCATCATGAGTGATTTTTGGGAAGCTTTTCATTTCGCGGATCCCGCATGGGCTTTGGGAGTTCTCGTATTGCCTCTTATTTATTGGATTAAGAAAAAATTAAACCATGAAAGAGCGACTGTTTTTTTCCCAACCATCTCTCTGCTAAAAACATCTATAAATCTACGCTCCAATCGATGGACTGCACTGCCCCGAGTTTGCAGAAGCCTTTCGTTGATCTTTCTCTTTCTTTCTTTATGCCGCCCGCAGTTAGATCGCAGCACGACAACCATCTTATCCAGTGGCGTTGACATCGTTCTCGCTGTTGATTTATCCGCTTCTATGCTTGCTCTCGATATGAGTGAATCCAATTCTCTTGATCTCACGAGACTTGATGTGGTTAAGGAGGTGCTTAAAAATTTTATTGAGCAACGAAAGCATGACCGGATCGGAATAGTCGCATTTTCAGTAGATCCTTACTTGGTAAGTGCACTGACTTTAGACAAAGAACACTTGCAAAGGAACCTGGATCGATTACGAGTCGGACTTACACACCAAACGGGAACAAATCTAGGATCTGCTCTGGCCGAAGGAATTAATCGTTTGCGCCCATTGGAATCGAAATCAAAAATTCTCATTTTGCTAACAGATGGAAAAGACGAACCTGCACCGCCACACAGCCCCCTAATTTACGCTAATGGTGCAAAATCTGACGAAATCAAGATCTACACCATTGCTATAGGTTCCAGTACCAGAACCCGCACCTATTTGTTTGACCCCTCTACCCGAGATCTCCTTCGCGCTCCCAACGGTCTTCCCATTGTACGTGTTGCCGACTACCCGGTAGACAAACAGATACTTGGACAAATAGCTAAAACCACCGGAGCTCAGTTTTTTGAAGCACAAGACAAAGAAGCGCTCGAATCTATCTACAATGAAATTGACCGCTTGGAGAAATCTGATGTCGAAATGGGTGTGAATGCACTTTTTGAAGATTTATACATTTGGCCGTTAGGTGCATCTATTCTTTTTCTATTTATTGAATTCATTCTTGCCCGGACTAGGTATCTTCGAATCCCATGAATTTCTTTGCACAACCAGATCTTCTATTTTCCATCCCGCTGGTTCTGGGAGTTCTTATTTTGGTATACTTTAAAAGCCGCAAGGTTGCCCGCTTAAGATTGGCACAGTTAATCGCATCAAAACTCCTTCCGACCGTTGTTCCCCATTTTTCAAGAAAAAGAGAAGGAATAAAGATCGCATTCTTTTTTGCTGGTATCATCTTCCTTCTATTATCTCTTGCAGGCCCTCAATGGGGTTTTTCTAAGCGCACGGTATCTCCCAAGGGGATAGATATACTCATAGCCGTTGATTTGTCTAAAAGTATGCTTGCTCGAGATGTCCGCCCTAACCGCTTAGAGCGGGTAAAACTTACTCTATCTAACCTCCTTGATAAAGTAAAAGGTGACCGACTCGGACTGATTGCATTTTCAGGGTCTGCATTTTTGCAATGCCCACTAACTCTTGATCATCAAGCTTTTGTAAAAACATTAGACGAGTTGAAAGTTGGGCTTATACCAAGACCTGGGACGAATTTAGCACGGCCCATACAGGAAGCTGAACGGTCTTTCTCTAAGGACGACACTGATAAGTTTCTCGTGCTTATTTCTGATGGTGAAGACCTAGAAGGCCAAGGATTGATGCAAGCAAAAGAGGCCGCGAAAAAAGGTATTCGGATTTTCACCATAGGCATTGGATCAAATGAAGGAGCCCGAATTCCAACCGACCCCCTTAATCAATCGCCACAAAAATTTTTGAAAGACAGAGCAGGGACTGAAATTCTTACAAAATTAGACGCAAATGCCTTGGGTGACATTGCCCGTTCTACTGGTGGACAATACCTTCCCATTGGCCCTACTGGTGAAGGTCTCACTCTTGTATTTTCGGAGCTACAGACTTTTGGTCAAAAAAGATTACGGGAACAATTATCCACAACTTTACCTATTAACCGCTATCAAATATTTGTGATTCTTGGCATACTTTTTTTAGTAATCGAAAACCTTTCGCCTTCCTCGAAGAAAAATGTGCTTAAGGCTGCGACTAAGTGTTTTCCTGTCGCTATACTCTTAATGATTGGATGCACACAACCTGATAATGTCAGGAGAGCTGAAGAGGCAACATTGAAGGGCGATCATCTTGACGCCGCCAGGCTTTACGCCAATGAAATAGGTTCACTCAAAGATGATGATGATTCACTCAAAGTTCTTCGTTTAAATGCAGGTCTCTCGTATTTAGAAGCTGGCTCATTCCAAAAAGCCGAAGAATTTCTTCAGTTAACCCTTCAGCAATCGACTGACAATCCAGACATACAGTCAAAAGCAATCAACGCGTTGGGCAATTTATTCTACGCCAGAGCGAATTCTTTTTTGGACCAGCAAAATATAATCGAAGCTAGGAAATCTTGGGAGAAAGCGAGAGGATTTTACTCGGCAGCTTCGCAGATTGACGGCAACCCCTTAGCCGAAAAAAACCTGGATTCTTTAAACGAACAAATTCAGAACAGAATCGAAGATTTAGTGAGCAATATTCAAGGATTGGTTTGGCGAGATATCAACGGTAATGGAAAACAGGAGGAAAACGAACCTCTCCTTAAAGCTAGAATTTTTTGGGATAAAAATGATGATGGTGATCACAACGAATCCTTGGAACCTGCAATTTCTGGGAATGAAATAGGCCAGTTCGCATTTGAATGGATTTCCGGAATTTATCCAACCTCGCTAAAGCTCGCGTCCATTCTAACAGATCAAAATGAAAGTTCATCCACAATTCTCTTACCTCTTTTTCCTTCCCCCCCCCCTCCATTCGAAGCTTCTGGAACAAGAAATCATTTGGTAGAAATTGATAAGCCTGGTAGTCTTTTTATCCCCATGCCCTGGCGGGCCGCACCGTTGCTTACAGGAATGGTTTGGAATGACTCGAATGTAGACGGCAAAGTTGATAATAACGAATCCGGAAGCTCAGCAGCCACAGTGTTTATCGATAATAATGGAAATTTTCAACTAGACGAAAATGAGACATCCTTTAAACCATCCGATGATGGCAAGTTTTCTCAAATTGTCCCACCCGGACAATACTCTTTGTGCATAAAACCAGATAACCCTGAAGCAAATGTAACTTATCCAATTGAAGAACATAAAGCTTATTTAACTTGGGTAGATTTTGAGCAATCCTCCAAGCCTATTTTTTTTGGGATTCAAGATAGTTCTGAAGGAAATAGCTCGTCCGAAAGCAGTCCTCAAAACAATCCAAATCCTGAAAAACTCGAGGAAGATGAAGAAAACAAAAAGGCAAAAACTCCTTCAACTGAAGAAGTGAATGCCCTTTACGAAAGACTTTTACAAGAAACTGAATCAAAAAGTGAACCGTTGGAAAACGACATCCCAAATTCTAATCCTGTTCAAGCTGGCAGAGACTATTAATTCAATGAATCGATTCTGCCCCCTCATTTTATGGCTTATTATTTTAGTGACCCCTGCCCTATCCTCGGCCGATGCTGTTCGCATAGAAACCTCTTTTGATCCGCCAAACATAACTCTGGCAAACACCTCAAACTATAAAATTGTGGTTCATGGAAGTCAGCAGGGACCAGTAGGTGGTCTTCCCACAATAGATGGACTAAGGTTCTCCAACCCACCGCAAACTTTTCGGTCAGCTTCGTTTATCAATGGAGTTCCATCGGTTCGGTTCGAGTTAAGCTTTACCGTAACACCTCAGAGGGAAGGCACTTTTATTGTACCTGCCTTACAGCTTAATATAGAGGGCAAACCCTACCAAGCTCCTGCTGCCAAGCTTTCTGTGGTTCCCCCAACCCAAGCGGATAAAATTCGTCAGGCCGAGCGTCGCAATCAGGAGAATAACCTAAAGCAGGCTGCTTTTCTTGAATTTAAATGCCCCCGACCTTTCCTGTTTAAAGGAGAAACAGTAGAGGCAACTGTTAGTCTCTTTTTGTGGGATAAATTACCGGTTACGCGAATTGATCAAGTCCCATTAAAAATTGGAGACGAAATTTCTATAACTGAATTGGGCCAACCAAACGAAGAACGCGGAGTTCGTAGGTTTAAGAAAAGCTATTCCGTATATTCGTGGAAGCTTGGCCTTACAGGATCCCTACCCGGAAAGCATAATATATCTTTTAGCTCATCCATTCGTGTTCGTGTTCGCAACAATAGAAACTCCCGCCTGTCTAACCCCTTTTTTAATGATCCATTTTTTGGGTTTGGCAGAGAGGAAAGCCTGGAAATTAAAAGCCAACCTCAACAGCTTGAAATCCGGCCCCTGCCTTCCCTACTTCGACCTACAGGCTTTCAAGGTGCAATCGGTAAATTATCAATAAATTCATCTCTCGATACCAATCGGGTCTCGGTCGGCGACCCCATAAAACTTACCTTGACACTAAGTGGTAGCGGGAATTTTGCAGCTATGCCGGCACCCAAACTTTCAATAGGAGAAAATTTTAAAGTCGGTCCACCCGCCTTTTCTTTTCAAGGAAACGAGGTAACCATGCAGAAAGGATCTCAAACTTTTGAATTTGTTATCACACCTTTGCAGGCTGGTTTACTTGATATCCCTCCCGTAACCTTTTCCTTTTTTGACCCATCGGAAGAAAAATATTTTTCAATAGGGTCTGAATCTCATTCTATTCGTGTAGACCCTGGCGAAATATGGACGGACCCAAATCAGAACAACCTCTCTACCCAAAACTCAGTTCCCGCTGTTTCCCGGCAAGATTTGTTCCAAACCGAATCAGAACCGGGTCAGTGGGTAGAAATCTTAACTACTCCCAAGCCATTTAAATCTTCTATTTTCTGGATTACTCAATTCGGGTGCACAATTGCTGCTGCAAGTATTATGATCTTTCGCATTCGAAGAAGAAATCCAAAACTGGAACTACGTAAGCAGAAAGAAAAACTTCTCGATGGAAAAATCCGTGAAGCTTTAAAACACAAAGATACTTCTGGTTTCCACCAGGCCCTTAGAAGGAAAATCCGCTTGCGGGTAGGAATTGCCTGTGATCAGACAAATACCTCTGCTCTATCGAGTTCGGAGATCATCAAACTTCTAAAACGGAAACAATTTTCTGAAAATGTTGTCGCTGATATCCTCGATCTTCTACAAGTGTGCGATGATTTGGAATATGCCCAAAATCCTAATAATGTCACCACTCTTGAACTTGTATTTAAGAAAGCATCTGCAACTTTGAAAAATATAAAATGAGTAGAATTTACCTGAAACTGTATTTTTTTATTTCTGCAATCTATTTTGTTTTGCTACCAAGTTTAGGGGCTTCAAATAATAAATTATTTTATGATGCAGTACGTGCTGAAGCCTCAGGAGACTTGGTTAAAGCAGTTGATATTTACTGTAAAATTGCCGAATCTGAGCACTCAGCCAACCTTCATGCGAACCTGGCAAACCTCTATTTCAAATTAGAAGATTATGCCCGTGCTATTCTTCACTTGCGTAAAGCAATTTGGCTTGATCCTGAAAATCGCGAGCATTCAACCAACCTAGCATTTGCCATGAAAATGGGTGGGGTTGAAGATCAAACCGAACTAGATTTTGCACCGGCTTTTTCAGTTTATTACCAAACTCATTGGTTAATCGCATTTAACCTTCTATTCTGGACAGGAATTTTTGTGGCTTCATCGTTTCTCCAGCCTTCTTTTCGAACTGCTAAAGTCTATGTGCTTGGAGCTTTTTGGATCGCTGGGCTCTTTTTTTCAGGATGGGGATGGTATCAGTCAAATTTAAGTTCCTTGAATCTAAATAGGGAAGTTATCGCAATAAATGCGACAAATCAGGAAAATGAGTTAAAAGAAAACTTGGCCCTGAGAGTTTTTGCCGGTAGTGGCAGTGAGGCAAATACAGAAGTTCCTTTAGGTTCGAGTTTATTTTTGGATTTGGATGGCAATAACCTTCCTCGTTTTCATACAAGTCCGACTGGTGATAAATGGTTTTTAGCACGAAGTGCTTCAGGAACAAACAAGGGTTGGGTTAGAGAGGAAGAAATTGAATCCATCCTTGAGCTCTCCATTAAGTAAAAATCGCAACTAAACCTTGTGAAGAGGTATTCAAATTAATTTGTCAGGATCGATTCGTTCCAAGGCAAAATATTCTCCACGGAACTTTTCTTCGACTACCTTGCGTACTGTTGGTGGTAGAGACCCTATTCTTTCCTTAATTTTGTCTGGGTCGGTTGATTGTCGGGGGGGCTCTCCTTCAATATTCTGCGTATCAGCATTAGGAAGATCTGTATCTGCTAATTCCTTTTGCACAAATTCGTCCACTTGAACAGATTCGCTTACCGAAGCATTTTCGATTGTTTCGGCAGGCTTAACTGGTTTTTTATCCAATCCGAGAATTTCACTTGGTTCCCCGCTAACCAAAACTTTATGATCCGAAGGTCTAATGCTTTTTACTGGATCATTTTTTGTAAGATCCAACACGGTGTCTTTTATCGGTTCAGGTTTGGCCTTTAAATTCGTTTTTTTTTTCGCTTCTTGAGGAACCAATTTCGATATTTTACGAATTACCTGATCGATCGAGCGAGTACGACCCGCTTCTATGGCACGAAAAAGAGTAACTTCAAAATTAGCTTTTTCAGAAAGACCTGAACGTACTAGAGATTCTCCATCTCTTAAAGCATCCAAGATCCTCGATACTTGTTCGGGAGATAAAGCTTCGCAGTCTGATTCCCTTAAAGATTCGACTAAGCTCGAGCGAAATCTTTCGGAGAGATCTAATAAAGCTCTGTAAAAATCCAATCCATTCTCTGAAAATTTATCGGTTATAGTTAAAATGGTATCGTAATTAGCCGTAAGTACTGACTCGCTTAATTGATTGATCATTTCAGATGATGCTAATCCGTAGACCTCCAAAACATCTGATTGGGATATCGATTTCCCGCAAAATGAAATCATCTGATCTAAAATGCTCTGAGCATCCCGCATTCCTCCCATCGCCATACGGGATATAGCATCTAAAGCATTTTCGTCTGCATCAATCTGTTCATGCTCACAAATTTCTTTGAGTTTACCTGTTATTAGTGGTGCAGGAATAGATCGAAATTCAAACCGTTGGCAACGAGATACAATTGTCGGCAACACCTTTTGTGATTCAGTAGTTGCAAATACAAATTTAACATGGGGTGGAGGTTCTTCCAATGTTTTTAATAAGGCGTTAAAAGCCTGCTGACTTAGCATATGTACCTCATCAATTACATATATTTTAAATCTGCATTGAGACGGTGCGTATTGGCACTCGTCCCGCAAGTCCCTGACCTGCTCAACCGAATTATTTGAAGCCCCATCAATTTCGATTACATCTAAGCACCGGCCCTCCATAATAGACTTACCTATCTCTGAATCTTCTGGTACTTCAAGGGTTGGACCATCTTCCCAATTCAAGGATTTAGCAAATAAACGAGCCGATGTAGTTTTGCCCGTACCCCGAGGCCCAACAAATAAATAGGCATGGGCTATTCTCCCCAACTCAATTGCATTGCCCAGAGTACGAACCACATGGTCTTGACCGACAAGTTCGGAAAATTGCTTGGGTCGCCAACGGCGGGCGATTACTTGATAGGCTTCGGAGGACATGGTGAAAAGAATATCTATTGTTCCTCTTTGCCAACCGTGCAAGTCAAACTAAACAAGTTTGAAAATTAATGGCAAAAAAAGGCACAAAAAAGGCCAGGCACCCCACAGCACACAACTCTTGTGATTACCGCTGCTTCCTTCCGGACCTCACGGAGTTCATCCAATCGTCGTCGCATGGGACCCGACCTTAGACCTAATTATCAGATATTCGATCGACCTAAGCAACGACTTTTTCAAAATTTATGTAGTTAACAAATTGCATGCCCCAATCTTTTAACTTTGCCATTTCCACCTTAAAGTATTTGAAAATCCTGATGGGAAATTCATTTGGAACGCTCTTTCGTATAAGTTCCTGGGGGGAAAGCCATGGTGGTGGCATTGGTGTGGTCATCGACGGTTGCCCGCCCAGACTTCCTCTTGGTGTTGAAGATATTCAACCTGATTTAACCAGAAGGCGCCCCGGCCAAAGTAAAATCACTCC
>Ga0209632_10003186_pt1 | contig 15296 bp, 9 predicted proteins | sample COG_10_FD_184754 | JGI IMG/M metagenome (GOLD analysis project Ga0209632, IMG submission 184754) | Pelagic Microbial community sample from North Sea - COGITO 998_met_10 (SPAdes) (version 2) | ecosystem: Environmental > Aquatic > Marine > Neritic zone/Coastal water | place: Helgoland, sampling... | reverse complement strand
GTTATGAAAGCGTCCGGCTCCGCCTTCAAAATGTGTGCTAGGGTCAGTGTATATTCTGCCACCGAGCCGATCTAATTTCTCCAATATTGTAATACATCTATTCGGGTTCTCTTTTATTAATTTATACGCCATATATAATCCAGATATGCCGCCTCCAATTATTATTGTATCCATTATATACAATAATGAGTTAAATATTTAAAACAATAATGTTAATTTTTTGTATATGAAGTATTTGGTCTACGAATTATTTAGTGGTGTAGGGTTATGTAATCAATTATTTTCATTTGAAACCGCCATATATTTAGCAAATGTAATGAAGAGGAAGTTGATATTAATTATTAAGAATCCACTATGTCACTGTGGCCGAAGTTCTTGGGAATTTGGATATTTCCTGAATTTTTTCACAAATGATTATGAGAAGTATTTGCCAAACGGTTTTGAAGTATATTATAAAGATCTCCCGAAAGAATTACTGCCGCATTTGAGAACCAATAAGACATTAGAAACAGACAAGTTCTCAAATATTGTATTTGTGGATCACGATTTAATTACAACTGCGAATCAACAGAATATAAAGGATTTTTGTCATTACCGAAAACCAGTGTCATTTAATTTGAATGAATTTACGGATGTGTATATTCATGCTACAAAGAGCAATGCCAGTCGTTGTTTTTATAATTTCATGACAACCCAAGAGAACTACCAATTAATGTCTGACATATGTGGCTCAATAAAATTCAAGCCTATTTACTACAAGATTGCGCACCAGATATATAATGAATTACCAAAGGGAAAAAATGATTTCATTGTCTTCACCCATTTACGTTTTGGTGATGTTCATAAAGACAAGGCATTTTTGGAACGTAGTAATTCACTTATTGTTAAGAACCTCACTCAATATTTTGAAGGTCATCGCACGAATATGATTCAACAAAAGACGTATTGTCTTGTGGACAATAAAAACAACAAACCATTTTTTGAGTCAATGAAGAAATATAACATGCAGCATATAGATCAGTTTAGTAATAACAAATTGAAAAATTATTTACAAGATAATCAGATGACGTATCATGAGAACTATGAAGTAACAAAATACGAAGTAAGTAATGCTATTATTGATATGATTTTGGCGTCTCTCGCGGATGAATTTCTGGGTTATGTTTCAAGTACGTTCAGTCACTACATACAATATATGCGATTTAGAGAAGATAAATCATATTACAACTATTGTAATTTAGTGCATAATAACAGTTCATTATGTAGATTGAGACAAATAAAAGAGAGTGAATGTGAATGGCTTCGTCTAGGTTTCTCGGGTGGTCATCCATGTAGTTGGCATTATTTTTTCAAACCACCGGTATATCGCCCGAATACATATTTTGCGATACATAATAAGATTGATGGATTTGGTTCTCAATTACAGGCTTGTTTTTCGTTAATAGCCTATTGTCATTACAAAGAGTACACTTATGTTCACAATCCTTTTTATAAAATGCATCATAATGACGAAGAATTGGCTAATTTTCCAACAATAATGAATAGTTTCATAAATTTAGAAGAAAAATTTCAAGGAATTAATACAATGACAAATCATGAAAAGAGCCAAGTTCATCGTGTAAAAGAGGGCTACTTTGTTCATGGTTCTCTTAATCCGGAATTTTTTTACAATAAAGAAGTATTGGAACAATTGAGAACCTGTTACTATAGTAACCCAAAACCGAGTCTAGAACACATTTACAAACCTGATACATATAATGTGGCATTGCATATAAGACGTGGTGATGTAGGAAAAACAAACCGTCATAGTAGTAGATATACACATAATAATAATTATATAGAAATATTGGGTTCTCAACAATTGCCAGAAAATACGGTGATACATATATTTTCAGAAGGAACCCTAGATGATTTTCAAGACATAAAAACAATATATCCAGACGCCGTGTTTCATTTAAACACAAATATACAGGAAACATTTCATGGTATGGTAAAGGCAGATCTGTTAGTCATGTCAAAGAGTTCATTTTGTTATTGCGCTGCTTTATTGAATGAGAATAAAGTAAACGGAACAATAATCAAAAATTGGTGGCATAAACCATTGAAATCGTGGTTATAATTTTGTTTGTGGTAAATATATAGAATTATTGTTTATTTATATTATATAAAATGAGTATAATTATCCAAATGTCTGGTGGAATAGGAAACCAGCTGTTTCAATTGGCCAATGTATATAGCCTATCTAAACAATATAATCGTAAATTAATTATAAGTGATAAAAATTCTTCACCGCGACCTTGTTATTGGGAGTCAATATTTCAAAAATTCAAACCCTATTTGATAAGTCAACAAGAGTTCTCAAAAATGAAGCCAAGAAGTCGTTCATATAATTGGGCGCTTACGAGGTTTGAATATAGACCCATAGAATTATTTGAAAATGTACCATGTTATAATATAGAAGGGTTCTACCAATCATACAAATATTTCAATTTATATGAATTCAAGACCATGTTGGAATTGTCAATAAAACCGCATAATTATAAAATAGAGCCGAATGATGTATGTATACATATTCGTCGCACTGATTATATGCAAAATAATTTCCATAAGGTTCTCAATTTAGATTATTATTTAAATGCTTTGGATCTAATTGAAGACAAGGGAAAGATTTATTGTTTTTCAGATGATATTCAATGGTGTAAAAACAATTTCAAGAATTATAATATAGAATTCGTGAATTTTGGTAACGAAATAGATGAATTATTGTTTATGAGCACATTTCCAAATATGATAATAGCCAATAGCACATTCAGTTATTGGGCGGCTTTATTGGGTAATCCATTAAGGGTTATTTGCCCTTTTTATTGGTTTCAACGTAATTGTCATTTAAATACAAAGGATTTGAGACCAGAATCGTGGATTATTATCAATGATGAGGATGCACATAAAAAATGTAAATTCAATAAAAACGTATTCAATGTTATTAGTCTGGGATCCGCCTGTTGTGTAGTTCATAATATACATGAAAGTATTTATAACCATTTAGGTCCTATTTATCGTCAATCTAATAATTCCACTAATTTTTTTGATTGGTTAATAAGTGATTTCCGTAATATTTTATGTGTATTTGAGAACCTATGTTTCCGCGATGACAGTTTCTTGGATAGTTCTAATTTTAAATTTGAGGATGTGAATGCCAAACCACAAGAACTTCGTGGCGGATGGTCATCTACATATAGAAAAGTGGAACATAATAATCCAAATATGAATTTCGTGGCTCTTCATGATGTGCCAAAATATTGTATGACGATGCCGGAAGAGTTCTCAAATAAATATAAGCGCCGTTTTGATCGTTTGTATTTCAAATTAATAGAAAATGAGTCCATATATTTCATACATTGTTTTGATTTCCAATGGCTCAACCCTTATTTTCCAAGTGAAGATGAAATAAAGACATTTTTTGATTATGTTCTCAAAATAAATCCATATTTAGATTGCAAATTGTGTTTCTTTGTTCATCCAAAGTATCATGATACAGTGAAAACAAAATACAAATTTTATGAGTCCATTGAGAACCTGGAAGTATTTTATTTACAAAATATAAGAGAATCATCGGATTGGAAAGCCGACCATTTAAATTGGAAGTCATTCTTTGAATAATATTATAATATTATTATTATAATATTTACATTTGTGATTAATTTTTATTTATTAACACATAATCCTCAGTATTATATAATAATTGCAAAACAATACCCCACATTTGTGAATCACACCAATCATCAATATAAATATTATTTGATTCATAAATCGCTTTGATAAACCCAAATAAGTCTTTATTATTACGTAATAATCCTAAATTCAATCCTAATACATTTGTATATGGTCCACCTTTTGGAAAAGATTTTATTTCTTTATTAAATACCTCTTTGAAATAGTTTATTGTAAAATTATTTAAACTAACAGATGCGATTTGGCAATCCTCTTGCCATGAATCATAACAACACACTTTATTCTCAATAAATGAGAACATATCCAATACATTATTTTTGTATATTACATCTTCATCTATTCGTATTATTTTATCATATTTTTCCAAATATTTCCAGAAATCGCAAAACCAAAAATTGTGCTTATTGTGTTTTCCTAATTCATTTGACGTTTTATTTACATTTTCATTTTTAGACACATCAACAAACTTAATCAATAAATCAGGTGTAGATTTATAAATATGCATTTGATGTCGCAGTGAAATATTACCGTTATAGAAAATAATATAATCAATATCCTTTTGATTATTTTTTTCCAATTCTTTATTTCGTCCAATTAATGTCTTATAATGTAGTGTTTGTTCATAACCACTAGCAAGACCAATAATTGCAGTCTTATTATTATGGTATTTATGTTTGTAATAATTTTCCTTAAATAATTTTAAATCACGAAGTTCGTTTAAAGATTTATATGTGTGATAATATTTGTCACTTATATCCCAAAATACGGTATTTTTATTTAATGCTGCACCTAATGTACCATATCCACCCATTGAAGGCATATAATATTCGGTACTAATCATAGTTTTAAAATCCTGGTCAGTATTATTAGTACTTAATATGCTTGTATTTTCATTAATAGTTTTAAAATGCGTTATTAAATCTTGCACAAATTTTTCTGATTCATCTCCTTTGTCGCGCCTTGTACATCCATACATAATGAATATATTATCCAATGATTTCAACAATTCGGTATTTTTTTCTGAAAAAATAACATAATCTTGTATAGACATGTTTCCGCCATTAGGCCACCAAATCCAGTCAAATAATCGTAAATGTACAACAAGGGATTTTTTTGGTGCAATATTATAACTTGAATCTATTACAACATTGTACAGTGTATCATAATCAATATGATCACTATTTTTTAATTTATAATATTCAACTGCCAATGATTGTTTTGGTTTTGGAACGTTATTATGTCTAATACAATCACCAAACCTATAATTTAACTTCATAATATATACTTTTATTTAAAATTTTATATAAAAACACAATATAATATATATTAAATAAATATATGACAGAAGTCAGTAAAGTCAATACATTTAAAATCAAATATATAAATCCACAAATGTATGTATGCGGTTGTCATATTGATAATATATTGCTACATAAGGATTTTTGGCTGATTAGAAGAAAAGGCGCAAAATTTTTTAAAGAAATATCTGAGGAAGACAAAGACAATATATTAGTAACAAGTAATGAATTGGAACCATTAGTATTTTATAAAGATGGTCCATTAATTAAATGTGTAAAAACACAAAGAGCTTTATCGTGTTTTACTTGTAAAAATGAGGCACGTGGTGGGTCTATGTTATTTTTAACAAAAAATAATAAAGGTAATATTTTATTTGACAAAGAATTATTTTTAGGTAAAATATTGAAATACTATAAAAGTCCCATTTATCCTGGTTTTGGACATAAAGGTGGTGGATATATTCATAACTCAATGCGAGTACCAACAGAAAAGGATCCTATAATTGCTTATCACATTGATGAAAGAAATGAATCAAGTTTTTTTATTGAGTTTGAACCTGTTGGAACAATAGATGTTGTATTGGAACATCCGCCAACCAGTGTTTAATACATATTATTAGAATTACCTCTATATAAACTAATAAACATTGGGATATTACCCATACTTCCTGATACTACGTGCTTACATTGTGACATTATTTTTACAATCGCCAAGAAATATTTCACATAATGGTGATTATTAGGCATACATTTATCCACACTATTATTACACTTTTTCATAGTGCGGGTTTCATCTTTAAAGATAACTGCGTCTTCAAATATTTTTGTTGCTGCTTCCACAAACTCCAATTCATCGCTTTGTATGAGAACTTGAGATTCTGGGTTCTCATTTTTCAATGATTTTCCCTTTTCAATTACTTCTTCGTAGGATTTCAATACTGTTTCCGTTTTTTTATCATTACCGCGATAAAATAATACAATAATGTTCTCATAATCCAGATTATATTTAGTTTCTAATTCAGTTACAAGAGTCTTAACGTTTTCACTAAGTGAGAAATATTTATCAATAAATGGTATCAATGATTCAAAATCAAGAGATTTGTATGGCTTAAATTGGTCATGATAATGGAATTTGATAAAATGTTCATAATTAATATCCTCTTTATTATCGCATTTTTCAAAGAATTCATATGTTATGTCTTGGTTCTCATTTTCCTTGTTTTTATAGAGTAAAAATTGTTCGCTACAATCAATATCTTGTGGACACTTCTTATTTTTGTTAAAATACTGAATAATATCGTAGAGCTTCACCGAACAACACGAAAAGAATCCTGACCCCGGTGCCACAACTTTACCGCCATGTCGTATTGTGAGAACATTATTATCAATAACTTTCTCTGGTTCTCCATCTTCACTCATATTTAAAAATACACGTTTAAAGTTATCCGCACATTGTTTTACGCTTACTGTGTCACATATGAATTCTCTTGGTTTAAAGTCATTAATTTTAGATAGAAATTCTTGATATTTAGATTCAAACTCTTGTTGGTTCTCAAAAAAGACTCCACACCGATCATCCCAGAAAGGAATAGTAGTCCCTGGTACATCAGGACAACCCTTCCAACCATGTTGTTGTTGCATATTTTTCACAGACCATACACATAATGGTATGTCACAGCTTAATGCTTCTTGTAGCCCAAACCCTTGACTTTCATGCCGTCCAAGCCAAATTCCATGACTACATGTTTGTAAATATTTCAAGTAATCGTCTTCTTTGTATGAACCATATCTAAAAGTTCTAAATGCGATGGATTTATCTTTCAAATAGTTCTCAACAAAAGCCAATTCATTTGGGTCACGCTGTTTGAACATAACAAACAGATTATTACCTTTATTTTTAGGTGGTTTGAATTTATCAATTTCAACTGGAAAAGGGAAACTCTCAACAGGAATATGTTTCTCAGCATTCATATTTACCCATACTTCTTTTGCCCATGGACTAGGTTGTAAATATACACAATTTTTCTGATTATGTATGCGTTGTATTTTGGCATCAGGGAAAATAGATAAATGAGGTCCAAATACAAAGCGTTTTTTAGGATATTTTCTAACATCAAATGGCTGACTTGGACAAAACACGACATCCGCATCTTCAATGTCGTCAATAGTTCCATATACCAAATCATAATTGAGATATTGACAAATCATTTCCATTCCTTTCTTATTTTTATGATGATATTGATGATTTAATATAAGCAACATTTTATCACCTTTTTTCTCATATTTTTGACTCACAACAGTATTAATATGTGTTTGTGTTTTCGTACTATTCGTCCATTTTTGTGCAGGGCTATTATTACTTCTATAAAGCCATATTTCATTACGTTGATCTGTTACACCACCCTTAACATCAATAACCGCCTTTGTTTTTTCATTCATAATAATATCATTTTCCCATAACCATTGACTGTTCTCATTTGGGCTGTCTACTAAGATCAATTCATTTTTATCACAACTCAAGTATTTTTTCACACCTTCGTTGAAAAATTGTTTATTCTTATAACTCCAACATATATTGGCGGATCTTTCAAGAGGAGATATTTTTACCTTATTATTATTAAAATCAATATATTTGTTCTGATTTTTCAATTGTATTTGAATAGAATCATTGTTTTCTTCTAATACAAAATCCCATTGTTGAGCTTCACTGTAATTAGATTTATATAACCATACCTCTTTGCGTTTATCGGTCATACCACCTTTTATATCAATAGACATGTTTTTATTAGCATTAATAACAAATCCTCCTTCTTGTATCTTCCATGATGCTTTTGTCTTTGAAACAACCAGGTCATTTTTATTGTCAAAAGACAAAAACATACCTGTTTCAACATGTGTAATTACTCCATTTTCCATTTTCCATAAATCCGTACTTTCATCTCTAATACGGATTTGCGTCCCTTCTATTTTCATGTAATTCTTACCATATTTGGATTTAATTTTGAATTTCATATTGGGGTTCAAATCCACATGATTAATCTTAGGACTTTCATCAATCAAATCGTCTTGTAAACGGTATTGTTTACCAATAAACTGTGGATCTGATGGTACCGAAATATCATCATCATTTACTTTGCGTCCATTATTTGAAATATGTGCCATATTATCATTTTTTAACATATACCACAACTGGTCATTTAAAAATATTTGATCCACATTATAAGGTCTCTCTTTATAGTAACCATATAGTTCGCGAATAATCTGTGTTACTTCCTTGAATTTGTATTTTTCATGAAACGTCTCGTTATTTATACCAAATAACCCACCCATAATACAATGCATATGACACCTATGATCCCGAATACAATGTAATGTTTTACCCGAATCCATCCATTGTCTCACTAAATCGGCTTCACGCATACTTAGTCGCGAATCCGCGTCACGAGATACCCAGAACTTCACATTTTTATCGTCTAAAGGTAGCCATCTCCAAAACATTCCTTCCCAATTCATTTTATTTACACCTTGATTTATGCATTTAATCGTAGTTGCACCCATTGTTTCATATGTTTTTATGTATTTATCAGGAACAGTCTCATTATAATAAATCCGGACTTGCCATGTTGGAAAATGAATTTTCGCCAACTTTATGTTCTCTTCCATACCTTTAATATAAGTTGCTTTGGAACCATACAAACAGAAACTCAATACATTAATTTTTCCATTTGTTTTTGGAGCTTCAACAATCTTTGGTTTAGTTTGAGAACTTGGTTTGGATTTTAACTTCAATTTCATCATTTCGTCTCTATTATATATATTTTCTAAATTTATTTTATTGACATTATTAACCAATGAATATAATAAATTTCGCGTTTCTTCATTACTTTCTTGGTCTATAGTTATGTTATTATTTACAGATTTGAATTCCTTAACACTGCCATTCTTGGATATAGAACGTTTGCATATATACACGTTGTTTATTTTATAGAGTCTGTCTATACATACGCCCAAATATCCATCAGCACCAGCACGTATTGGAAAAAAATTATCATATAATACTCTTGCGGATTCTTGGGTTATTCCGTAACAACCAGCATCCGTAATTCCTCTATGACTCTGTACGAACAATGGATTAAAGTTTTTGAACTCTGGTTTGATTTTATGTGCATTTCCCAAATAGAGAATTTCCCAATCTTCAGGAATATGTGGAATAATTTCTTCAAATAATGTATCCATATTTTGTGCGAAAATAAAATCATCTTCTAATACTAAACAACGGGAATACCCCTTTTCTAACATGTCATAATATGCTAGAAAATGACCATAAGAACAAGCAATAATACCCGACTTATTGACAATGTCCGCGTGACCACGTCCTTTACACCAACATTTATCACCTTTATCATTAATTATATCCTCTTTACAATGTTTGTTACCAGGATATGCAACAATATCATTTACCTTAATTTTTTCATTATCCAATATATTTTTATTGATTGCGTCAATGATGGTAATATTGGTTAAATTAAAACGCTGTATCTGATCAATAATAGAAATTTTTCTATCATGTAATTCATCTAAATGAATAATATATATTTGATCAAAATAACTAGACAAATTCATATAAAATATTTTTTATTTTATATTAATTATTTTTACTAATAATTCTGTCCATCCCCATGCCCACAGTCCCAATATAATAATGGTTGATCTACATAAACCAAGTCTGTATGTTGTAATGCTCTTAACCAATATTCGTAATCTGGTGCCCACAATTGATTACTAAAACTCCCCACCTTTTCAATTACATCCTTGTGTATTATAATACTTGAAGCAATACAACAATTATGAACTGAAAGGAATTCGCGATTCCATATTTCTGGAAACCCATTCTCCATCAATTCTTTTTTACCTTTTCTATTAAATATATTCTTAATTACACCCAAATATTTTTGTTTATTGTAAATAATATACTTTTTAGAAGGATCGTATATTCCCTTACCAAAATAACCGTCACTACAACTCATCATACAATCAAACCCTTTCATCGCATTGACCTGTTTTTCTATTTTGTCAGGCATCCAATAATCGTCATCATCTATAAATGCCATATACGTTCCACTGGCGATTTTCATGCCCACACTACGTTGAAATCCTCCTGGAGATGCGTGCCCGAACCGGGCCTTGGAATTTTTATCCATATTCACTACAATACAACCTTCAAATTTATAATTATAATAGTCTTCTTGACTAGAACCATCATTCACAATGATAATTTCTATATTCTTATATGTCTGATTTCTAACGCTCTCTAAAGCATTCAATAAATATTGAAACCGATTATATGTTGGAATAATAACACTGACTAAATCCATATACATTATTTTTTATTTTATTAAGAATTTTCCTACGAAAAGTCTTCTCTATAATGTAACAACAATACATCATAAAATTCGCCGTCAAATTTATCCCTATAATGAATATGGTCTGTTCCGCAGAAAATAATTAATCCATTACTGTCGCAATCTAAACTCAAACATTCTTCATGTGGTGGTGTGAAATCATAACGCCCTTTGTTTTTAATAGGCTGTTTGGTCTTATGACAATATATTGGCCAGTCTTTGTCCTTGTTCACCAAGAATGATACGGTAAATTCACAATCGGGTCTGTCTGTGTGTGCCGGTAAATCACTGTCTTTTACATATGAAGACAAATATGTATATGTTGGCATCAATTTCTTTTTTGTAATTTTCTCAATCAATGGTAATGCTTCATAATGCAAGAACCTGGAAAATGGTTCATTATTTGATTTATAACGGTTTGCCTGTCTGTCTCCTAGTGCCCACACATTTTCCTTTATTGTCTTACGGTAATATCCTTGTAATAGTTCTATCATATTAGGATGAACAACATCAGATAATATCACAGGATTGTATTCGTCAAAAACATAATCGGGTTCTAGTAAAGCCTTATTTAGACCCTCATTTTTTTGTTTCAAAACATCAAATTGTTGAATACATTTATTAAAGTAATCAAAATCGCCGCGAAAGGAATATTTAAAACTATTATGTCCGCCCCATACTCGTTTCACTTCATTATTACGGAATTTTGTCAATACTTCATCAAACGTCTTATAATGGTCCTCCTTCTCTTTTACTTCACATGTAACGTTTTCTCGCACGCGATCCGTCTGAAAAACACTCTTTACATTAGAAACGGTCTGATTATTTAATTCTCTTACATAAATATTGACAATATAAGATGGTTCATTTGTCAAATTTCTAATTGTATGTATCATATTGCTGTCGCGCTGTGTTGTTTCCATCACATTATCATAAAATATCATATCTCCACATTGTAATGTTGTTGTTGCATTCAAATTATTAAACAAATATTGTATGTTGTTTTTCAACACAATAGTGATTGTTTGAAGTCGTTGTCCCAATTTAGCTGTGTATTTCTTTCCATCAACACTTTCTACATCATATCCATCATAAAATGGACCGTGATTTTGTTTAGGATCGTATTTAATTACATTCATGTTCTCAAAATATTTGCTCTCTATTTTCAAGAATGACGCAATGTTATCAATGAGTTCAACATGTTGTTCGTTCTTTAACCATGCGCTCGGAAAACGGGAATTAGAAAATTGACATTTACCGATTAACATATCGCATATATCCTTTGATAAATACTTATTATTCACATAAATATTCTTAACATCATGTATTTTGATCAATTTATCATTTTTCTGTGAATTCAATGTCAGACTTTTTATCAAAGTACTATGTTCCATGGTTTTTTGCTCATGAATCTTGTAATACTCTGGATTCAAATTAATATAAGGCACTGATTTCTTCATATGACGAAACCACAAATTGAATATGAACTTTTCACCTTTTTTAACAGGCATTCCTGCGTGTTCCGATAGATGATGCTTATTAATAGTATCCTTATAAACATTATCAAATACTAATAACTTACCTTGTTGTGCAGATACTTCTTTGTTTAATTTAGTGAATCTAGTAGAACCTCCCTCTTCAACAGTATTTAAATATACTAATGCGGTTTTTAGTCTTGGACCACCAAATTTCACACATCGCAATGATTTTTCAGACCCATCATTATCCCAACTATCATAATGAGCACGATATTCATTATTTTCACCGTAATATACGATTTGGAACTTCTCAGCATTTTCAATTGGAATACCTACTTGATTACTAATTTTCAAAGCTAAATTTGTAGTAATACTATCATGAAAATGGTCTATCCAATTAGTCTTACTTGTACGCCCTACCGATTTATAACCTCCTTTATCATTACTCACAACACTGTCTATCAAATTCTCTTTTCCGAGTTTCATCATATGTTCGCATTCTTCTTTTGTTACATAATTATCAATAGTATAAACATTTGGGTCTTCACATAAGCAAGTATTTATTTGTTCTTTTGGTTCTTCTTCTTCCTCTATTTTAATACGTGTATATTCATCACTACATAATGATGGACTTTCTGTAAAACAATGTTCAGCCATTTATAATGTCTTCACTTATATTTTTATACATATTTAAACATAAATAATTAAAAAATTGAATTGAAATAAATAATTGAATAATATTTCATTAATACTTATATAGTTATAATGGAACAATGTATGATATGTGTAGAGCCTTTTACTAAATATAAAAGAGTATGTATTAAATGCGAATATTGCGACTATAATGCGTGTAAGGTCTGTGTTGAAAAATGGATATTGACCCAAACTAAGCCTAAATGTATGAACAATGAATGTGATCGCGAATGGACTAGAAAATACATTAGTAATGTATTTTCAAATAAATTTGTTAATAAAGATTTGAAAAAACATCGCGAAGATATATTATTTGACCAACAAAAAGGCAAAATGCCTGCAACACAACAATTAGTTGAAACAGAAATTCAATGTGAAAAATTAGATGATGAAATTAGAACACTTGATCACCAAAAATTTGCTCTTGATAGAAAGATCAGAAGTTTATATATTAAAAAAAGAGAAATAAGGGGTGCTAAAAAAAGAAATCAATCCAATTTTCATAAGAAATGCACATTTGAAAATTGTCGTGGATTTTTAAGCTCTCAATGGAAATGCGGGATTTGTGAAAACTGGACATGCCCTGATTGTCATGAAGTCAAAGGAAAAACCCGAGATTGTGAACATGTTTGTGATGAAAATACCAAGGCAACCGCAGCATTACTTGCAAATGATACAAAACCTTGTCCAAATTGCGGTGTTAATATACACAAGATTGATGGTTGTGACCAAATGTGGTGCCCTGAATGTCATAGTGCCTTTTCATGGAGAACCGGAACAATCGAACGAAATATACACAATCCACATTATTATGAATGGATGCGTCGCACTGGTGGTGAAATACCACGAGATGCGAATGAAGTTCAATGTGGTCGTGAGCTAGACCATAATTTAATTGGAAACATTACTCGTGGATTAAATCACATTGTCACACAAAATAAAATACAATATGAGCAAGACAATACTGACTTGGAAGGGGTTAATCCAGGAAGAAGAGGGGGGAAGATTCGAAATAGTTTACGAACTCTCTCTAACATGAGTAGTAGAATATCACGTGAAATAATTCATTATCGGTTCAGTGAATTACCACGTTATAATATTGATAATGATGATGAATTCGTTGATTTTAGAGTTAAATATTTACGTAATATGGTCAGTGAAAACGAATTCAAATATACATTACAACGAAAAGATAAAGTCAATAAAAAGAAACAAGATATATCTAATGTATTTACCATGTTTATTAATACATCCACTGACGTTATATACCGGTTTGTTGATTTCATTGAGCCTCCATATTGTTTAAAAATGTCGGAAAAAGAAAATATAAGAGAAGCCGCGAAAATATTGAACGAAATAAATACGATTATTATTTATGCGAATGAATGTTTGGAAGATATTGGTAAATCATATAATGTGAAGTCATTGAGAATAGACACATTTCAGATCAATTTGGCAATTGACGAATCATCAAATGTCCCTGTTAATATTTAATCTTTAAGGGTAACAAAATAAACAATATTATAAAAAATTATTTTTATGGTTTCATGTTTTTAGGTTTGACTTGTTCTCTATTATGTAATTTTTCTATTAATCCTTTGCGCTTTTCATATAAAGAATTACATTCCATATTAAAATAACTATCTTTATGGGAACTATAATTTGTATATTTTCTCTTATCAACTCCTCCACCTCTAAATTTTTTCACCTTATACAAATACTCATCTGACTGTGTTCTATAATGATTATTACGAATAATATTGCTATGACAATTTATGATTTTTAATGTTTTTTCTTCAATATTAAATTTAACATCATGAATACGTATATCTTTTATGTGTTCTGTTTTAAATATATTTTTTTTACCATCAACTGTTTTTGGATCTTTACATTTACGATGAGTTATTTTATTGTCTTCTATAACTGAAACTGGTTGGTCTTTACATTTGTGTGTAAATACTCTCCATATTAAATGTATCCAATCGTATGTGCTGTATTTATCACATAATAGTGATTTTATTGTAGTATTCGGTTCTACTGAATACATAAATTCGTCCATATCTACACATATTGTCCAATCATAAGATTTCAAATATTCAATATGTAAATTGTATTCTCGCGCCTGAATTTTGGTAGTAGCTTTAATCATCACAACATTATTATCTATTAGTGGTTGTAACCAATCTTTGTTTACTTCTAAATAATCATCAGTTGAATTATCATCTAATAATAAGAAATGATCTACACCTTCTTCTATATAATGATGTATGAACTCATATAAAATATGTCTCTCGTTTTTAAATCTAACCATTAAACATAGTGAAATCATATATATATAATCAATAAATATTTATAAATCTTTCTCCTCTTTTCCTTCATTCTCTTCTTTTTCTTCTTTATTTAATAAATTAAAATATTTCATATTTTCATTATATTTAAGTCTTCCATTAACCCAACAATGATAAAAATGAATATCACGTGAGTGAGCCATATTTTTTTGTGTAGTGTGTGGATTTAAATGTGGAAAAAATGGGTTATTACTCAAATAATTTTTTGTGTATATCATGACTTTTTTGGCAGATTGTTTTCCAAGGTATTTACATATTTGCAGTATATTATTATCAATAACGTCATTGTTTGCTTTGTTTGTTAAATAAGTAGCAGCAATTTGAAATGTTTTATTGTTATTTGCA
>Ga0209632_10003180_pt1 | contig 15309 bp, 10 predicted proteins | sample COG_10_FD_184754 | JGI IMG/M metagenome (GOLD analysis project Ga0209632, IMG submission 184754) | Pelagic Microbial community sample from North Sea - COGITO 998_met_10 (SPAdes) (version 2) | ecosystem: Environmental > Aquatic > Marine > Neritic zone/Coastal water | place: Helgoland, sampling... | reverse complement strand
TTTCTTTTTTGTAACCCATGAAAATTATTTGATAATTCACATCTTGTCTAGGGATTATTTCTACAAATAACTTTTGTTTTGTATGTTTCACAGTTTTTAATTTAATTCCAGAGGAAGAATAGAAATTTCCTGATTCCATAGCTTCAATCAAACTTAAAGCTTCAATTTTTTTAGAATTTACCATCACCCATCCCCTTCCTGTGTTGCTAAGATTTGTTGATTTGTGGTGATAATTATGACTATCATCTGTTGCAACACCTAAAAGTAAAGGTTTATTATTTTCGTAATAAGAAATATTAACTAAATCCCACATAGTTTCAAGATCAATATGTAAATCATCCCCCTCATTGTGAACTGCTGGGTGTCCATTGTAAACTTCAAAAAACCTTTCTCCATTTAGTTTTTTTAAATCCTCGACATTTATTCCATATCCAAAATTTGGGTGATTAATATGAGCAAACATTGGAATATTAAATTTATTTTTTTGTTCATTAACTGCATCAATAGTTTTTTGCATCACCTCATAAACAGAATTTCCTTTAAATGGATCTATTTTCTCTTGAATGTTAGTTACATTAATATGTACTGGTTTATTTTCAAAAGAGGATGTAACTTCTTCAGATCTGATTATTATAAAGGAATTTAAATCTTCAAGTTTAGACCTATATTCATTAAAAGTTTTTAATCTTACAATAGTACCTGAAGAATCTTTTTTTGACTCAACCCAATCTCCAAATCGATTAACATACTTTTCTAAAGTATTATTATTTAAATCTGATTGTTTAAGTCTGTACCAGTAAAAATCATCATCTGCAATAGTGTTATGATCAGATAAAGCAATAAATTGATAATCGTTTTCTTTATACCAATCGATTATCATTTCTGGAAAATCATCCCCATCACTCCAAAAAGAATGTGTGTGTAAATTACCTTTTTGCCAATATTGATCATCCAAATTATCATTGCATGAAAATAATGCTGTAATTATTAATAGTAAAAATAGTTTCATGTTTAATGTATTAACTAATTTTAGTAAACTCACAATTTTATTTAACAACAGACTCAAAATCTGAGGGATTTACCCAATTTGAATCTAATAATTCTCCGCTCATATGTCTATTATAAAAATTTCTGGTACGCTTTTCTGCATAGATGTAATTATCAAAAATTTCTCCATTTCCTAGTACTCGTGGATCTTTACTTTGCGTCAAATCACTAACTAATATCTTTCTTAGACTATCCTTTAAAGAAACATAATTCTTAACAATATTATTAATGCAGTATGGGTCATTTTTCAAATCATACAAAGTTTCTTTGGGCCGCTTTCCAAAAGCATAATTCCAATAATCAACAGTCTTTCCTTGTTTTTTGAGATTTAATATCTCAGTTTTAGTTGGGCTACCATCTGTGTTTAGGTAACCGGTCTCAGGGTTTCCAGCTGGCCAGCGTTCTGGCTTGAAGTTAATACTGTAAAAATATTGCCCCGCAATAATCGCTCTAACAGGGTAACCCTGATCATTTTCTCTACCAACATCATGTCTTTCTTTTCCAATAATCATATAATCTCTTTTTTTTATATTTGTTTCGTCGTTAAATATTGTTTTCCAACTTATTCCTGAAAAATTTTTCATTTGATGATTTTCAGAGTCGATACCAACAAGATCTAAAAAGGTTGGTGCAAAATCTGAAAAACTTACATAATCATTTATAATCCTTCCAGGATTTTTTATTCCTTTACCCCAACGTATTGCAAGAGGCAACCTGTTATCAAAAGGAAATACTTGACCTTTTACTCGTGGAAAAGGCATTCCATTATCAGAAGTGACAACAATAATGGTATTGTCTAATAAATTTCTATTTTCTAGTTCATTTATGACTCTTTCTAAATGACTATCAAAATATTCTATTTCAAAGGCATAATCTAGTATATCAGTTTTAACATTTTCAGATTCAGGCCAATAGTTTGGGACTTTTTCAATTTCATTAATTTCTTTTTTTCCATATTTAATTCCAGATTGGTATTCGTATCGACGGTGAGGTTCATGACCTCCCATCCAAAAAAAGAAAGGTTGATTGTTTTCTTTTTCATCAAGAAAATATTTAAAATTTTCAAAGTAATTATTATTACTTATAAATTTAGATGGAGGGTCAGTTTTGATTTTGCTAAAATCTTTTCCAATCAAATTTCTTTTTTTTCCATTTTTTAGTGCCAGACCAGGCGCCCAACCTTTTCCTGTTTTCCCTGTTTTGTAACCATTACTCTTTAAAACCTCAGGAAAGGTTGAAAACTTCTCTGGAAAAAAAGGAACGTGGTTTGTTGCTTCTTCTAAAAGCCAACTGTCACGACCAGTGAGAATGGTAGCTCTGGAGGGAGAACATTTAGCATTAGTGGTATAAGCATGGTTAAACAACAAGCCTTGTTGAGCAACGCGGTCAAAACCTGGCGTATTTATCCATTTAGTCCCATAAATACTTGTATGTGGATAAGACTGATCATCTGTAATGACAAACAATATATTGGGAGGGTAATCTTTTTTAGTTGAATTACAACTTGATAGTATTATTGTAACAATCGGTATAAGTATAAATAGTTTTTTCATTTTTTTAAACATCCACAATTAGTTAATTTTTTCCATCTAAAACAAAAACCATACAGTGTTGCCATGGTAAGTTTTTGATGTTGGATTTGAGCTTAAAGCCAGCTGATTCCATTTCTTTAACAGCTTGTTTTTCAGTCATTTTATGTATTTTTTTAATTGGAACTTTTGGATCTTCTCCCCTGTACTCAATTAAAAACAACTGACCCTGTGGCTTCAATGCATTTTTTATTGAAGTTATCATTTCAACTGGAAAGTTAAACTCATGATATACATCAACCATTAAAATTTTATCAATAGAGTTTTTAGGCAATTGAACACTTTTTTCACTTCCTAAAATGGTTTTAACATTGGTCACTTTATTAATTTGTTTAGTGTTTTCAATTTCCATTAACATTTCAAATTGAATATCTACGGCATAAACCAATCCTTTATTTGCTAAGGGGGCCATTCTAAAAACGTGATAACCTGAACCGGCACCAATATCTGCGATAGTATCACTTTGTTTAATTTTCATGTTTTGAATCAAATTAGAAACATTTTCTTCTTTTTCTCTTTCAGACCTTTCTAACCAGCCAATTCCTTGATATCCCATAACATGAGCAATTTCTCTTCCCATATACCATTTTCCAATACCATTATAATCTCCTTTTTGAAATTTATATTTATTATCAGTATTAGGCTTTTGCGCAACACATTGATTTGAAATCAATAAGAAAGAAAACATTAATAAAAATAAATTGATTTTTTTCATTTTTTATAATTTGAAGTTTTCAATGTTGAGAGAATTAACTAATTATTCAAAATCATTTCCGCTGCCTTTTCGGCAATCATATAAACAGGTGCATTTGTATTGCCAGAAACAATTTTAGGCATAATTGAGGCATCAACTACTCTAAGTTTAGAAATTCCATGAACTTTCAGTAATGGATCAACCACAGCCATATTATCAATTCCCATCTTACAAGTACCAACTGGATGATAAACAGTTTCAAGTGTTTTCTTAATATGGTTAATAAGAAAATCTTCAGAATCGCGATTAATTGGAAGACCATCCCTTAGTTTATGCTTTTTCAAAGCTTCATCATTCATTAGCTTAAAAACTAATTTCCCCCCGCTGACAAGTTGATCGAGATCATCTTTCTCTTGTAAAAAATTAGGTTGAATTATTGGAGCATCCTTAGGGTTTGATGATGCAAGACTAACCGTTCCTCTACTTTTAGGATGTAATAAAGTAGGTAGTATAGTAAAACCATCTTTTTTTGGAAAATCATATAAATCATAAGCATCATATCCATACTTATCATCAATACATATTGGCGAAAAGTGTAGTTGAAAATTTACTTTTTCACCACTTTGAGTGAGGTCAAAAAAAGCCATACCCTCCAATGGACCAACACAAAAAACACCTTTTTTATTGATAAAATAATTCCAGGCAGCTTTAAGTTGGTTTAAAGGAGATATGTAATGATTGATCCCTTCTTGTGTTTTTGATTTAGCGCTTATTGGATAAAATAAATGATCTTGTAAATTCTTACCAACGCCTTTTAGTTCGTGTAAACAATCAATTCCGTGTTTTTTTAATTCTGAAAAATCTCCTATACCAGATAACATTAATATTTGAGGAGATTGAAAAGCTCCTGCAGAAACTATTATCTCCTTTTCAACATTTACTTGAAATTTATTTGATCCCTTTAAGTATTCTAAACCAGTAGCTTCTTTACCTTTTAAAATTATTTTAGAAACTTTAGCATGAGTAATTGCTTTTAAATTAGGTCTATTTAAAACAGGTTTTAAAAATGCACTTGCTGAACTATGGCGCTTTCCGTCTTTAATAGTGCTTTGAGCTACACCTACCCCATTTTGAGTGACCCCATTATAATCATCATTTTCAGGGATTCCATATTTTTTACAAGCCTTTATAAATCCATCAACATAAGGTGTTTTAAATTTAGTTGGTAATGAAACTGACAATTCTCCGGAACTACCATGATAATCCGAATCAACTTTATCAATTTGAGCGTGATTTTCAGATTTCTTAAAAAAAGGTAATACATCTTTATACCCCCAACCATAATTACCGAGTTCTGCCCAAGTATTATAATCCTCGGCATTCCCTCTTACATAAGCCATAGCATTTGTGGAGCTACTTCCTCCCAATGTTTTTCCTCTGGGCAAATATATTTTTCGGTCAAGAACATTTTTCTGCTTTTCAGACCAAAAACCCCAGTCTTGTTTACTTTTATGAATTTTTAAATAAGCTCCAGGAATATGAATATTCATGTTTGAATCAGGTCCACCTGCTTCCAATAATAACACTGAATTTCTTGGGTTTTTAGACAATCGATTAGCAAGTAAACAACCAGCAGAACCTGCACCAATTATAATGTAATCGTAAGATTGACTCATAAATCTCTGCTTTTACTTGTTTATAGAGCTTTTTATTTTTTCTCCTAACTTAGTTAATGTTATTACATCTTCATAATGGATTGAACCGTCAGGAAGAGGGCCAACATTTAGTAATAGATTTGTATCATTTTCAATAGCATCTAAATAATAACTATAAATATCATCAAAATTTTTATGTTTAGCATTTTTATCATAGCCCCAATACCTTGACTGTAAAGTAGTACAAACTTCTTTCGGCTTAAACTTATTCATTTCATACACTATTCTTGCAACATCATATTGGTTACCAACTCTTTTACTAAAATTATGTTCTGGAGCTGAAAAATCTTCATCTCCATTAGCTCCTTGTTTAAATGAAATTAATGCATGTTTACTAATTGATCTTATTAAACTGTAAGTCTCTTCTATTGGAAAAATTTCATGATTGGCATAATAACCCATAATAGGATCTAACCATATTCCAGCTATTTCAGGATATTGAGTCAATAATTCTTTTAACTGATTATGGGCAAATTTGATATAATTACTAAAATCTTCTTTATTTTTATATTTATATTCTTTTTGTACTTCTTTATATGCAGGTCTTGCATTACTCCATCCATCTCTTGAATAGAAATATGGATGACTCCAATCTGCTGCATAAGAATAGTATAAGAAAAGACCTATTTTTTTTTCTTTGCACGATTTATAGAGTTCACCAATTAAATCTCTTCCTGCAGGAGATTCAATAGAATTAAAGTCATTTTGCTTGGTATCGAACAAAGAAAAACCATCATGATGTTTTGATGTTATGGTGATATATTTCATGCCTGCTGAAATTGCCAAGTCAGTAATTTTATCCGCATCAAAATTACTTGGATTAAATGTTTCTTTAAGTTTAGCATATTCAGAAACTGGAATAGTATCTCTTAACTGAACCCACTCGCCCCTTCCAAGTTGAGAGTACAAACCATAATGAATAAACAACCCTATTTTTGATTTTTTAAACCATTCTAGATTAGCTTCTCTGGGATTACTTTTATATTGATCATTGTAATCACTTAGATAACTTGGTGTTTTTGATTGATTCATGTCATCACAACCAAATACCAATATTCCGATTATTAAAAATTTTAACAGTTTCATATATTTAAGATGTTTTCAATTTCTTTCCAATTATCCATTCCCTCATTGTGTTGTCTTATGCCAACAGTACTTCTTCCGTCTAAAATTATTTTTATAAATGCTTTTTTTAATTCATTAACTTTTTTAGGATAAATATCTATTACGTTTTTAGTTTCAGATATATCGTTTTTCAAATCATAAAGCTGCATCGCTGGTAAATTAAGGTTTTCTTTTTGAATATCAACTGGCCTTGGATAACTCCAGCCAGCAGAACCGGGAGCAAAAATTAATTTCCAATCTCCATTTCGAATGGCAAAAGAACCATTTATAGAGTGGTGTACTGTATATTTTCTAATATCATTAAGGCTTTCTCCAATGATTAAGGGTAACATATTAAAGCTATCTTCTCCTTCATTATCTTTGATTTCATAGTTTACTATTGCAGCACAAGTTGCAAAAAAATCTGTAGAACATATAACATTAGAAATAGTTCCTTTTTTTGCTTTGGCTGGCCATTCAATAATAAATGGCACACGATGACCTCCCTCAAAGATATCTGCTTTTGCTCCTCTATAAATATGGCTAGGATTGTGTTTTACTTGTGCTAATTCCTTGTAGTCAGCTCTTGGTGAACAACCATTATCACTTGCAAAAACTAGTAAAGTATTATTTGTTAACCCATTATGTTTCAACGTACTTCTTATTTGATCTAAGACATCGTCCACTTGCATAACAAAATCTCCATATATGTTAGTCTTACTTTTGCCTAAAAACTCTGAGTTTGGTAAAATAGGTGTGTGTGGTGCGGACAAGGGTAAATATAGAAAAAATGGTTTTTGTACTTTACTATGTTTGTTTATATAACTAACAGCCTTATCAGTAATTGTTTGTAGTACATTACTATGATCAAAATCTTCTGATGTCAAACCGTCTCTCCAAAATCCTTTATAATCAACAGACTGGGTAGTTTTTGTAGGAATCTGAGTAGGAAAGTCATTTTCAACCCAAACATAGGGAGGCATGTCTAATGATCCTGAAAAACCAAAAGAATAATCAAATCCATTAGTTGATGGTCCATTTTTGATAGGAGAATTAAAATCTATTTCTACAAGTTTCTCCATTGAAATAGAGGGATTTTCTTGTTTTTTAAAATTCCAATCCCAGCCTAAATGCCATTTTCCAATAAATGCTGTGCTATATCCCTTTTCTTTTAACATGCTTGCGATAGTTGTTCTGTTCTGTTTTATCAAAGCTTTAGAATATCCATTTAAAACACCACTTTTAAGTGAACTTCGCCAATTATAGCGTCCAGTAAGGATTCCATAACGTGTTGGTGTGCAAACCGCAGAGGATGTATGTGCATCTGTAAAAACAACTCCATTATTTGCCATGGAATTAATACTGGGAGTAGGTATCTTTCCATCTTTATTATAATATTGCACATCTCCATAACCCAAATCATCAGCTAAAATATATATGATGTTTGGCTTGCCATTATTTTCTTTTTTTGATATTGATTCTTCATTACATGAAACACAAAAAATCAATAGTAACAAAAGAAATCTTTGACCGACTTTTATGATTTTATTTAATACTATCAACAATTGGAAAGATTTTTTAATGTATTAAATTTAGATTATTTCTTTGTTCTTTAAAAATAAACCTTAAATATAGATTTCCAAGTTTCTTGAATCTAATGAAGAGTTCGGAAATACTTTTTGTCTATATAAAAAGTTCCAAAAGGTATTACAGAACCTAGTAATACAATTACCATTGTTTTAAAACTCCAATTCATCTGTTTTTTTAAAAGGAATGAAAAAAAAACATAGCTAATAAATAAAATTCCATGGGGCATCCCAAGCATTTTTACATATAATTCATATCCAAAATAATATTTAATTGGTACAGCAATAAAAAGAAGTAATAAATAAGAAACTCCCTCAAAAAAACTAATAAACCTGAATATTTTTTTCAAGTTGTAAATTTATTAAAAAAGAAAGTTGCTTTATTAATTGATTAATTTAATTCTAGTTAAAAACTTACTTGATGTCATGTATAGATATTGATAGTTGGAATCAAAAGTACAATTGGCAGTTCTAACTTCTGTTCGAATGGTACCAATATGATTTCCATCACTACTAATTAGCAAAACACCACCTGGACCTGTGGCAAAAACAGTACCTGATTGATGAACTTTCAAACCATCAAATGCCCCTCTATCTTTTTTTGACAACACGGAACCATCAAAAAATATTTCAGGACTAATTACTCCTTCCTCAGTAATTTGATATTTCATTATTACTGGGTTTTTTGAATCGGAATTAGCAACATAAAGTGTTTTTTCGTCATTAGAAATAGCTACGCCGTTGGGTCGCGATAAATTTTTAATTATAAGCTTTAATTTACCATTTGGACTAAGTCTAAATACCCCATTAAACTTTAATTCTTTTAATTCATCTTGATCGCCTTTTTTTAATCCATATGGTGGGTCAGTGAAAAACAACTCATTTTTACTGTTATAAACTAAATCGTTAGGACTATTAAATAATTTGTTATTGTATGAAGTTACTATTGGAATAACCTTATCGCTTTGCCAGTCATTAAGTTTTACAACTCTCCTATCTCCATGCATACAAATTATTAAGTTTCCCTTATGGTCAATTGTCAAACCGTTTGTTCCAGTTTTTTTTGAATTGGGTACAATTCCAGAATAGCCAATTTCTTTTAAAAAAATACTCAATCCATTTTTTTCATTCCATTTATATATAATATTGTTGGGAACATCTGAAAAAAGAAGAGCATTTAATTTATTTGACCATACAGGGCCTTCAGACCAATCAAACCCTTTGGCAATAATTTCAATTTTTGAATCTTTTTCAATAAACTTATCTACTTCAACTGACAACCTTTCAACAGATCCAATAAAATTGTTTTGACCAAAGGAAATAAATGAGAAAAAAATTAAAAAAAAATACTTGTAAAAATTCACAATCATTGTTTTTTATTCTTCACATATTTTTCAAGCCATTGATCTTGCTCCCAAATGACATGAAAAATACTTTCTTTGGACCTGTAGCCATGACTTTCTTTTGGTAACATTACTAATCTTACAGTTGCTCCTAAGCCCTTTAATGCATTGAAATATCTTTCACTTTGCATGGGATATGTTCCTGAATTATTATCGTCTTCCCCATGAATCAATAAAAGAGGGGTCTTCATTTTATTGGCATGCATAAATGGTGACATAGAGTAATATATTTCTGGCGCTTCCCAATAATTTCTTTGTTCACTTTGGAATCCGAAAGGAGTTAAAGTTCTGTTGTAGGCACCACTTCTAGCGATACCTGCCGAAAAAATATTACTGTGGGAGAGTAAATTAGCAACCATGAAAGCACCATAACTATGTCCTCCGACTGCGACTCGATTTCTATCAATATAACCAAGTTTATCTACAGCATCTACTGCTGCTTTGGCATTCTCAACCAATTGTTTTCTAAAACTATCATTTGGCTCATCATTACCTTCTCCAATAATAGGGAAAGAAGCATCATCTAGAACTACATACCCTTTTGTTACCCAGTAAATCATAGATCCGTAGTAAGGGTAGGTAAACTCATTTGAGTTTTTATTACTCTGAGCGGCACTTTTTTTATCCTTAAATTCTCTTGGATACGCCCATAAAATCATGGGCATTTTTTCTTTGACTTCAAAATCATAATTTAATGGAAGGTATAGAACCCCAGAAAGCTCTAGCCCATCATCTCTTTTATATGTTATTACCTTTTTGTGAACGTTTTGTAACTGGACAAAGGGATTTTTGAAATCTGTAATTTGATTTAATCTGCTATTATTTATTTTTTTTGCATAATAGTTTGGAAATTCAGTGGGCGACTCAATTCTTACAATTAGTTTTTTGTTATCAGGGTCATAATCCTGGATACTTTCTAATTTATTTGTGTATGTGGACTGATATATTCTTTGCTTACTTAAATTACTCAAATTCACTTTGTCAATAAATGGAAATTGTCCGTCTTTTGTAAATCCTGGACCATTCAAAAAAGTATATCCAGAATGAATTGTTAATACGTTTTTATTAAAATCATTTCTAGACTTCATGAAAATTCCAGGATCACTATAAACATCTTGGTAATTTCTATCATAAATTATTTTAGTTCGTTTTTTAAAATCAGATGGGTTAAATAAATAAGCTTTTCTATTTCTAGTATTCCACCAATAATCGTAGGCAATTGCTATATTTTCTGTTCCCCAGTCAATTCCAGAAAAACGATTAATTGTTTTAATTATTGTTTTACCATCTCCATTAAAAGGGGCGTCAATTTCAAAAACTTCGTCCCTAAATTCAACTGAAATTGAAGGGTCACCTTCATCTAGTGCTTCAACGTAAGTTAACGAGGAGGGCTTGTCAAGTCTCCAACTAAAATTTCTTTTCCCTTTTCTAACCGACATAAAACCCTTAGGTAATTCTTCAATCAACGGAACTTCAATTAGATTAGATATTAATTTACCGTCTTTAGAATAAATAGTTGTTTTTGAAGGAAATCTACTGTAAGTAACTAAATATGAAAAAGGTTTCTTTATTTCATTAACCATAACATAATTTCCATCAGGAGAAACAGAAATACTTCTGTACATTGATTCATCTAACCATTTTTGCTGATCTCCATTTGTAGTTATTTTATATATAACTGAAGTTGATAGTTGTTCAAAATTGTGCTCATCAGATTTGTTCTTTAATAAATCTTGGTAGGTTCTATTTTGTGCTTTTTCACCTGCATTAGATGAAATTGTTGGTCCCTTAGGTACAATATTTTTTGTTTCAATTAATTCTTCTCTGTTTTTAGATATCTTTTTTACAAGCATGGATTCACTATCATCAAACCAGTTAATAACGTCTCCTACATTTGCATTTAAATTTGGTTCCGTTAATTTGACAACAGAACCTGTTTCCAATTTCATAAGCCATAATTCCACCCCATTTTCCGTAGTATTGGTCAAGGCTATTTTTTTTTGATCTGGAGACCAAACAATATTACTGAGTTTAGCGTTTTCAGGAAGACCTGATATTTGGTAGATTTTTGATTTTCTATCTTTTATGTTTTTTATTTTGACATTATTATAGTAAGTTATTCTACTTCCAATATTTGTTTTTGGATCTATTCTCAAGCCACCTAATCTCAATTCTTTTATTGAAAGATCTTTTATAGATTTATAGTTGTCTCTGTATAAAAAAACCATATACTTTTTTTGATCGTCATACAACACAGTTGGAGGTCTATCGAACTCTAAAAGCTCGAGAATTTCTTTTGAGGGTTTCTGGTAGTTAATGTTTTCCTGCCCAAAAAAAACTAATGGAAATAAAAATAGAATTAGAATAATTTTTTTCATGATATATTTTTATCTAATATATAATTATTTTAAATCATAAATTTTTCAAAAAATCAATAGAGTTAAGTCCTACTTTTATTTTATAAAAATTAAAGTAAATTTTATTTAAAGTTCTATCCAGAATGTTTTATATTTAAATTTTAAAAAATATATATTATGAAAAAATCAATCTTAGTTATTACCCTATTCATTTCATCATTCACTTATTCACAATATTGTGCATTTTTTGATTTTAAGACAGATGAACCTGAAATGGTTGTTTCATCTTTAAAAGCTATGATGCAAACTGAATGGGCAAAAAACATTCAAGGAACTAAATCTTTGTTTGCCTATCAATTTAACGGAACTAATGAAGCTACTCACTCTGTTCAATTTTGTTTTCCTGATGAAGCTTCATTTGCTAGTTTTAGCACATCATGGAACAGCTCTCTTGTTGCTCAAGTATTTGGCGAAAAATTAAACAAGTATATTGAGCCAGTTAATCAAGCTTTGAATACTCCTGTTTGGTTTCAAAATGACTGGACACCAGATCAAGTGTTTTTCATTTACCAAATGGAAGTTTCAAATCCTGCATTATATGTGAAAGAATTTGCTGAGTTTTCACAAAACTGGGCAAAAAAATCAGGTTTAAACAGCTCTTATGGCGTTGGATTTCCAATTAGTGGAAAAAATGCTGACTATTCACACTTTGTTTGGACAGGAGCTCCCGATGTTGAAACCGCTTTGACTGTTACCAAAAAAATGTTTTCTGATCCATTATTTGCTAAATATTCTGCTAAAGTAGATGGTATTAGAAAGCTGGTTAACACCACAATGATGGTTAGAGTTATGGATTTTTAATCATTTAAAAAGAAAACAAATAAAAAAGCCCTTCAAGGGCTTTTTTGTTTTAAGCCTATTAAAAAATCATTGATTAATCTTTCTTTTAAAAAAACTTAAAGCCCTTATGTAAGCTAACTTTCATATTAAAGTAATAATTATGAAACTATTGTGAAAAATATTAATGGAAAGTTATTGATTTATTTTTAGAACTATCAATACAACTTTTTTAAATTAAAAAATCAATAAAATGAATTGAACTCTTTCAGTGTTTTTTTAGAGGGTCGCCAATTAATTCCTTGTTTCCATTTTGGTGCCTTGACATCTTTCAAATATTTTTCTAATAATAAATCAAGCTCCTTAGTCTTTTTTTGAAGTTGATTAGAAATATTATTTTTTTCGTTGATATCATTGTTCAAATCAAATAACAATAAATTATTAGTATTAGTAAATTTAATAAGCTTAAAATTATCCTTAATAATAGCTGAGTGTGGATTAAAGCTTCCTCTTCGAAAAGGAAGGTGAAAAATAAGAAAATCATTATTTCTTATAACTTTGGAATTTTGGTCTTTAAATAAATTATTTTTAAAACTTCCGCCATCCATTATTTTTGTAAGTTCAACATTGTTAGAAACTAAGGCTTGTATAGTTGGTAGTATGTCTACGCCGGAAATGGGAGTGTTTGAAATACTACCGTTAGGAATTTTAGGACCAGAAATAATAAAAGGAACTCTAATACCACCCTCATATAAAGTTCCCTTGCCATGTCTTAACGGGTAATTATATCCTTTGTTTTTTTTATTTGTTTTTTTACTTCCCAATATTTGTTCAACAGCTCCATTATCAGACATGTAAATTATGTATGTATTATCCTGAATCCCTAAATCTTTAACTTTATCAATAATTTTTCCAACACTCAGATCAAGGTCTTCTGTCATTGCTGCAATGGAGGGGTTTTCATGATATTTTCCTCTTTTTTTTTCTTTATATTTTTCATAAACTTCTTTTCTTGAAACAAGATCTGAATGAACAGCATAATGAGAAACCTGAAGATAAAATGGGTTATTCTCTTTGACTTGATTTTCCATAAACAATATGGACCTTTCAGTTATTCCAAAAATTTGCTTTGGATCTTCGTGATGTTGTGGAAGCCATTTTGTATTTACAGTACCATCAATATTACCATCAAAGTTTCCTGTCATGCCGTCACTGAAATCATATCCAAAATTTTTGGGTTCAGAATACATCCCAAATTTTCCAAAATGTCCAGCTACATAACTACTGTCAACTTTTTTAAGTGCACGTGGTATAGAGACCATTCCATTGTGATCTATATGGTCAACGTTCATAGAAACTCTAATATGCTTAAGTCTTGCGGGAGTTTGTCCAAATTGTATAGCATATCTCGATGGAGAACAGGTTGGGCCTGCAGAATAGGCTCGTGAAAAAGTCATCCCCGATTTTGCTAAGTTTTCAATATTTGGAGTTTCATAATAATCGCTTTTTGAATAATCTTGACTATCCATCATTTTATAGGATGTTCCATTCCATCCTTGATCATCACTCAGTATAAATATAAAGTTAGGATTTTTAAAAGGTTCCTCATTGCAAGAAATTAAGCACAATGCAATTAATAGAAAATAAAATTTATTTATCACATGAAATATTTTATATCAATTATCAAAATATTTTTGTGACAAATCTTTATTCTTTAAAGTGCTTTTTAATAAATCTACGGCCTTCTTTGGGTTTAGATTTGAATCATACATATATTTATATTCATGAGAAGCGGCATCATTTTTATCATAAACTCCCCATGTATTAAAAGTTACAACACCATTATTTCTCTTACTCATAATTGCTTTTAAAATATTTGCATATCCATGAGCTTGTCTATCGTACTGAGAGGTAGAGGGTGGATTTCCAGTCATTCTATAATCAACTTCAGTAATGTGAAAATCCAAATCATTTTGGTGTGCCCAATCAATTAATGACATTAAATAATCCAGCTTTTCTTTATTTAAAGATAGTACTACATTGTCCCTCAAATGTGACTGCCACCCAAGTCCATCTACTTTTAATCCTTTGTTTTTTAAATATAAAATAGTTTCTTTCACTTTATCCCACATTGCAGGTTGCATACCTTGATGTTGATTAAAAACTAGACTGATATTGGGTGCGTATTCTTTAGCAATTTCAAAAGATCTAATTATATATAAAGGGATGCCATCCGCATTTTCTCCTATTTGAGTCCAAGGATTTTGATATCCAGTCCCATCTTTTTCAATAGTCCAATTAGCATTCATATCTATTGTTTCGTTTACGACATCCATCCATTTGATATTATTTTGAACATTGATTTTCTTGCAAAGTTCAGTCAAAAATTCTTCGTAATTTTTAATAAGCTCTTCTTTGGTTCTGGAATCATTTTTTGCCCAAGTGGAAGACTGAGGACCTATTGGACCATGTACACGCATTTGAAGATTATTTTTGTTGGCAAAATCAATGAATGCATCTACTCTTTCCCAGTTCCATACATCAGGCTCTGGATGAACTATTGTTTGTTTAAATGAATTTTCAGCAACTAAATAATTAAATTCTTTTAAAAATAAGTCCTCAACATTTGAATCAAACTGATAATAATTTAAAGTAGCACCAAATTTAAAAGTTTCAGTGTTGTACTCGTCAGAAAGGATTTTTTTAAAACTGTCCGTAATTTTAACTGGTTCCGGATCAATATCATTCACAACCTCATTAGAACTGTCCGAACCACCTGAACAACTTAAAAAGAATACAAATAATAAATAATAATTTTTAATCAAACTTTTCATAAAAATTAAATTATGAAAAATTAATAAAAAAAAAGATTACAAATAAGTCATTTTATTAGTATTTAAGATCATAAAATTGTCAATAATCATACTTGTCTTTCCAGTTTTTTTTCAAATAATCTCTTTGACTATTTTCTCTCATG
>Ga0209632_10003168_pt1 | contig 15339 bp, 19 predicted proteins | sample COG_10_FD_184754 | JGI IMG/M metagenome (GOLD analysis project Ga0209632, IMG submission 184754) | Pelagic Microbial community sample from North Sea - COGITO 998_met_10 (SPAdes) (version 2) | ecosystem: Environmental > Aquatic > Marine > Neritic zone/Coastal water | place: Helgoland, sampling... | reverse complement strand
GAGCAGAAGCAGAAGCAGAAGCAGAAGCAGAAGCAAGAGCAGAAGCAGAACGCAAAATATTAGATGCAAAAAAAAAAGAAATCTCTGAAAATAAAATGAAATCATGGGAAATGGCTGATGAAACAGCCGAATTAGAGTTTATAAAATTAGAATCAGAATATAATAAAAATTTTATTTTTTGGAAAGATGAAGCCAAAAAACAGGCAATAACAAATTTTTATGGAAACATATTTAACAAACAACAATTATCTAATAAACAACGATTATCTAATAAACCAAAAATATTTAATAAAAAAAATAATAAAATGAATTCTAAAAAACATAAAAGAAAAAACGTCCTAGTAAAACCATTTACAATGAAACTTTTTTAATACTTTTAAAAATAATAATTAAATTGATTTAAAATTTATAATAATATTATTATTATAAATATTATTATTATAAATATGGGAAAGAACAGAAAAACAAGAAAGCATGAATCAAGTGAAAAGCTTGTTTCAAATAATATAGATAAAAATTGGTTTTATGATAATAATACACAAAAATTCAGTCACCCAATGTATCCTAATAAACAATTTTCACCCCTGTGTAAAAATAAAATAATTGAAGATAAGCGGGTTATTAAAGATAAGTATGGAAAAAAACATACAAAAAAAAATAGAAAAATGGTAAGTGAATTGTTTCCGTATGTTTCTCCAGAAGAAGATAATAGAAATATTGGATTTACAATTGGCCCAAATAGTTCAACGTATAATTTTGAAATTGTTCCAAATAAAATGCAAAGTTTTTGGGATACTCGACGTGGAAAGCGTTGTATTAGTTATATTGCTTATCGTAAGCAACGAGACGCAAACCGAAAATCATGGGTAGAAATGCATCCGGGAGGAGAAACAAATTAAATTATAAACTTAAAAATCGTCACTAAAAAAAAATATCACCAACAACAATTCCACCAATGTCTTATTTTAAATTTTAATGATTGAGTAGAACAATGACAACACTTATTTTCATAATTTTTACTTTTTTTTATAAATGTTTTATAGCATTTGTAATGACAAATATTAGAACATAAATTACAACTAATTTTGGATGTGTTTTTCTTAACTGTTTCATAACATATTAAACATTCATTTTTATTTGTATATTCATCATCATTATAGTTATTATCCTCCATATTTAATTGGTATATAATTTTATCAGGTTTTTTATTTTCAATCTTGCCTCCCAAAATATGACTAAGAGAATCGGTAAATTCAGGTAGTCTTTTCTCTTCTTGAAACTTTATATAATTATTAGATTTTTTCGGTTGGTTTGACATATTTGTTATATTTAACTTATGTATAAACTTTTTTATTTGCTAATTATTTAAATGTTCCTGTTATACGGTCCATTAAATATAAACCAAATCCATAATTACATTGCCTATATTTATGATGTAAAAAATGTGAGCCAGAATCTAAATGACATTGATAATTGCTATGACTTATGCAAGTATTAATTGTTGCTAATCCAACCCAACTACCAATTATATAAATATTTATAATATAACCAAAATGCCACAATAATATTACTCCAATTATAAACGAACCTAGATTTCCAAATAAATGTTCTAAACCATGTGCATCTAATGATTTTGCAACGCACACACTTCCCGTATGATGATGTTTATGTAAATGATATAACCATTTTGTATGTAATGGGCGATGAGTAACGTAAAAATAACAATCACTTGTAATAATTAATACCGGTATGTAGCCTATGGATAATAAAAAATTACTATATTGTATTGGATAATAATTAAAAAAAATAACAGTGCTAGGTAATGTGTATAATAATTGATTTTTTAAACTTGAAGTTATTGCATTATTTAAGTCATTATCAGGAACATTATTATCATATAATGAAACCATTGTCCAATAACAAATATAATGAATAAAAAATAGAATTAAACCTACCATTTTATATTAAAAATAAAATATTTTTAACCAATTTTTAAAAAGACTCTCAAATTTATATAATACTTAAAAAAAGAATAATTAAATTGATTTAAAAAATATATTATATATTAGTTTGTAGAAGCATCAGAGCTTAGGAGTTGAAATCAAAACGCGACGACACTTGACAACAATGTGTTTTTGAAAAATCTCGCGTAGCTCAGTTTGGTAGAGCATCGGTCTTATGAGCCGAAGGTCTTGGGTTCGAGCCCCAACACGAGAATAATAATAAAAAATACTGAATTACTAACAGCCCGTGTGGCGCAATCGGATAGCGCGTGTGGCTTCTAACCACAAGGTTGGGGGTTCAAGTCCCCCCACGGGTATCTTTAATATTTTTTATTCAACTATTTTATTCAACTATTTTTATTCCCATTCCAACAACAAAGACACCATAACCAGAAATCCAATCCAATTCTCCATTGGAAAATTCTATTTCAATACTTCCAATAGATTTTCCATCGTGTGCAATAGCTTTATAATTTGTTGTTTTTCCAATTAGATTATTATTCATATCATAAACACAAATACCGCCATTTTTAGCAAGGTAATACAGTGATTTGCGATTTTTCATTTTTTATTAATTTATAATAAAAAATGTATTAGAAAACTAATATCAATTTTATTTTACTAAAGGTTTTTGTGATGAAAGTACCATTTTTTTATTATTTTTTGACATCCAATACGTCTTTCTAGTAAAATATCTCTATTTATTTTTTGTTTTATATTATTATTTAAACCAAATGTTGCATAACCACGATAAGAACCAAAGTTATTCATAGTATCAGGAATATGTTTTAAAAGTATACTCATTAATCTATAGGATTTGAAACCAATTTTATTATTAATAAACATAGCATATTTATTATATTGATTTTCTCTTACATATTCTGCATTTGGTCCTTGACATTCATACCATGGTCCACAACCAGCCATTGTTGATAATTATTTATTATAATTATCAAAATAAATCAATTTAATATATTATTGAGATAGTTATGGAGATATTGATGGAGATAGTGATGGAGATAGTGAATTATCTAATGATGTGTTATAATCTGTTTTTTGCGAAGAAATAGCGATAGGACTATTTGATTTTGCTAAAATAAATCGACTTTTTTTAGGTTTTGATTTTGATTTTGATTTTGATTTTGATTTTGGTTTTGATTTTGGTTTTGATTTTGATTTTGATTTTTTTTTTGATTTTTTTTTTGATTTTCGTAATCTTCGTGGCGATTGTTTTGATTCACCACCATCACCCATATTTAAATATTCTCTAGATAAATCTCTAGATAAATCTCTAGATAATCCTCTAGATAAATCTATAGAATCATATGATTCTTCTCGTCCAATGGGGTTAAGAATTATTTCAAATTTTCCTTTTTTAACATGTTTTTCTTTTACTACAAATTTTTGAAAACATTTTATTAAACAATCATCTATTTCGTTATGATTTGTGACATCAATAATATTATATAATTCTTTACCCGGTATAGTATTTTTTAATTTTAATACTTTTTGGATTGTCCAGTCATCGAATTTTTTTTTCGCTTTTTTTCGTTGATTTTTCATATTTTTAAAAGTTTGTTGTATTTTTGTCGCGGCTTTTCTTTTTTTTTTTATTTTTTTTGTAAATCGGCTTCTATACTTTTTTAATTTATTTATCGCTTTTTTTTTATTTATATTTACTACATCATCTCGAGTTCTTAAATTTGTAGAAAAGAAATTGTTTATTTCATCATCACTTTTACTATCTCCCATATATATTATAATATCATTATAATATAAGTATGCCAACAAAGAAAAATCTCTCAAAAAGAAATAAAAAAAATAAAAAAAAGAAAACAAAAAAAGTAAAAAAAGTAAAAAAAGTAAAAGATAAAAGGAAATTTACAGATAATGAATATCCTTATCGTAATCATACTAAAGATAAAGCACTTGAAAACTTTTTGAAATTTCAGACATCTGCTAAAAGTGATATGAGTTCTAAATCATTATTAGGTATTGTTACAGTTGATTATGGAACTGAACGCGCTAGAGTAAAAACAAAATATCGCAATAAATCATTATTTGAACGATGGAATGATAAAGTAGCAAGAAAGAAAATGATGACATTTGCAAAAAGATTAAAAAAACAAGATTTAGCTAGAACTGGAAGAAATTCTACTGTTACAAATGTTATTTCAAGAGCGATTTCACTTTCTTGGGGAACAATAAATACTATGCGTCCAGCAGCAGCTCTAAATATTTATAAGAAATATAAAGCAACTAGCGTTTTAGACTTTACGGCTGGTTGGGGTTCTAGAATGGTAGCAGCTAGTGCGTTAGGTATTAATTATATAGGAATAGATGCAAACAAAAATCTCTCAGGGGGATATAATAAAATTATAAAATTAATACAACCGCATACAAATAGTAAAATACATATGACTTTTAATAAAGCAGAAAAAGTAGATTTTAGTAAATTACCAAAATATGATTTTGTATTTACTTCACCACCATATGAATATTTGGAAGTATATGAAAATATGGAAAACTATGAAAATACGGGGAAAATTAAACAGCCTTATAGTGCCAAACTTATAAAATCTCGTGAAGCAGATGGTTTTTATGATTCATTTATTATTCCTGCTATTATGAATGCTTATAAATATTTACCAATGGGGAAATATATGTGTTTAAATATACCTGATTTAATGTATAAAAAAATAAAAAAGAAATGGAAAGCAGCAGATAAAAAAGAAAAATATTTTATAACTAAACGCATAGGTAGTAATGTTCCACAATCTTCAAGAAATGACTCTGAATACATTTATTGTTGGAAAAAAAAATAATATTTTTTTTATAATTTATTTTATAATTTATTTTATAATTTACTTTATAATTTATTTTTACTCCATATCTTCATCCCATTCTTCGTCAGAAGTTTCATCACCTGTTTCCCATTCGGACTCTTCTTCGTCATTATGAAGCATCCTATCTGGTTCAATATTATCTGAAGCAATGAACGCAATATCATGTCTATAATAACTTCTTTTATTTGTTAATTCAGAAATCAATTTGCCCATATCACTTGGCAAATTGATTGTAACTTCATCGTTTACCTTAGCTTTTTCCAAATCTTTTAAATATTGATAATCCACAGCTCTTTCGCGAGAGTCTTTATACGTCACCCAGAAATGACCGTCATTGTAGCCGTGGTCATAATTATCACAACCAACTATTCCAGAACCTGGAATAAAAGTCTCATCTTGATACCGTATTGGTTTACGAGTAATGCGTCCACTCCTTGTTGCTTTCGACATTATTTTCAATAACTTTTATTAAAAATAATGAAATAAGATCAATTTTATTTCCATTTGTTCATTCGTCGTCTACTACACCTAGTCAGTCTTAACTTTAATTTTTTTGTTAATTTTTTAAGTTTTTTAAGTTTTTTACGAGAACCTCTGTGACAAAGCATATTTGTTCTCGGACTACGACAGCTTTTCTTTTTTGCATTTTTTCTTCGTTTTCTTCTTGTTCCTCCTTTTGTTTTCTTCTTCTTGGCTTTCTTCTTCTTGGCTTTCTTCTTATTGGCTTTCGTTTTCTTCTTTTTACCCATCATTGATATTGCTTGTGCTTTTGTAATAGCACCACTATCAACCATGCTTTGTAAATCTTTTGTTAATTTAGGTTTAGATTCTAATTTAGACTGTTTTTTTCTTGCTTCATCTTGTCCTCTTTCTATATATTCCTGTTTGCTTTCGCCGCGTTTGCTTTCGCTAGCCGCAGTATTGGGTTGAATAACAGCTTTACATTCTTTTCTATCACTACTTCCTTTCCACTGTTCTTTCCACCAATGTTTTTTTGATAATGATGATAAATCTCCATTAAAATTTTGTCTATTATGATGTACATTATAGTGAACACCATTCGTTGTAATTCTAATTGTATCAAATGATTTATTTCCATATGATCTTACCGTATTTGGAAAAGAAATTGTGTAACGCACTTTAATATTTACACCCATTAACATAGCTAATATTGCAAAATGACTACTCCCATCAATGGTATTTCTTTCATTGAAATTTTGTTCTAATTGTTCTTTTAAATTTGATAATTCTGATTTTAATACAGTATCATATTCATTTAACGGAAATTCATCATTACCACCGGCAACACTAATATTACCAATAACCTCGATTAATGTTGCTTTTACTTTATCTATTGTTTGGGGATTAGAAACGGCGGGATTCATGAAAAGATTTTGTCGATTAAATAAAGACCATCCAATAAGAACAGCCCATATAGAACAATCACCGTCACCACGCACACCAGATGAATAATTTGTATTTGTATCAGATTTAGATTTTTCGAGCGTAGCTGTTGCTTCCCTTTTGGTCATAGTCACACCAAAAGTCTTAGCTCTTTTCTGAATTTTTCTCCAATCAGTTTCACTTTTATTTTTAAATTCACATTTTATTATAGGATATTGATCAAAATTATCTATTTCTCCAAATAATGATGCATAAGCCGCCATATATATATATATATAATATTAACATAATTAAAAATATTATATATTTATTTTAATGTGAACACTTTCGTGAAGTAAGCCCAGAAGAAAATACCAACAAATGCCTTAGCGAAAAGATCTAAGTAGTTAAATACAACATTCTTGAATTTATCTGGTTGTAAGTAGACCAATCCGTAACCAATCCAGAATATAAAGAATGACCAGTAAAGGATGAGATTATCAAATATTGGTTTCTTGGCGATGAACTGTTGGTAAATAAAGCCATATAAGGCGAAGAAAAATACAAATCCAATCATTAAAGCAACATACTTGTCAATAATATTGACACTTCCAGCGTATCCTGAGAAAAGCATAGTGAAATTCAATAATAATATGACGAGGAATGTTTTGAATTTTAAGCGACCACCCGTATTGTAAAGGAAAGCTAAACATAATACAAGAAGCATAATTGGTGTAGTGATTGACCAATCAACATAACGGGTCCTGTTTATTTTTGCATAATCAATGGAAGGTCCGTCAATTATTTCCGTGAATTTACCGTAGAAATAGGCCGCGACTACTGAAATACAAGTTTCTAAATTAAGAATGTGTCTAACTTTTTCAACCTTTGTTCGCATTGCCTCAATAAACGTAATTGTTGCAGTTGTTATTAAGAAAACATACGTTAAATAAAACGAATTCTTAACCATAGCATCTGTGTTTAAAAATTTAACCACACTATTCATATATAATTATGTATTATTTTTTTTTTTTTGAAAAAAGCTTTACTAAATAAAATAAAAAAAATATATTATTATTATTATTTCATTTGATAAACTTAACCTGCATGCGGAGGGGCAATATTCATAATCCATGGAACAACCTCATGCACACCATTTTCATAAGCTTCGTATCCGTGTCCATCTAAGGTTGGAGGGGTATACTCACCATCGTTGCGAAACACGATACCGACGCGAGGCGCTCCTTCGCGCCGTTCCCCGGTCAAATCATAAACAGTGCGTCCGTTTTCATCTAACAACTCAGGCATCGAGTCATCATCACTTTCCTCATCCTCATTCAAATAATCATCATCGCTCAAACCATCTTCCTCCTCATCGTCATTCACGTCAGTGTCCGTCTCAGCGTCCTCCATACCATATGGGAAAAGTTGGTTGACGTTACCTAGAAATGCAGTAACAGCTTCTTGTTGCGTAAAATCAGTTGCTCTGATACTTGAAAGCAACATATTCAATGTTTCATGATTGTATTGCCATCCTTCTTCAGCAAGTCTAAGTCGTCTCTGTAGATTGGAAATAATCCGAGCTTGGGGAAAGGGTGACTGTCTACCGTCTCTGGTGGAAGAATTGTTAGTCATATTGTAAATGTGGTGATATGCTTATCAATCAGATGGATAAAAAAAAATCAATTTTATTATTAGTTATTAATCTTGTATTATTCAGGAACATATTCAATTTTCTATAAATGAGAAAGATAAACAAAAAAGAGCATAATAATGATGCTCCCATTTATTAGGTAAAGTTATATAAAGTTTTTTGTATTTTTTTAGTGACAAATGATTTCATTTCTATTGTTTAACCATGGTGCAAAATGTGTATTACCATTTTCATCATATGCATAATTGTCATCATTCATAGCCATTTCATTGTCATCACTCAAATAATCTGTGTCGCTTATATCGGCCCAGGAAGTAGCACGAACACTGGCGGCGACCCTGGATGCGATGGCGAAATGCAAGTTTTCTTCCTCATCACAGTTTTCTTCCTCATCACAGTTTTCTTCTTCGTCGCTGCTATCTTCTTCATCGCTGCTATCTTCTTCATCGCTGCTTTCGTCTAGGTCACTAAGTGCAGAATTAGGCATTAGGTTTTTGACCCATTCTGTATATTTTTGAATGTTTTTTTCGCTCGTGCAATCAATATCGTCAATCCAGTTTTTGACAATTTCATCTGGACAAAGATGAAGTATCAAAGAAGCATCCGATATTGAAAGCTGGTTTTTATTGTCTGCTGACATAAGTATAAACTTCATTATATACTCTGGGTTATCCATAATTCGTTTTATAGAATTGCCCCAATCAATAATAGCTAAAGGATGTTTTATCATGACCCATTCAGACAAATAGTCAATCATGAAAGTTGGAAGGACATCTTCTTTTGCAAAGTGAAGAATGTTTGATACTTTGGCGTAGTAAAAAGGCATACTTGATTTGAATAATGATGAAATTGTTTCATAAAAAAAAATCAATTTTATTATTAGTTATCAATCTTGTATTATTCAGGAAAATCTCTTTTTTTATTCGCATTTTCTTCTGCAAACTTTATTATTTTTTCTCTTTTCTTTTCCTGCACGTTATGACAATGTGTGTCTAAACTAGTTATTGGACTATCTTTATTTATGCGATGTGTGTTTATTTCAGTGATAAATTTGTAAACTCTTACTTTTTTTGTTTGTCCAATCCGGTGTGCTCGACATATAGCTTGGTCTTCAACAGCTGGGTTCCAATGTGGGCTACTAAAGAATACATTGCTAAATTGTTGCAAATTCAAACCTTCACAGCAACTTTGAATTTGAACTAAAAGAATGTCAGGCTCTAACATCGGCATTAATAGCCTCTGAAATGTTTTTGTATTTTTTTCAAATTTTGTTTTTTTAAATATTTTTTCCCAGTCATCTTCTTTAATTGACGGAAGTCCAATAAACCTTCTTGCTTTTTGTTTTGTATTACCGTTCATCATTTTAACTGTAAGTCCTTCTTTTTCCAACATTTCCTTCAATAAATTCATTTCCTGAACATAATGACAGAACATCAGAATTCTACCATCTTTGCGAGTTTCAACGGCTTTTTCAACTATTTTTCTCAATTTAGTATTTGTTTTGCATTGTCCCCATGATATATCACTCGGGATTTCACCCAAACGAATGAGTTTTTTTAAGTGACGCGATAATATAGTTGGGGCAACACATGCCTGTCTAGCTCGCACTAGCAACGGAAGAGGTGAATCTCCTTTTAAATAAGCAATAGCCGCATCAACATTTTCAACGGTAACATTGGTAAATCCCAGCATAGAATGAATATCGCTAATTAGCTTTTTCTCTTCTGCACTATCAAATGTATCAATCTTAACTGTAATTGTTTCAACTGGCTCCATCTTTAAACCAACTTGTTTTTTACTGCGCATAAGCGTATATTTTCGTATTATACTTATTGCATCTTTTGGGTTCGCCAGCAACTCCTCATGAAAACCCATAAGTTTACACAATGAGATGAGGTCTTTTCCGGAATTTTGAATTGGTGTTCCAGTAATGAACCATTTCACTTCACTCTTCAATTTCGCTGCACCCTTATGTTTATTGCTTTTTATATTGCGAAGGTGATGTGCTTCATCATATATAATGCGGTCCCACATGATATTCCAGAGAGGCGATGACCACGGATGAGTTCGCACTATGCGTTTCTTAGTAGACCGAGTTGAAATCATACCATAAGTGGTAAGAACAATATGATTTTCCTTAATCTTTTCAATAGGTAATTTTGCTTTTGAACCATGGAAAACCAACGGTTCAAATCCTAGGAATTTCTTAATAAGTTTTGCCCACTGATGAAGTAGTGCTGACGGTAGCACAATAAGGGTATTTTTCTTAAAATTACCAACCCATGTTCCAAGCATAACAATGGTCTTTCCCAAACCCATCTCATCTGCCACGAGACCACATTTGTTCGTTGCGACCAACGGACCTGTAATGGTGCCGTCTTCGTTAAATGTGGTATGGTAACCCTTTTCCTTAGCCAGACACCAATTCATTGCTTTAAACTGATATCCTCTTTTCTGTATCTTAGCCAGTTTCATCCATTTCTCAATTTGTGTGCTGCTGAAGCGTAGTGTTTTGGAAAGCGCTTGTTTTGAAAGCGACATATCCGTTGAAGTTAATTATACTAAAAAAAAAGTAAAAAAAATCAATTTAATATTTTGTGGTTTTTTTATTTTCTTTGTTTTTTTCTATGTTTCTTATGCAATCTTTGTTTTTTTTAATTTTGTTTATATTTTCTCCAATGAGTTTGGATAATCCGAGCAAACTTGTTGAGGGCAAATACGTTATATTGTTCTATGTTCATCTTTGTTTTTTTTTATTACAATTACACTGTTTATTGTCAATCAATTTAATTTATGTACAATGATTACAGATTAATTTTCATAAGCTTCGTATCCGTGTCCATCTAAGGTTGGAGGGGTATACTCACCATCTTCATTGAGAATTGATGCGTTTTTAAGTAATTCCCAAATAGCATCTTCCAGGTCGTCTTCATCATCTAATGAATCCAGTTTTGCACGGCGGGGTTTCCATGCCTTTGTGGATTTTTTTGTTCGGCGGCGAAACTCTGCCATTTCAGCAATAGCTTCCTCCTCAATTTGTTGAGCAGTTTTGACTGATAAAATCAGTTGTGGACTGTTCACCACATAAACCGCTACCATAATTGGTTTGGGTTTACAGAGTCGTTCCGGTTCATCGTGAGCGAAGGTGACGCGGCGTTTCTTCTGGGGGGTGTTTCTCATTAGTATTGCGGACATTATTATAAGTATATTGATTATGAACAAAGTAATCAAATTTATGATCAATTTAAAAAAAATATGTGCAGGGTTTTTTTTTGATTTTTTCGATTTTTTCGATTACCACATGAAGACGTTCGCTTCCTCCTCATCACTTTCATCATCCGACACGTCATCAGCCATATCAGCCCAGCTACCAATAGATTTCTTTCTACTCGGAAAGACGAATTTCATTGTAGGAGTAGTTTTCGGAACTACCTTCTCCTCATTGGAGATTTTAAGAGGCTTCGCCCAACTCCCAGTTAGAACTAGTGCCTTAGCCTTTTCCGGCTGGGCAAATGTCACCTTTTTCTTAGGCGTTACCTCTTTCGGTTCACTGAAAGCAGCGAAGTTGTTCAGATGTGTCAGACTACTCACGGCACTGGGTCCTTTCTGAACCCGGCGGCGGAAGGTAGACTTCGCCATCGTAAACCCGTCTGCGTCCGGCTGATACTTAGCCTTACGAGCTGCACTAGCCTTCTCATGGCGACGCATCTCCTTCTTAGCGAGTTTGGGGCACTGCCTGATAGCGTGCCCTTCGTCGTGACAGTAACGGCACTCAGAAGACCGATTGGTCGTGCGGAATTGAACAGCGCGAGAAGACATGATGAGTATATATAAGAATATTATATATGTTTATGTTGTATCCTTACAACAGATAAAGTTTTATCAATTTTATTTTATATCTTGACAATTTTATAGGCTAACTATAAAATCCTTGTTGAATAGTTGTATTTTACAACATAATATATCTAACATATATCCTGGTTATATAGTTGTATTTTGACATATATCTTGGTTATATAGTTGATTTTTGACACATATCCTTGTCATATAGTTGTATTTCATACAAACCAATATCCTTGTCATATAGTTGTATTTTAAGTAAAATTATATAAAATTGATGATATTTTTAATACTTGTTGATATTGTATACAACATCATATACAATATGCCCAAATATACTATTGCACAGCAAAAATCATATGCCTTTTATAAGGAATCCGAGGGAAAAGCTCGTATTGCCGCAATGAAAGGTGAGTGCCTTTTGGCGGAAAGGCTGTTTTTACAGGCAGCCAAAGGTAGAAAACAGCATTGTCTTAGGTATAATGGAGGAACATGGGACGCTGGACATAAGGCTCGCTACGATATCTGCGTTGGTTCAGCGTGGATTCAGAGGGAATGCTATGAAAATGACAAACTTGAGGATGAAATTACGTATGAAAGACAAGGAAAGCAGCCTAAGCGGGTATGGAATGTTTGGAGAAACACCAATAAAACTCAAAAAAAAGACGAATTTGCTTCACTTCTCAATAAACATGCCGAAATAAAGAGTAGAAGAAGGGCATTGAAAAGAAATTAAACAATAAATCAAAAAAAAACAAAAAAAATCAAGAAAAAAACAATAAAAATCAAGAAAAAAACAAGAAAAATCCAAAGCTTTCATATTTTTTTTAAAATTGATCTTTTTTTTTAGTATTTAATTAATATTATAATCACAATCATATACTATTTCATACAATAATATACTATGTCTTTCACAACCACATCAACTCCCACTCATTTTCCCATGGATATGGCTATTCTTATTGAGGAAATCGGTCGTCTGGAGGCTCAACTTGACAGTTCTCATGCCGAGAATAAGCGTCTTCGCATGACAGTGAGGTCTCTACTTAGAGCTGAAACCCCGAAAAAGTCTTTTCAGTATGAACAGATTGGGGAAACATCGGCTTTCGACGTTGAACTTCAGTCAGCTGTCAAGATGATGAAGAAGAATGTCGCTAAGAAAGCTAGAAAGCCTAAAATGACTACAGTGGAGCGTGAGGCTGCGAAGGCTGCGAAGGCTGCTGAGAAGAAAGCCGCAGCAGAGAAGGCTAAAGCAGTGAAAAAGGCAGAACGCGAGGCTGCAAAGGCTGCGAAGGCTGCTGAGAAGAAAGCCGCAGCAGAGAAGGCTAAAGCAGTGAAAAAGGCAGAACGCGAGGCTAAGAAGGCGGCTAAGGCTGCTGAGAAGAAAGCTGCAGCAGAGAAGGTTAAAGCAGTGAAAAAGGCTGCTAAGAAGGCGGCTAAGGCTGCTAAGAAGAAAGCCGTAGCAGAGAAGGCTAAAGCAGTGAAAAAGGCGAAGGCTGCTAAGGCTAAGGCTGCTAAGGCTAAGGCTGCTAAGAAGGTTGGCAAACCCAGGAAATAATGGTGTAAATTAATATTAAAAAAAAAACAAAAAAATCCCACACATATTTTTTTTTATAAATTTATTGTCAAGTAAATATTATCAAAGAATATTTAAATTGATCTGGAAAACTAACATGGACCGAGGTGTTAGTAAAAACATAATAAATAGATATAAATCTTCAACATGTCTACTGTTTCAACGAATACTACTCAGCTTCGTGCTTCTGCTCAGCAGTGGAAGCCACATTCTCCTACAAAGAAGAGTGATACTCAGCCTGTGAAGCGTGATTATTCTGCCGATAATTGTAACCCAGAGACAGGTGTAAGCCTCTGTGTGCCTTTTGCGTTTAAGAACGTTGGACCTAAGCGGGTTTTCGCAATCTTCCGCCGACCACAGGTAAAGATTGATGGATTTGAGCGTGAAGTGTCACTCGGGTTCATTGAGAGGATTGATATCAAGTATCGTCAGGATGGCAATAAGTGTCTATTCATTCATTTCGCTCCCGGTCGCTGGAACGATACCAAGGAAACTCGCTTCATTCTAAATGCTATGAAGGCGGGAAAGCCGCTTCATGTTATCACGAATGATAAGGGAAATTACTGGAAGACTATTATTTCCAACTCTAAGCGACCAGCTGATTATCAGGAAGACGATGCCAAGAGTTCGGCGTCAAATGATACAGATGATGTAGCAGGAGAGGCGGTTGAGATGGCTGATGAATTTGCGTAAATAAAATTGAAAAAAAATGTGAGTAAACACAATAAAATCACATCTCAGTTAGCTCAGTCGGTAGAGCATCGGTCTTATGAGCCGAAGGTCTTGGGTTCGAACCCCAAACTGAGAACAATCTAATAAGCTTTATGGTGAAGCACCTTCCTTTACGGGACGGAGAAATGAGTTCGATTCTCATATTAGATAGACTGGACCGCGTAACCAGTATAAATAACCGCGAGTTGTAAGTTAAACTGACTTAGTGCCGACCTCCGTAACTGGTAGGTATAACGCATTGACGATAGGTTGAAAGTAGGCAGTGTAGATAGATGTAGAATAACGGAGGGGATTGGGTAGGGCTTACAACTAACCCAGGCTGAACTAGTATGGGGTGGGTTCAGATGATTATAAGCGAATGGAGGGGCTTATAGTAGGGCGCAGGGAAAGTGATGGGGTGGCCTGCGACTGGTAATTGTGTTTGAATTAAGGGGAGCCTTAACTCAAGAAATTAATAAATATAATAAGTAGCCAAGTGGAAGGATTATTATATAAAGGGGAGCACGGAAATCCATATAATTAATAGAAGGCAATTATGTTGGTTATTGAATTTGATTGATGGATTTGGGGAGCACGGAAACATTAGATATGCCCCGAGTGGACTAAGGGAACAACCAGATAGGTTGTTGGTATTTACCGGTCGTAGGTTCGAATCCTACTATCTAAGCGGGGAGCACGGAATGTAAAGTAATGTATTATATAGCGCTATGGGTAGCACCCATTTTTTTAAGTTTTTAAATTTTTTTATTTTAAATTTATAATATTTATATTAAATTGATATTTGTTATCCACGATAACATTTTTTCATACAAATATAATGAAAAGTGCACTTATCGCATGTTTTATACTATTTACTATTTTCGTTACAGTGAATGCGGATAGTATTTCAAGTAATATAATTAGTTTTATAATGGGGGATATGTTCGGCGGTTGTTTGGTAGACACAAATTGTTTTGATATAGTAATCCCAATTATGTTGGCTTGGTTCGTAATAGCTATAGTATTGTCAATAGTATTATCAATTGTATTAACCTGTTGTGGTTGTAATTGTCCTGATAATAATAATTATGATGAAGGAATTTCAGATAAAAATTATGGTTTGTTTGGAGCGGGAGTAGTATATGGCAGTTTAACACGTTAAATAGAAATAATAATAATAAATTGATATTTTTTTTGCATAAAAATATAAATTATAAATATGTCAAAAAAAGCCGTAATTACCGTTACTTTTGGAGACTCTGGCGAGAACCATATTGGTAATCAACAAATTGGAGAAAAAGTTCAGGAAGGACAAGGTTTTACTCT
>Ga0209632_10003162_pt1 | contig 15364 bp, 14 predicted proteins | sample COG_10_FD_184754 | JGI IMG/M metagenome (GOLD analysis project Ga0209632, IMG submission 184754) | Pelagic Microbial community sample from North Sea - COGITO 998_met_10 (SPAdes) (version 2) | ecosystem: Environmental > Aquatic > Marine > Neritic zone/Coastal water | place: Helgoland, sampling... | reverse complement strand
AGGTAAACCCCGTTTTTTTGTACTTCAAAATACGAACTCATATATATATATATATATATGATTTATAAACTAATAAATATACATGAATAAAAAATATTTAAATATTGTATAATAGTTTATATAAGATGTCAATACCATTTGGTTCAAATATTATTAATGATTTATTGTTAATAGGAGGAGTGTTTTTAATATCGATTATTACTACCATTGGGGGTGTAGGAGGCGGAGGACTGTTAATACCATTATATACCTTATCAGGTTCATTTGATTTAAAAACGTCCATTCCTCTTACTATATTAACAATATCGGGTGATACATTAGTACGTATTTATTATTTATATAATAAACCTCATCCTCTTAGCGAAAAACGCGATATTATTTATTTTTATCCTTTATTACTTATTACTTTATTTGACGCAAATACGTCTTTTTTTGGTGTTATATTATCAAACTATACTCCTGATATAATGACAATATCATGCTTAATCGGTATTTTGCTAATTACGTTTTATAAATCCATTCATAAAGCAATTGATACTTATATCAAAGAAACAGAATATTTAAATAATCCAAATAGTAATTATACATTAGTGATTATTGATGGAATTGGAGAATATTTTAAATTAAGCGAAATAAAAAAACTGATTATTGGCGAGGATATTGATATTGAATTTTCACCAAATGGTGATGACCCTGTTATAATTGATAATATTGAAGTCAGAATTCAAACCGATGATGAAAAAGAAGAACATAATGAAGAAATTGAAAAATACGGCGACAAACAAATAGATAAATACTATTGTACAGGTATTATGGGGTTTAATATTGGGATATTATCAATTTTTAGTATTACACGTGAATTTTTTAATGTATGTACATATACGTATTGGTTACATGTTGCTGGTCAGTTTATAACCACATGTGGACTTGGTTATTACACAATAAACTATATTATTACAGACTATAACAAAAAACGTAATAGTCAGTATATATTTATTAAAGGGGATATTGTTTGGGATGATAATATAATAAAAAAATTTATATTAATTGGTTCTTTTACGGGGTTTATATCTACTTATATTGGTATTGGTGGGGGCATGTTAATTACACCAATTATGATTCAAGTTGGAATGATTCCGGAAGTTGTTGTTGCTACAAGTTCTGTTAGTACATTATTCTCTTGTATTATATCTACTATCAATTATTATTCGTCGGGTGATTTGCCTCTATTATATGGACTCACATTTGCTGGGTCAAGTGCAATAGGGTCATATTTTGGAATACATGCTTCAGATTATATTTTACAAAAATATCAAAAACAATCCATTATTATTTTTATTGTATCACTTATTGTATTTTTAAGCATTATTTTACTAACTGTCAACGCAATTGATAGTAAAATGTTTGATAATAGCAATTTTAACGATATTTGTATTGAATAATTAATAAACAATGAAATATGGATTCAATAAATTTTCCTTATTATATTGAAGTTCAGTTTCACTATGATAATTTAATACTTTACCACCCGCATATTTTACAACAGCATGTGCCGCACATGTGTCCCATTCACTTGTAGGAGCAATTCTTGGATATACATCCGCCTTATTATCAGCAATATATAAAAGTTTAATACTACTACCAGTGGATATAATAATCGGTTCTTCTATTTTATCAATAAAATCTTGTGTTTCTTTGTTTAAATGGGACGATGACGCAACTATGCGACTGTTTTTTTTCATATAATCTTTATCATTGTCTACAAGTAACGTTTTTGTATTGTTCTCGTGAAATTTATAACTTCCTTTCTCTTTTATTCCATAATAAATCTCTCCAGTAACAGGAATACTTACTATACCAAAAACAGGTACTCCGTTTTCAGTTAAACCAATATTTACAGTAAATTGTCCATTCTTTTTAACGAATTCTTTCGTTCCGTCTACTGGATCGACCAACCAACACCATTTTTTTCTTTTACGTAACTCATAATCCTCATTTTTATTTTCCTCACTAATAATTACAATATCATTAGGTTCTACATCCTTATTTTCAACTAACTTTGTATTTAAATTATCTAAATGTTGACAAATTATTGAATTACATGACTTATCGGCAATAGTTAATGGCGATTCATCGTCTTTATAATCCACTTCAAAATCCGTATAATAAATAGATAAAATTGTTTCATTGCACTTTTGTATTAATTGAATAAATTCATTCACAAATTCTGTTTTTTGAAAGAACATTATATAATTTCTTTCGAAATTATATAATTACAATATTTTCATTAGATCAGTTCTTTTGATTTAAGATAGTTAATAATTAATTCAATATTTTCCTCCATAGGTGCTCCTCCGTCTAATGTAAGTTCACAGTTTTTAGGTTCATCAAAAGGAGAACTTATACCAGTGAATTCCTTAATAACACCCTTACGAGCCAATTTATAAAGTCCCTTTACATCTCGTTTCTCACATGTATCTAAAGATGTTTTTACAAAAACTTCAATATACTCACCATTTGCGCCAATAATATCGCGATTTATAACGCGATCTTTTTCAAAGGGAGCAATATTTGCTGCTATAGAAACCCCTCCATGTTTTACTACTTCAGAAGAAACATAACCAATACGCTGAATGTTAATACTGCGGTCCTTTTCACTAAACCCTAATCCCTGTGATAAATGAAGTCGAACAATATCACCATCCAAATAGGTGATTGTACGGTTAGTTAATTCTTGTAACTTGCTAATCATGAAATTAGCAATGGTAGATTTACCACTTCCCGACAATCCAACAAAATATAAACAAAATCCTTTTTGTTGTGTTCCTTTGAAGGTAGATTCTAATATTTTAATAACCTTTGGAAAGGAAAACCATGTAGGAATAGGTTCTCCTTTAGCCAACATATTACGTTGTTGTGTTCCAGAAATTGTTTTAACATCGTATTTTTTATCATCCACTTGATCAATGGGTAAATATGTACCTTTCTGTTCGTCCTTTTCATCTTTAGGTAAAGCATATACAATCAATTTGGATGTAATCACTTCAATCCCAATTTCCTTTGCGTGTTTTACTAGTAAATCTTGTGCGTCATAAGGTCCATAAAAATCATCTCCATTGTCCTTCTTATAAGAAGGACCGGCGTGATCACGACCCACCACAAAATGGGTACATCCATAATTCTTACGAATTTGAGCGTGCCATACTGCTTCTCTCGGACCAGCCATGCGCATGGAAAGAGGTAATAAACTCAATAACGCACTACCTTTCTCATAATAATCCATTAATTCAACATAACATTTAACACGTGTATGATAATCAATATCACAATCTTGTGTAATACCAACTACAGGATGAAGCAATAATTTACAATCTTTACCGCCCATCTTCATTGCGTATTTTGTTAATTCATAATGAGAGCGATGCATAGGATTGCGGGTTTGAAATCCAACAATTTTAGTCCACCCATTTTGTCTAAAATACTCCTTTGTCTCGGCAGGCGTAAAACGGTGTTGCTGAAAATCATAGTGAGGAGGCAACTTAAAATCAACTATAGGTCCACCAATATTGTAAATAAAACCATTTTCTTTGTATTGGTATAAAATCTTCACATAAGGATGGTTTGTATCATTCGCACCATATACATTAACAGATTCTTCTGAAATATCAGATTTATAAATAGATTTATGATCACTAATATCCATAATACCTAATGGCAAACCAGTTTCATGTTTCAATACGACATAATTACTATGTTTCAGTTCTTGTTCTTGTTCTTCGTTGATACATAATGTAATTGGCATTGCCCATAGTTGTCCGTCGTGTAATCTCATGTGACTTACTACCGAAGTATAATCATATTCATTCATAAATCCCTTTAATGGGGAAAATCCACCATTTACTAAAAGTTCAAAATCACATAATTGTTTCTTATTTAACGTAATACTTGGGTATTGTAAGCATTTTTCTTCAAAAGCCATTGATTTTGACATATATTTTATTAGTAGACATTATATTTTACAGATAAAATACAAAATTGAAACATCTAAAGAAACAATGTTTATTGTAAAAAATGAATACCAACGAAGAAATAAACGAATTCTTTCAAAACAATGGGTCTTATACAAGACAGAATATTTTATTAGATGAATTCCAGCGTCAATTACAATCTATTCAAAACGTTGTATATTCATTACAAGAAAAATGTACCAAACAGCAGCAACAAATTGATGAATTGAAAAAAGAAAAACATATGAGTTTGTCGCGAAAACGCAAAATAATTTTGGAATATATTAACAAACCCTTTTGGCCAAAACCTTCGATCACATTTGAAACATGGATTCGCAATATTTCAGTTAATGAGCAAGACTTAAAACATATGTTTGATCACGACCTCGTGAATGGAACGAAACATTGTTTGGAAAGATATAGTAACGTTCCTTTGCTTCCAATTTGTTGTTTTATTCAAAAACCAAATACGATTTATATTTGGAGTAATGATCTAAGTGAGCAACCAAAATGGATTTTGTTGGATACAAATAAATATGAAGCGTGGTTAAATCGTATGAGTCATCACTTTCTTCAAACATTCCTCCAATGGCAAATGGACAATAGTGAAATTCTCCAATCCAATGAAGCAGAAAAAGAGAAAAATATTAGTTATATGCACAAAATCAATGGACTAGGTGATAAATACGAGAAAAAACGTCGATTACAACTTCGTAATTGGATTTACGATTCGTTCTCACGAGAATTTGAAATACAAGAATATGTGTAAAATCCAATAAAATTGAATGTTTCTTTTACTTTTTTAACGATTTAAACACAAGTATTGATAATAGTATAATGTCATTCAACCCTCCCGACCACTTAGCAAAATTGAATCCTCATCCTCGCGATGAATTCATCACTTTCGATGAAGGACCTCACATTTACACCGTTCATGGCGATTCCAGTTTCACTTCGGTTACTACATGGAATCATAGTCACTTCCCCGAGTTCAACAGTGACAAGATTATCGACAATATTTTGAAGAGCAAGCGTCGAAATGATCCCACATACAAATATTATAACAAAACCAAAGAAGATATTCAGGCAGATTGGGATAAGAATCGCGATCAAGCTGCTGCTGCCGGAACTAAAATGCACTACGATATTGAATGTTATTATAACGCCATGGATGTGAAAAATGATAGTATTGAATACCAATGGTTCACGCGGTTCGTCAAAGATTTTCCTGAACTGAAACCATACCGTACTGAATGGATGGTATATTATGAAGAACTCAAATTGTCGGGATCAATTGATATGCTTTTCGAAAACCCTGATGGCACACTCCAAATCTATGATTGGAAACGCTGTAAAGAAATCAGTTATGACAGCGCTTTCGGTAAAGCAGCAACCCGTGAATGTATTAAACATCTACCAGACACTAACTTCTGGCATTATTCGCTACAATTGAATGTGTACAAGAAGATTTTGGAATTAAAATATGGAAAAAAGGTGACGGCACTCTATTTAGTATGTCTTCACCCAGACAGTACCTACAAAACATACGATCGTATTAATGTCCCTATTTTAGAGAAGGAGATTAATGATCTGTTTGAATTTCGTAAAACTCAGATAGTATAATTCCCCCTATTAGTATAATGAAGTTTTTAGCCCTTATTGTAAGATATTTAAATGAACCTTTTTTTGATGAATTTGTGGAATATTATTTGCGTGAAGGGATAGACACGATTTTTGTTTTGTATGATGTGGATTCAACTATACCCATTTCGTATGACACGCAGTTTAACCCGCGAGTTGTAGTAATCGAATCGACAAATTTCAAAAAACGTCAAGTCCAAGATGTAAACCAAGTTTTTTTAAAACGCATTAAACATAAATATACTTGGGTTATTTTTGTAGATTGTGACGAATTTATTAGCACAATTAAACACAAAGACACTACCATACGTGAGCAATTGGAGCATACATATTCACATGTGGATTGTATACAAATTCCATGGATCATGATGTCTTGTAACAACCGAGAAAAAGACCCACCATCGGTTTTACAATATTTAACAACACGTTGGAATCATAATTTCAAACATCCCCATCCCTATAAATGGGAAAAAGGGCGGTGTCGATTTAAACAAATCGAAGTAAAATCCATTTCCAAATGTGATAAAATAGATGGACTTATGTTACATCATCCAGTTGGAAACCAACTTCGTACTATGGAATCTATAAACAATGAATATGTACAACTGAGTCCATTCTTTAAAAATTTACGCGAAGAACATATTCAAACCGCAAATATGGTTTGCTTTCATTATCGCATTTTTTCAGTGGAATCCGCAAGACGTAAAATGATACACAATAAGTTGGATGGATATAAACCCAAAAACTTACAATTTTTATTACAAAGCGATTATTCGGAAATAAATGATAATTTCATGAAAGATAAATCAATTGAAAGATTCGGAGAAAAATGAAATAAAAACATCTAATTATGATTTAGTAGATGTTTTTTGAAAAGCATTATGGAAAGATATTACTTGGAATGTGCGGGTCCCTCTTTTTATTAGGTGCTATTACGATTGGTTCGGCAGCATATAATTTATCAAAACCCACACCTCAAATTATTACAAAAAAATATAAGAAAAAAGACGAAAAAGAAGAATATATTGAAAAACAACAACAGTATTTCATAGACTCTTATGATTCGTCGATTGATTATAATGAAAATATTCAAAAGGTTTTTTACATCAAAGACGATTATGACAAACTTATTGTTCAAAACAATAATATATTAGAATCATCATGGAAACATCGTATTTTAATAGAACATAGTCCTTTGGGGAATATTATTATGTTTTACGACGCATACAAGCAGGGATTTTCTTATTATTGTGATGTAAATATTCCTTATAATATTTTGAATTGTGTTGCTATGAAATATGTATTGAAGTACTTTTGTAGGGATTTTTTCATTGATAATTCCGTAGTGCCCAAAAATGTATGTTCTCCCTTTTTACATATACACGAGATCGATAAAGGCAAAGAAAATAGAAGGAAAATAGACGTTACGAAAGGTCCATTTGCCAAATTGAAAACATACAAACCTGAATCAAAAAAGGGTCTTGAACAAAATGGTGAAAAACAAAAGGAGCAAAAAATAGAAAATTTTATTAAAAACAAGTTTATAATGTGTGGAAAAATATACCAATTTTCGCCATTACAAAGTGTTCCCAAAAAGGTGATCAAAAAAGATGTTCCTATAAAATACAGTTCTTTTAAACAATGGCACAATCCTGAACGATTCAATATGATTAGTGATAGTCTTTGTGATAAGTAACAAAATTGAATATTATCGATAGAACATATAGTGAACGTTTAACAAAGTGTATCAATGATCGAAAAAAACAAAAGCGCGAAATTAGAACAAATCATTTTGATTTTATACGACAAATAATTCCTACATGGAAAAATACGCGCAAATTATTCAAATAATCACATTATTTACCCTACTCATTTGTAACATTTTGTTTTTTTAACCATTCTTTAAACCCTATGCTTTTCGCCAAACTGAATGAAGATCCTAGGTGTTCTTTTGCTATGATATATCCTTGTTTTTCCATTTCATTCAGACTCTGAACGTATTTTTCTTGTAATTCTTCGATAGTTTCCATTGTTTTATATAATAAATACTTTATTTATGTGCGTTTTTCAATTTTATATGAATCGAATAATGGAGTTATACTTTAGCAAATATTTGGTGATTTTCGTCTTTATAAAATATCCTTTTAATATAATTAAGAATCATGGGAAAAATGACATATAAGAAACGGAAAAATGTTAAAAAACAAAGCTTTAAAAATAGAAAAAATAAGAAAATAAAAGGTGGTGGTCATGATCCTGTTGCTCCTGATGCTGCTACTGGTGCTACTACTCCTGTTCTTGCTACTGATGCGGTTGTTGCTACTGATGCTACTACTCCTGTTCCTGCTACTGGTGCTACTACTGATGCTACTCATGTTGCTATTCCCGCTACTGATGCTACTACTACTGATGCTACTACTACTGATGCTACTACTTCTGTTACTGAAGGCGTTGAAGAACCACAAGTAGGAAATCCTGAAGATGATGTTGGATACAAACAATTTTTGGAAGACTTAAAACAAAATCCAGATAATATTCTTCGTAAAAAAGCGTATTTATGGGGTAGTGTTGAAGAGTTTTTTATGTATGACACTGACACAAATAAATGGGAAAATAAAAGACAGACCTTATTAGAGAATGATGATGTCAGTAGTACTCAACAAACTACTAATAATCTAAATGAAAGTGTGTAAATATCTATTGTCTAAGTCAAATATTTATTCAGAATAAATAAATATTTAACAACCAAACGGTGTAGAAGAGGGTTTTGTGTTCATTTCTTTTTGAAATTCTTCATCTACCAATATACATTGGTCATTTGTGTTTGAAACATATTCAGATTGATCAATAGGACCAACATTTTTTGTAAAATTATCTATACCAGTCTTCATTGTTGTTCGCGTTTTAAACAAATCACAACTCAAATTACACGATTGCTTAGGAATAGACGGACATTGTCTTGTTGTGGCGTCCAATGTTTTCTTCTTTATGCGGTTAATATAGTCTCCTTGTTGATTTAAATTATGATTTACATCCGGTTTTACACTACTGTAAGGTGCCGGTCGACTAATCCATCTATATTTCATGTCTAACATACCGTCGGTACTTACAGTAGATGATTTCACAACTTCATTATTGTTGGTACATGATTCCAGAGGTTTTACTACTGATACATTATAGGTTCCACAGCAACCACCATGACCACGAGGTGTAGCACCTCGATGAGGAGTTTTGATTAAAGATCTAGACATTGATGTTTGACCGACCCAACCTTGATTGCGAAACCCCCCGTTTATCGAAAATTGTTGTACATTTACACTCATATTATTATATTTGGCAGCAGTTTTTTTCTTTAAAGCAACAATGGACATTATATATAGACGTCATAAAATAAAAATATCCAAAACATTATTTACCATGTAAATTTTTGGCAATTTGAACCAGGTTTTCCATATGTTCTAAATTAGTCATTAATAAATCATCAATATTATCGATATTTATTTGGGGTTCTTGGACATTTTCCTCTTTTTCGCAATCTTCATTATTATATGTGTCCAAGACATCTGTATTTTCTATTTTTTCTACATTTTTGGGTGAAAAGTAGGTATTTATTTTGCGCATATTTGAAATATCTTTATTTTCCCCCATTTTTTGACCAATAATTTGTTCAAGTTCTTGGACTTTCAATTCGAGAGTTTGGAATTTCTCTATAAAATATTGTGTGTTGTCCAAGAAATTTATCAGAGGGATTGATCCGTTTTCGTCGTTTTTTAACAATTCGACTAATACTTGTATATTTGGAATAGAATCATTGTGTGTGTCTCGTTGAAGATCCATTTATTTAATTACACAAATTAAATAAGTGAAATAAACACAGAATTTATAATCCTTTCATGTTATATAGATATTCGAATATCAAAGAAAATGACCAATTACTGCCATTTAAATTAATCACATCACCATGATCGTTTAATAATTTCACGTTTACTTTACTAATATTTACTGGACCGAAATATTTCCGATCATTGTCTTGGAGTGTACCGCCATATTCTGTAAATACTTCTCCCTGTTTCAATCCAGAAACTTTAATTGGTATTAAAGCAAACATATCTTTTACAAAAGGTGGATCTGAATAAATACGGGTTGTTTGTTTGACAAAGTTGTCTTCTGCTATTACGTTGGCAGCATATAGTTGATTTTCTGTTAAACCCATACCCGGTTGGACCGAATTGAATATGGAAGATTGGTTTCTTCCACTTACTGGATCACATATACGTGTGGCACTACTCGAATATTGCGGTCGCGTCGCGGTTGGGTTTTCTCGAACTCCTGTAATGAGTCCATCATTCAAATGATTTTGTGTGTAATCGTTTAGTATTAAATATAGATTTTTGAACAAATATAAATCCAATGTTGAGTTTCCTTGTAATGTAATAATATCACTACTACTGTCATAATTATAACTATAATTTGTAATTATTAAATTATTACTCGCATCAATCGGATTTAAATTGACAGTGGGAATATAACGAAAACCCAATAACCAACCCAGAGTAACATCCCAAGTGGTTGCTTCAAATGAATTGGTGTTTACCGATTTGATATTTACTGTTGCTGCTTCTTCATCGTAAAACTTTAAAATATAATCTTCGGCAGTATATACCTTATTAATATTCATTTGCATCACCGCACTTTCATTACCCGTATTATCAAAATAGGAATAAATAATGGAATTCTGTAATTCAGTATTATCACGTAACTTCGTATTTATCTCATTGTATAAATAATAAAGGGGATAAATTCCTCCCCTTACTTGTATATCCACTTTTTGTACACCACTTTCATCACTAAGACCTTTTACATTTGATTGGGGAATAAAGGATAGTTCATTATTTTTATTATGTATTATTGTGATGACCCCATTCGAAACATCTTCTATATTTGACTCATATACAAACATTGTTTTACTTATATCATACATAACATCTCGCGAACCTGTAATTTCTGTTCCGGTTGGTCCCGATAATAATTCATAACTACTATCGGTAAAACCTAAATAAGCGTCCCACATGCTATTTGAAGTTATACCTGAATTATCTGATGTCTGTAAATCACCACTTGCGTCTAGACTATAACGAATATTATCACTTGCGTCTACCCAATCATTACTATAAGATGCGTTCGTATTTTCATCTGAAAATACAATTTTATAATCTTCTTGGGTTAATTTGTTATTTATTTCAGGAACTAATACCCATGATCCATCATATATATATATTTTACTGTTTGACATATTTAATCCATTTAATGGTGTACCATTTTTATCTGTTGTCCCTTGTATTGACGAAAATGTATTATTTATCATATTTTCCAATAATTGTGGTGTTCTGTATACACCTGCTTTGAACTTTATTGTATAATCAGGCACGGTTGATATTCCTATCTCTGAATAACCATTACTAGCATCTTTTGCTTTTACAACAATTTTATTATTTAACGGAGAGACTGTAAACGGAAAACTTAATGATCCATTTCTATATAATGCGTTGACCGGTGTTGAAACATCATTAATAGTCTCTACAGGTATATCCATTATGGTTCCTGTACCAAATGATATATCTGAGTATGATACATCTTCGGTTGAAGATACGTTATAACCAGGAATATAGTTATATGACGAATCATTTAATCCTAACGAACTTACAGATGATCCTGAACCAAACATACTGTCTGATAAATCGAAAATATAATTTGTTTCGTCGAAATAAGTCAACATATCAAACCGCATTCTACATTTATTTTCTCCAATATCATAAAATGCTTCCGCGTTTACATATCCATTTGAAATATCATTACTATATCCATCTTTTATACTATTTAATTTATCGTTTATTTCTGAATTTAAAAACGTATTGTCGTATCCATATATACCAATTAAATTATTTAACGTATACCCTTTTGGATAACCAGCACTAATATCATTATCTATTGTTATATAACGATTGTTATAACTATTGTCATAATATGTTCTATTACATTCTAGTAATATGGATGGTTTATTACCATTTGAACCATCTATTGTATATAATGTATTTATAGGTTGATTTTCGGAACGTACTGAATTGGATTGTGTAAAAATAGTATTTTCGTCAAACATAAAACAAGAATTACTTCCCGTCCATATGGGTCCTTGCCATTTTTGTACTCGCACATCTTGCGGCAAATTATCCAATACTTCGTTTTCATCTGGAAATAAAATGACTTGTTTTTTATTTTTTTTTTTAATTGTTGTAAATCGACTTAAAAGTGTTCTTAATTGAAATCGTTGTAAAGTTGTAATTGAACTGTCAGCGTTTGAGAATGATATATCATATTGATTTAGAGAAGCGTTTGAACTTAAAAATTCACTATCTATTAAAGACCGATTAATTGCTTCTAATAATGTAGGACGCGTATACAATCCGGATACATCTCCAAATTCTATTGTGAAATTTTCAATAACATTGGACGATGTATCCGGTGCTGTAGAATATATGTTTGGTCCATCATATGTACAAATAGTAAAATAATTATTTCCGATTACATTATTAGAAGGATCGTTAATCACCAAATAAAAAGATGCGGTTGGATCAAATTGATTGTATGTAATCGGATCTGCTGCTGAAATATCTTTACCCGTCGCATTATACGAATATTCGTAATTGGAATAAATACTTTCTAGTGGATACGCATTTGGAACACTCGTATAACTATCGCCACTAACATCTATATTAAGACTCGAATATTTTGGAATTACTAGATCTCCGTATCCTAAAAACCCCGGAATTGATTTATTCGCATCACTTCCAAATGTATTCGTAGAACTGTTAAAATATAAGTAAAAATTTGGTTCATTGTATACTTGTTGTAAATCGAGAGTTAATGTTACTTTTGATGTTTCTATATCGTAAGATACGCCTGTTGTGCCAAAGTTAATATCTGGATTTTCGTTTTTAACATTTTCGACTGATTCATTAATAGCAGTAATTAAACCACTTACATCATATGCTCCAGCTGTAATACCAAAACTTAAATCATATACGCCTCGAATTCCATCTGTATTTCCCAATAATTGAAAATAATTTGCGTTATATACATTACTTATGTTGTACCATGTATAAGGTATACTTACTGAATGTAATCGCAATGATACAACATTATGTAATGTTTCTGATAAATTAATAATATAATCAGTTGCCGAAGGATAATTTTCATAATTTCTAAATTGACTGTCCAATTGTAACACACGTTTTTGGGTTTCTTTTAACAATGGATTTAATTGACTCGATCCATAATTTAAGGTAGTTGTTTGTAGTAAATTTGCGTCTTTTTCTCCTTGATCGGTTACTTCATTCTCTCCAAAAACTTGTTTATAATCAGTCAGTTCCTTTATTTCTGGTTTACTATGTTCTTCTGTATCCCCATTTTCATCATTATCGATCATTCCCTCGATAATATTTTCACTTTCAAAAAAATGACTATACATATCTTCAAAAAAACTTTTTATTTTATCTGCTTCTGTATTTTCTAGCAAACTATATTTATCAATAGTTAATAATATTTTTGCCTCTAATTCACGATCAGATGGATTATTCAAATCCAACATTGCATATAATTCATTGTCACTATATTGTGTAACATCGTATAAATTATTTTTTTCGTCGTTCATTAAAAATAATGTATAAAATTCATTTATATTATTTTATCGTAATAATACCATTTGGTTTTTATTTCATACGCGTTTTAAACATTTGTGTCATAAAATCGACTAAATCCGGTTTACCTAATTCTTTCAACTTCAATGACATCTTAAATAACATATCCATTGGAAACGCCTTTATACCCGACAAACGTTTTTGATGTCTTTTTCCTGTAAAACATAATATGTCGAATACTTTCATTATTTGTTCTTCTTCTTCATTCATACTACTTCGATCTATGCGGGTTTTTCCCAAATATATATATCGATTATATTCAGGGTTTTCATATACATTATACTGTTTACTTCGCATAACCGGTTGGTTTTTTACCATACCTATTCCCATAATTCTATTTTCACTGTTGTTCATTTCCAATACTAGCAAAACATCATCTCCTGTAAACGAATTAGTGGTTTTACTTGGAACACCATAAGCACATCCTAGAGATGGATGATGTTTGTCTCGGTAATATTCATTTTCATCCCATGTGTCTTTATTAAAACGAGTAGTTACAATACGCGGCTTTGCTTCATTACAATAACTTCGCAATTGGTCATTCGACTTATATTCCTTCCTACGTAAATACTTCGACGATTTTTGATACATAATTATTTTTGATAAATAGGATCAATAGTGTTTGTATTATTCAATTTTATTATTAATGTAAATCAGTTTAAAAACAAAATATAGATAATATTTATAATGTTTCGAACAGAATTACTCGACACTGTACGTAAAATTTGTACTCAGGGAAAGGGCATTTTAGCAGCAGATGAAAGTACTGGGACCATTGGAAAACGTTTCGACGCAATTAATGTAGAGAATAATCATGAAAACCGTTTTGCTTATCGTGATTTATTGTTTCGAACAGATGGATTAAATGAGCATATTAGCGGTGTAATTACATTTGAAGAAACACTATTAGACGAGAAAGATGGCGTACGTTTGATTCAACCGCTATTGGATAATGATATTGTAGTTGGTATTAAGGTCGACAAAGGGGTGAAACCCCTTTATCATTATGACGAAACTGTAACTCAAGGTATGGATGATTTGGATGTTCGTTGTAAACAGTATTATGAGGCGGGTGCTCGTTTTGCGAAATGGCGCGCCGTATTGAAAATTGATGTTGATAAACATCTTCCATCCGATATTTCTATACACGAAAACGCATCCACCTTAGCCCGCTATGCTTCTATATGTGTTCAAAATGGATTAGTTCCTATCGTAGAACCTGAAATTTTAATGGATGGAACCCATGATCTTCAGACATCACATGATATATCCGTCCGTGTTTTAACTCATGTATACGCAGAACTTCATCGTCATAATGTAGATATTGAATGTACGCTATTGAAACCAAACATGGTTCGCCAAGGCGTTTCATGTACTGATGAAATTGATTGGAAAAAGGTTGGTTATTCTACGGTCCATGCGTTTCAACAAAGTGTTCCGGTTTCTATGCCCGGAGTTGTCTTCTTATCCGGCGGTATGTCTGAAACCGATGCTAGTGTTGCGTTGAATGAAATTAATAGATATGATAGTTTAAAACCATGGAGATTAACATTTTCTTATGGACGAGCACTCCAATCAAGTGTTATTTCGGCATGGGAAGGCAAAAGTGAGAATATTGAAAAAGCACAAACCACATTGCTTCAATTGGCAAAGAACAATGGACTTGCGTCACAGGGTCTTTTTGAGGGGAATACAACAGGTGGAAAATCTCTTCATGAGAAAAATTATGTATATTAAATTATCTGTGTTATTTTTTTATGCAATTCGTTCATAATATGTGATTCACCATCTTTTGTGTAATGCGCATTGTCTTGAAGATATTTTCTATCTTTAACATAATGAGTAGGATTAAAATAATATTCACAATGTTTTTTAAGTGTATTAATAATAATCTGTCTAGGTTTTATATGATATGATCCAATGAAATGACTTACAAAAAGTACTTTTTTGTTTATTTTTTTT
>Ga0209632_10003161_pt1 | contig 15368 bp, 16 predicted proteins | sample COG_10_FD_184754 | JGI IMG/M metagenome (GOLD analysis project Ga0209632, IMG submission 184754) | Pelagic Microbial community sample from North Sea - COGITO 998_met_10 (SPAdes) (version 2) | ecosystem: Environmental > Aquatic > Marine > Neritic zone/Coastal water | place: Helgoland, sampling... | reverse complement strand
CGCTCGTGCGCAAGTAGCTCCAGGGCCACGGCGGCAACGGATTCGCAGTGCGTGGGAGGTCTTAACCGAGGTTGCCCCCGAACTTGGAGAGTGGGCTACTTTCTTCGCTTCGGGTGCGAAAAAACGTGCATCGGCGCAAGCAGGTATCCCATGTGTTACCGCTCGTGAAGCCGACGACCTAGTCCGAGACTCACAGCGGTTCCTGTATGAAGTCGCCGCATCCCTTGATGTACTCACACAAGGACGATTGCTTTGTGAAACTTCGCCGTCAGATTCACGCCTTCAACTTTTACGCGTGGGCTGAGCTAGTTGTTATGAGGGTTTCACCAGATTCGTTTGTCCATTTACAAGTTGCATCGAGTTATTCACTGCAATACGGAGTGTCCAGGCCGGACGCACTCGTCGACCACGCCGCTGATCTCGGACAGAAAATTATTGGTCTCACTGACCGCAACGGACTCTATGGCGCAGTGCAGTGGGCCCGAGCCTGCCTGCGTAATGGAATTTCGCCGGTACTCGGGGTAGATCTTGCCGTGGACAAAACCGAAGCAAAAGTGATCTCCGGTAGTGGTGTTCGTAGAACTCCCGCATACGGTGGTCAGTGGGTTGATGAAACAAAGCCGCGAGTGATTCTGTTGGCAACAGGAGCCCAAGGTTGGACATCGCTGTGTCGATTGGTGTCCGCGGCCCATGAACAACGTGGTGACCCGGTCGTGTCCTGGAATGCATTGGCTCAGTACCACGCAGGGATAGTCGCGCTGCTCACCGCAGAGTCAGAAGTTGGGCAAGCACTGCTCACCGGAAAGTCGCACCAAGCTGATGCGTTACTTCGCCCGTGGCGCGCGATCTTTGATCGGTACCTAGGCATCGCGGTTACTTCGCATTTAGAAAAATCAAAATTAGGTTTAACAACTGCACAAGCTGCTCGACTGCTGTCGTGGTCACGTGAAGCCTCACTGCCAGTTGTTTTAACGAATGCCGTCCGTTATGCCAGCTCTGACCAGGCGAAAGTCGCCGACCTCCTTGATTCTGCGCGGCTCCTCGTTCCCCTTAATTCACGCCATATTGTGGGAAATAGTCCACAAGGGTTTTTAAAAGACGCCGAACAGATGCACCATGTTGCCCGTGAAATCTGCCAGCAGGCAGGTGAACGTGATGCACATAAATTAATGCGTGATACCCGACACTTAGCCCAATATTGTGCGTTAGATCCAGCCCACGATCTTGGCTTAGGTGATGTATTTGTTCCCGAACTTGATGTCCTTTTAAATCGCCCGGTTGCAGAGCCAGAGCGAGAAGCAAATCAGATTCTTTTGCGCCGCTGCGAAGATCAGTTACCACAGCGTTACTCCCACTCCCAGGACCGATCTGTGGCATTCCACCGACTTGAGGCGGAAATGCGGACCATTACCCAATTAGGTTTCTCTGGCTACTTTCTTACTGTCGCCCATGTCGTTGACATGGTGAAAGAAAAAGGGATTCGAGTTGCTGCGCGTGGCTCTGGTGCCGGAAGTTTGGTCAACTATTTATTAGGAATTTCAGGTGTTGATCCCATTGCGCAGAACTTGCTCATGGAAAGGTTTCTTTCACCTCTACGCCGCGGACTACCCGATATTGATATTGATGTTGAGTCCGAACGCCGACTCGATATTTATCAGTGGATTTTCGACAAGTTCGGGACTGAACGTATTGCGACCGTTTCCATGATGGAGACCTACCGTGCCCGTTCAGCAATTCGCGATGTTGGTTTGGCATTTGGCTTACCCGCTTCAGATATTGACGTTTTTGCTAAGGCATTTCCCCATATTCGCGCACGCAATGTTAAATCTGCGCTGGTTGATTTACCCGAGCTCCGACATTCTTCATTTGGCAAATTGGCCGCAACGGGTGAGATTGATAACTTTCTTCACTTAGTTGAAGCGCTCGATGGGCTGCCCAGACATATTGCAATGCATCCATGTGGGGTTGTGCTTTCCGACCTGACGCTGCTTGATCGAACCCCGGTGGAAAGCAGCGCATCGGGTTTCCCCATGTCCCATTTTGATAAAGACGATGTTGAACACATGGGGTTATTAAAACTTGATGTATTGGGTGTGCGTATGCAATCCGCAATGGCTCATGCGCTCAATGAAGCGGAGCGGGTCACCGGAAATCGTCCGGTGATCGACGGCACAACTCTTGACGATAAAGCAACATTTGAATTAATCCAATCAACCCGAACCCTGGGGTGCTTTCAAATTGAGTCACCGGGTCAACGTGAGTTAGTGGGTAAATTCGCTCCTGAAACCTTCAACGACTTAGTCATTGATATTTCGCTATTTCGCCCAGGTCCAGTGAAGTCAGACATGATCACGCCGTTTCTGCGGGCGCGGCAAGGGTGGAATTCACCAGTATTCCCACACCCAGATCTTGTACCGGCATTAACTGAAACCTACGGGGTTGTGGTTTTCCACGAGCAAGTGTTGCGCGTTTTTAGCGTTTTCACCGGGTGCTCACTCGCTGAAGCCGATGAGTCACGTCGATCCATGGGATCCCCACAAGGTCAAGACGAGATACGGGTGTGGTTTTACCCGGCAGCATTAGCGCGCGGTTACGACATCGACCACATTGATCAGGTCTGGGAGATCTTGAGAGCATTTGCATCATTTGGTTTCTGCAAAGCGCACGCTGCAGCTTTTGCCCTCCCCACGTATCAGTCGGCGTGGTTAAAAACGCATCACCCCGCGGCTTTTTATGCCGGGCTGCTCACCCACGATCCCGGCATGTATCCCAAGCGATTGATCCTTAACGATGCCCGCAATTTTGGGGTAACAATTTTGGGCCTTGATATCAATGCATCGAATAGCGTGTATCACCTCGAGCAGTTACCTGATTTGAGTTTTGGCATTCGGGTGCCTTTTACCGATCTCAAAGAAATTTCTGAAGCTGAAATCGAGCGAATTATTTCCGGTCAACCTTTTTCTTCGCTTTCCGACCTGTGGTTGCGTGCCCGCCCATCTCGACCGGTTACCGAGAACTTAGTTGTTGCAGGAGCATTTGATGCCCTCTACGGCTTCACTTCACGGCAAGTTCGCGGCCGCATTACTCGTCGTGACCTGCTACTTCAAATCGCAGATCTTGATCGCGCTCGTGGAAAAACCGAAAAGGGCGCCGCCATTTCTCAGCTCAGTTTTGACGTCACAGATAGTGGCACCAGCGTTATTGCTTCTGGGCTACCCGAAATGACAAGTGCACAGCGCGTTAAATCGGAGTTAGAAGTCCTTGGTCTTGATGTCAGCGGCCATGTCATGGATTTTTACGCAGATCTTGTACAAAGTCTGAACATTATTCAATCGCGTGATCTACTGAGTTGCAGATCCAAGGAAAATATCTTTGTGGCTGGGGTCAAAGTCGCAACCCAGATGCCGCCGATCCGTAGCGGCAAGCGAGTGGTGTTTCTTACCCTGGACGATTCAACCGGGCCGGTTGATGCAACTTTCTTTGAAGATGCCCAAGGCCCTTATTCCCAGGATCTATTTAATTCATGGATTTTGTTGGTACGAGGGGAAATTCGTAGAACCGGGCCGCGGGGTCTCTCTCTTCGGGCAACAGGTTGCTGGGAGTTGGGAGGTGTTCGGAAATTGTGGATTAACGGGGGAATAGCAGCAGTCAACAACCTTGTTTTGGAGCACGACTTACCAAATCCTGATGCACCACGAAAGCGAATCGCACCCATCCATGCCAGTGGGTTTAGACAATCCCCGTATGTTGATATCAAGGCCCCGGGAGAAAACATCCGTCGGAAACCACGCGGGGCCGGCACGAGCCAGTTGGGTAACTGAACTTGTACCGGTCCCGAGTAGGCGTTTTCTCCGGGCGTTATGCCTGGGCTAGCGCGTTGGTCTTTAGTTGGGCGAACTCCTGGTCCGTGATGGTCCCGGCATCAAGAAGTGCCTTAGCGGAAGCAATCTGGTCGGCTGGGGAAACGCTTCCTACTGCATTCTGGATATACGCTTTTTGGGCTTGTTCAGCTGCTTTTTCTGCTGCCGAACGTCGTTCTGCCATCGACTTTCCTCGGGCAATTAGGTAGATGAAAACCGTGATGGGAGTGAAAAAAATGAGGAAAATAATCCACACTGCTTTACTACCCCCACCCATGTCTTTGTCACTGAACAAGTCCATCAGGACCATGAAAAAGACCATGAAAAACACGATCATAAAAAAGATAATCAAAAACGACCAAAGAACTTGCCCATCCATGTTAACTCCATTCATTAGGTGAAATCCTCATGATAGTGCAACTACTTTCCATTTATGCTCCGCATTCAGAGCATCGTGGATTCACCTGCGATCACGGAGGCACAAGAGCCGTAGTGCAAGATGTGATATCGAAGCGTGGGGACCCCCAAATAGTTACAGCAAGTCAAATTAAGGAGCGCACATGAGTCGAAGCCAAGTGCGTCGTCAAACTGGAAAACTTGATTTTGGCACCAATGACTCCGGATGCAATATTTTGCATGTTGATATGGATGCCTTCTATGCAGCTGTTGAATTACGCGACTACCCTGAGCTCAAAGGAACACCGGTAGTTATCGCCGCTCAGGGGAATCGTGGGGTTGTTCTGACCGCCACCTACGAAGCCCGCGCTCTTGGCGTCCATTCGGCAATGCCAATCTCGCGCGCGCGACGAATCGCGCCCGAAGCAACATTTCTCACTCCACACCATGAAAAATATTCAGAGGTCAGCCGAAACGTGATGGCCCTCTTTGAATCGATTACCCCACTTGTGGAACCGTTGAGTCTTGATGAAGCGTTCCTCGATGTTTCTGGCGCGACCCGCAGGCTGTCCGATCCACTCACAATCGCTGAACTAATCCGAGCCAGGGTGGCAGACGAGCAAGGCATCACCTGTTCCGTTGGGGTGGCGAGCACTAAATTTGTGGCAAAGCTCGCATCAACACGAGCCAAACCCGACGGTCTGCTACTCATTCCGGCAGATCGAGTAATTGATTTCCTGCACCCACTTCCCATTGGTGCGTTGTGGGGCGTGGGGGAGAAAACAGAAGAAGTTCTTGTCCGGCTCGGTCTGCAGACAGTTGCCGATATTGCACATACTCCAGTCAATACCCTTACCCGGACTCTTGGTCAAAGTGGAACCCATCTTTATGAACTCTCCTGGGGCCGGGACCCCCGGTCGGTCGTACCCCATGAAACTGAAAAAAGTGTCAGTAATGAACGGACATTTCGCGAGGATATTGATGACCCCGGTGTGATCCGGGCTGAACTCACGGCGCTTTCAGATAAAGTGGCAGCCCGGCTGCGCAAGGCCGGCTACAAAGGTAAGACAGTGACCGTGAAGTTACGATTTGCGGACTTCACCACGATCACTCGCTCGAAAACCAGCCACCACACTGATTTATCCCATGAAATCTATGCCACAGCCTGGAAACTCTACGAGGCCCTCGGGTTACAACGGGTACGAATTCGACTCGTGGGAGTGAAAGTTGACGGACTGCTGGCAGCGGATGAAGTGCCGGATCAGTTGCTTTTGGGTGAGCCGGAACACGGCCGCCGGGATGCCGAACTTGCAATTGACACTTTGCGCGACAAATTTGGGCCTGGAGCGGTACGCCCGGGTCGGACCGTGACCGGCGCGACCGAAACGCACTAAGCGGGCAAAGGAGCAATTTTCGCCCCCGAACACCCTGTGCGAGACAAAAATGCGGGGAAATAGGGGCGAGGGGTTGCTTGCTGCAGTATTCGTCATATCCTTAGATCAGTACGGATGTATTCAGCGAAGAACTCGCACCCAGCGGAAAGGGAGCCGGCATGCCACTGTCAGAGCAAGAACAGAAATTGCTTGAACAAATGGAACAGGCTTTGTACGCGGACGACCCCAAATTCGCATCGAATTTACGTAGCCCCGGCACTGGAGCTACACGCAAGCGAGCAGCGTTGGGTGTTTTAGCGGTCCTGGCCGGCATGGGTCTGTTAGTTCTCGGAGTGGCCGTAGGCCCAGCAATTGGCGTAGCTGGCTTCACCGTCATGTTGATCGGTGCAGTGTTGACCTATTCAGCATTTACGGGCAGTGTCAATGTCTCGGCAGATGGAGCTGAGGCGGAAGCAGATCCAGATATTGAAGCCTTCCGTGCCAAAGCACCCAAGGCGCCCAAAAATTCGGGCCTTATGGACCGCATGGAAGATCGGTGGCGTAAGCGCACCGACGGCGAGCAGTAAGACCAACAGGCACTAGCTCATCGTGAGTGAAATAGTTCCTGCCCAATTGGGTCGTTTCTTTGAAGACTTTGAAGTTGAAACCACATACCAGCATCCGTTCGGGCGAACCATTTCCGAAGCAGACTCAACGTGGTTCACTCTGTTAACCTGCAATACCAATCAGAACCACTTCAATGCGCATTTAGCGCAAAGCAATCCCATCACTCAGGGACGCATAATTGTTAACTCTGGTTTAACGGTCGCCTTAGTTCTTGGATTATCAGTGATTGACATGAGTCAAAATGCGGTGGCGAACCTTGGTTGGACCGATATTAAACTCACCCACCCGGTCTACATTGGCGACACCATTTATGCGGAGAGTTTGTGTCTGGAAAAGCGGGAGAGTGGGTCCCGACCCGAAATGGGAATCATCCGCATGAAGACCAGGGGTCTGAATCAAGACGGAGACGAAATTGTGTCCTGGTTTAGATCAGTAATGGTGCCTAAGCGCAGTTCAGGAATTGGCCAGGATTATTTCCCGGCAGCAAAAAACGGTCCGCTCGGACCCGAATAATTCTTAGAGCGGTGGCAGCATGGGAATTGGCCCACCGCAAGAAGATGTTGGTGTGGTCCCAGCGAAAATCTCTTTCATCCATGACACCGCTGTTGGACCTGTGTTAGCTGCTGCGGCTATGTGTCCGACCCCACCAAGCCACAGTGTGCTGATCTTCGTGCCGGACTCACACCAGGTCTTTTGTAAGTAGGCATTTGGCTGAGGAAGGACAATTTTGTCGGCAGTGCCTTGAATAAGTAGCAAAGACATGTCGGTTGGAAGCGGCGGGGGAGTCTGCTCATTGAGAGCGGTAACCCAAGCTGGATTTTCTGATGGATTCGAGGAAAAGAATTGTTCATTAAAGGCGTTAGATCGGATTTCAGCTTCAAGGGCGGCCTCTTTAATGCATTCTCGGGCAAAATGATCGTAATTTTTTTGACCAGCGCGGGTCAATATTTCATTCGTGGGCAAATTGGGGTGCCTTTGTGCCAGCCGTTCCCAACACGTTAACACTGTTTCCAGGCGCTCATTAAGTGTAGTCTTTGCATGCCGTGAGTGGCCTCTGACATGGAGGGCCACTCAAATTAGGAACAGGGTTCAGATTGCTTGCAAACCGTGCGAAATCAATCGGGCTAACCGCTCTGATGGTTTTGATTTTTGCCTATTTGGTTCTTGTGTTAACTCCGTTCGGGCAGTCAATTGATGACCAAGCGTTGCTCGCCCGGGGTGATATTGGTTCCGCAACGAAAAAAGACGCCTCCAGAATTCTTAGTCTCATCGGCATCTCCTCGGTCGCGATTGCCCTGCTCGGTATCTGGCTGATCTCTCGCCTTGAAGGCTCCAGGCTTTCACCGCTGCGAGCCATATCTGCGTTCTTGGGGTGTGTGGTTTCCGCTGAAATTTTGAAGTTGGTGTTGCCCAGGCCAGAGTTGGATGCTCTCTATGAAGCAAGCCTTGTAAACAAGGACTTTAATACTTTTCCTAGCGGTCACACAACAATTGCGATGGGCCTCGCCTTGGTACTCGTTTCGATGTCACCTTCACGTCACCGACAAATAGCGGCTGCAGTTGGCCTTGGTTTCACACTTGTGATTGCAAGTTCGGTAGTCCTTGCCGGCTGGCACCGACCGAGTGACGCGATTGGTGGGATAGCCCTCTCAGCAGCTGTATTTAGCCTCTTAGTGTTTACCAACGAATCGTTTGCCGAACGTGCAGCACGTTTTAGTAATGCCGCAGTGTTCGCACTTGGACTGGTTGGCATTGGTGTTCTTGTCTGGGTGCTGCGGTTGCCTTCGCATGCCGATGGCTCACTCACCTGGCTCCTGGTCTTCTTAGCCTTAATTCTTGTTACGGCAAGCTACTTTGTTCTGGCTCTGATGCGGAAAGTTTCGGTGTAAAAGTGAAACTGGTCGTGCCTTCGGTGGAGCATGTCCCTTGATATCTTGCTGCCATTGAATCCGGGTGGACCTTTGATTCCTTTGGCGGATCCGATATTCCGACTAGTGCGCGGTGTCGAGTTTTACGATGACTTCATGGTGTACGAGGAGCACTAAATCTAGTTTTAAGCGGGTCTGGTTAACCTTCTTGTCGATAACATGAAGAGTGTCAATTGGGCAAGTTGGGGTAGTGAAGTGACCACGATCGCATTACTTCTAACTCGGGTGCGAATTTCTTACTCAAATGTCCAGTCCATAAAGCGGTATGCCCACCCTGGGAATGGCCGAGTACCGTGTAGCGCGACCCATCATCTGCGTGTGGATTCTGTTGAAATACTCGGACGCTGTTCACCGTGTCGCGAATTTCTTGATCTTTGAGTAGGTACGCCTGGACTCCGGGTGTGCCTAGCCCGGTGTAGTCCGTGGCTACAAGTGCCCAACCAAGTTGGATCATGTTTGGCAAAAATTGGGTGAGTTGTGAGGCTGGGTCCTTTTGACGAGAAGGTGCACACGCGTCGCCTTCCCCGACAGTTCCATGTGTCCACGCCACTATCGGTCGAGGTTCGCTCGTCGCAGGAGCGGTCGGGATGAAAGCCATCCCACTCGCGGCAGCTAGATCCCCATTGTCGAGTTCCGTGAGGTAAAGAATGCGCAATGATTCGGCGCCATCCACATCGACACCGAGGGACTCAACGCGAAGGAGGTCCCCGCGGCAGCGCCCTAAAGGGGTGAAGGGGGAGTGTAGAAGGGCTGTAAGTCGTTCTGGGTCATTCGGTGTCGAAGTTCGAACTTATGACGCTGACAGTTACAAAAAGCGCTAAGCCCGTGATCAGTGCCAGGAAACCAATCGCCCAAGATTTGAGTATCCCCACGTGCGAACAGCACCGGGTAGGACATGATGTGCCTGTGGAAAATGGTGGTGATGACCCAATCGAGGCTGGCGCCCTCTATTCGGTTGTCAGCGCAGCAACTTCCATTGCATCGGGGGCCCTTGGTGCGACCCGCTTTGCGACTGAAACAACGGTTTACCTGGCATCAGAGTCCACTAAAGCGATCGCTAATGCAGTACTGGACGCGGTCGTACCTATAGCCGTGAGCGCGGTTGTTTCGCGAATTGATATCAATGAAATCGTTAAAGACCATGTCGACGTCAATGAAATTGTCGCTCAAGCGGAGCTCGCTCCGATCCTTGATCGAGTGCCCATAACCGAGATTGCCGACTACGTGATCGAGGAAATCGATTTGCCAAGTTTGATCCGCGAAAGTACCGGCGGTGTCGCCGACGGATTGTTGAGCACACTTCGGTTCCAAGCAATTCACACAGACAATTTTGTCAGTGGAATTGTAGACCGGGTATTTTTTCGCAGAGAAAAGCGTGCTCCTGAGCGAGAGGTGTAAGTGATCAATGACGACGTTTAGCCAATTTCGTGACGCATTTGTTCCGGGATCGCAAGTTCATTTCAGTGCGCTGCCAGAACGGGCCCGGTCAATTCAAGGAGTGAGTGCTGGGTTTACCAGCAGAGCAATTGCCACGTTTATCGACATAGGCTTGGTTGCCGTCTTGGTCCTGGGGGCTTGGGGCGGATGGGAAGCCCTCCGGTACGTCTTGAGCGGGTTCTATGATCTGCCTTCGGTGACGGGCTTCCCACTGCTCCTCCTGGGCTATTTCGTCATGTGGATCTACTGGACGTGGAGTTGGTCAACGGGTGGTCGCTCCTTGGGAAATGTGTTGATGGGACTGCGCGTCCAAACTCAGAGCGGTAACAATCTTGGCTTGGGGCTGGCGGCCCTGAGATCGTTGCTGTCGGTGATTTTTGCCCTTGGCTTGGCCTGGGCGCTGATCAGCCGCAAGAACAAATCGGTACAAGATATTGTGTTAAGGACCGAAGTTGTATTTGACTGGGCACCGTTACTGCCCAAGGTCGACATGACGTTCGCAATGGAGATCAACGAGTAGCAGATTAACCTTGTCGACTTATCCGAGGTCGCGCATATACTTTCGCGACCGCTCACTTCGAAGATGGGAACTCTTTGACACGCGCTAAGCAATTGATCGGCATTGTTCTTGCCGTCCTGATGGTAGGGGTAGTCGTACCAACATCTTCATTTGCAGCTAAGGCAGTTGTAGATTCGTATGCCACATGGCAAAAAGCGGCGCGGGCATTGGAACCTGCAGACGTGTTGTACAGACCAACCTTTCGCGCCGGGCTAAAGCAAAATTCAAGAATTGACGTTTTGGCTTTTAAGCGCCCTACTGAAACGCGTCAGGGGGTCAAGTACTTATCGATGCTGATTACCGCGAATTATTCGAAACGGCTTCGATCATTTTCCATTATGGAAAAAAGAGCAAACGTCAAATGGGCTGCACGTCGAGTTGCCGATCCGGGTCAAAGACTTGTGGAACGTCGCACGATCCGACTTAAGGATTCTCAAACTAGAGTGCGGGCAACTATCTACGCTAATTGCGCTGTGGCGGAGCCTGAAGTGGCTGTCCGATCGGGCACTCGGTGCACAAAAGCTGATGTTAAGACCTATGGCGGATTGCTTGTCATGAAAGCTCCTGCCAAAACATCAATTATTGTCGAAAGTAAAGGGCTAAGCTACTCGCAATTAGTTCGCGTGGCTCGGGGGCTTAAACAAGTCAAGGTGGGTAATTAGTCCGCTGTGACCTCAAGCAGGTAAAGCTGGTGGGTAGCGCGTGTGCACGCGACAAAAATGTCAGATCCACGGACACCTTGACAACCGATTTCATCGGGGTTAACTACAAATACCACGTCAAACTCAAGGCCCTTTGTATTTTTTGCGCTCAATACCGCAATTCTTGAGTCGATGGCTGCTGGTCCAAAGCCGAGATCCGCTGATTGGGCTTGGAACTGCTCTTGCCAGTGCGACAGCAATGAATCTGGAATGATTGCACAGGCGCGGCCAGCTTTACCGGACATGGTCGTGGTGAGAAAATCTACGACTTCATTTTCGGACAAGCTCTGATGGATCGTTGGAGAACCGCTTCTGATTGATACCAATTCGGGTGGGTTTCCACCTGATTTGACAAGTTGCTCAATCGCAGATTGCACAGTTTCTTCTGTAATGCGATAGGTGACATTCAAAGTGAAGAGTGCCATTTTTTCACCCGCCCAGGACAAGGTCTCGTTCCAGTCTCGGGCTCCGGCTGGGTGAGATGACTGTTGGAGATCACCGACAATTGTCATGGACTTGCGCACTGCTCGTCGTTGAATTGCTCGCCAGGCCATCTCGCTCAGTTCCTGCGCTTCGTCGACCACGATGTGTCCGTAGACCCATTCGCGATCAAGGTGGGCCCGTTCAGCAACAGTAGATGTGTGGGCAGATCCGCCACCGCGATTGCTATATCTCATTTCTCCCGCGTCCAATTCCCGGTAACCAGAATGAGTTTCACGCGTCGCAGATAAAGGACGCACCCATTCCCCAAGGAGTTCCGCGCATTCGTCAAGAAGTGCCACGTCATCAACGGTCCATGGACTTTCCTTCTCGCGAAAGAGTAAAGCTTGTTCGTGGGAGGTAAGCAAGTCGCATGAAACTTGTTGGAGAAAATTTGGATTTGCAAACAATTTGGTAAGAACCTTCTGCGGTGTAGTTGGCATCCACATTAAATTTAACACTCGGCGCACATTCTGATCGTCAATAAAGTCAATTATCAAATCGCTACGTGCTTCGTGGTCGAGTTGCTCGTGTCCCTGATCGCTTGCCAGGTTATTCGCCAAATAGTCAAGAACTCGTTTGAGAAAAACCTCCCGATTCGAGTGGTAGGTGGAACGTGTGGAGAGCGACTTGACGCAATCACGTAGTTGACTTCTACTGATGCGGAGTTTGGTCCCGCCTTCGGTGGTGATGCTCACCGGTGTGTCAGGGATATTCGACCAATGTGAAACGGCGTTGGTCAGCACCTGGGCCATGCGGGCTCCGCCCTTGACGCCTGAAACTTCGAACGTGTCATCAATAGTGGCATTAACTCCGGGATAAAGTTGACCCGGAGTTAATAACACAATGTCTGTTTCTCCAAGGCTCGGGAGGACTTGGTCGATATATCTGAGAAAAGCGGCGCTGGGTCCTACGACCAAGATGGCATCTTTTGCCAACTTTTCCCGAAATGTATAAAGCAACCATGCGGCGCGATGTAAGGCAACAACGGTCTTACCGGTTCCTGGTCCACCTTGGACGACAGTAATTTGATTCAGTGGGCTGCGAATGATGAGGTCTTGATCGGTTGCAATCGTGGCCAAGATGTCGGCCATTCGACCATCTCTTGGGGTGGTAACCGAATCCTTTGCGGCCTGGTAACTACCCTCGCCCGGTTCTGTCAAAATCTCGTCGTCGACGTGCGTGACGATCTGTTTTCCATCAATGGGTTTAATGGAAATACGACGTCGCAAGGCCGTGTTCATGCGATTGGCGGTTGTGGCTTGATAGAAAGGGGCGGCATTTGGGGCTCGCCAATCGATGAGGGCCATATCCCCAGATTGAGTTCTCAGACCAATTCGACCAATTCTGTGGACGTCTTGATCATCACTGTCAATTCGGCCAAAATAGAGACGATTTTTAGCGGCCTCAACCGAACGTAGCTGTGAGCGTAGATTGTCGGCATGGGCCTCCCGCTCGAGGTCATCTTGGCCGGTCCCGGTTGACGGCGAATGGGCAAGATTGTTCATTCGGGTTGTCAAGTGGTCGCGATGTGAATCAAGAAGGGAATAGGCGGTGTCTGTGAACTCCTGTTCCTCATCCAAAACACCAGACATGGCTTCCTCTCATTGTGCGCCCCTTGTCCCGTGGCGCCAGAAATCGGTGTCCAACTATGTCATGTCGGAGAGCGAGAGGCAGTAGCGGTCCATGAATTCGGATGAGTCAGACTCTGCGCATGCTTAGCCAGGTCCGATTCTCCCCTTGGGAGACCCCGTTGCCGGAAGTTGAACTAGTGCTGGGAGCAGCGCTTGGTGGGAGTGAAGGGAGTTTTTCGGTCGCAGAAATGCGTCAACTTGGTCAGGATTGCGCGGCGCGGGCAACGCACCAATTGGTCGGCGAGACAGCTGGCGAGCTCACGTATTCGGATTTGGGTGCCCCTGCGTGGACTGGCGGGAACTCACAAGTGCATATTTCAATTTCGCGCACTGGGCAATATGCCATCGGCGCCTGTTCGCCCACGGTTATCGGTGTTGATATCGAGTTCATTGATAGAAATGTGGACCGGCTGCTGGACTCTTTTTCTGTGGACGAACAAAAGCTCGCCAAAGTTGTTCCAGCAATTGCAATCTTGTGTGCAAAGGAGGCCGCGGGGAAAGCCACCGGTGTGGGCTTGGCAGGATCGATAACTCGATGGGCCGTGAGTCCATTGGGAGCGGGCGCCGCGTTTCTCTTGGTGCAGGATCTACATACAGGTGGTCAGTGGCAAACGTGGACGGGAGTGATTGAGGTAGATGCGCGCAAACTGCAGTGCGCAATCGCTCAGCCACATGTTCCCGCGCACGAGTTATTACATGAAATTTATGAATCTGCGCAGATAGAACTGCGACCAATCGGTACCCAAGTGTGGACAGACGCGGTCGACACAGTGCGGAAACGCGCATTAAGTGCCGTGGTGATTACCGCATGGAACCCTGGGACCCATCGCCCCAGCATTACGGCCAATATCGAAGCGAATCAGCGACTGCTGGCCCGGCTTCGGGAGAATTGCCCAGATATCTGGGAGGCCGATGGCTTCTCACGAGATAGAGCACACCGAGAGCAGGGATACATTGCGTGGGGAATGCAACCGGATCTTGGTATGAAGATCGCGCGTGAATTCAATCAATTTGCTATTTTCTACTTCGCAGCCAATGGTGACCGGATGTTGATTAGTGCCTGACTACTGCGCGGAAATTGTTTGATTTCCTTTGATTTCTACGGTTCGGTCGTTGCTATACAAGGCGATCCAGGTGTGCCCTGGGTGAAAGGGAACTGGGTTTCCTGCAGCATTGGTGAAAGTGGTTCCTGATAGAGCGTCTGGCCGGGACCACGTTGCAGTAAATAGTTGGCCGTCCCTAAAAATCATTGCCTTACCTGAGCCAATAGTTTCGACTTGGGGAGTGTTGCCACCGCCTTTGTCGAAATACACAGATTGGACTTGTTCCACAAGTTGAATAACCGCCGTGTCTGCCCAGACTTTTCCTTGAACGGACGCCGTTTGTTCAACTTGTCCGACTTGATCGACTGCTTCAACACTGGCTCTCTCGCCATTAAGTTCAACAGCGTATTGATCCTGGCTTGGGTTGTAACGAAATTTGAGAGTTGAGGACGGCCAGGTAAGTTCGACCGATCGAGCGGGCACCCCACCACTGGGTGTTAGTTCGTCGAAGGTGAAGCCCATTTCTTTTGCAGTGGATATTTCGTCAAATTGCGCAAGAGCCGTGGGTGCATCAAAAAAGTAGTTATAAGGAGCCCTTCGGTCAAAATCACGCGAGTAATCGTCTGGATCTTTGTTCGCGGAAATATCAATAAAAGGTGCAGTGTCAAGTGCTGGCCAGAGTTTTTTTTGGGCACCGGAGAAAGCAAAAGCGGGGGATCCGTATTGGGCGAGTAGATCAATATCTGTAATCCGCGCGGATCTGACCGGGCCGATTCGGTTCGGGATTTGTGAACTAAAAATTGCGACCAGACGGGTCATGCCATATTCGATTTCCTCGACATAAACCAGATCAGCTTCACCCATGCCTGCCTGAGGTTGCGCATTGCGTGTGTTGTCAATCTTGACCGCTAAAACTTTTGGCATTTCTGAGAGCTGGGCCGGCGAGGCAAGTTCAATAAATGGCATTCCGGTCAGGGGGTGAAGTACCTGCTCGACTGTGGGCGAAGGTGAGGGTGTGGGTGTGGGCGACGGAGTCGAATCCGGTGCGATTGAGGGATATGGTCCGGCCGCATCTTGAGTCGCAAATTGCCAGGAACAACTCGCTAAAGCAAGGGTTGCTGCGCCGATCAGCAGGATTTTGCGGGGGAGCACGCGCCAGAGCCTAGTGGCCGGCTGCCCATTTTCCGGTCAACCTCCGCTCGAATGGGTAGGTGCTGTGGGCAGGGAAGGATATTTATTAAAAATGGGGTTTAGGGGTTGACTGTGGAGTAAAATGGAGTATTGTGGCTCTACCGGGAGTGGCCCGTGAGAAATATGAGGTGGAAGGGAA
>Ga0209632_10003160_pt1 | contig 15372 bp, 7 predicted proteins | sample COG_10_FD_184754 | JGI IMG/M metagenome (GOLD analysis project Ga0209632, IMG submission 184754) | Pelagic Microbial community sample from North Sea - COGITO 998_met_10 (SPAdes) (version 2) | ecosystem: Environmental > Aquatic > Marine > Neritic zone/Coastal water | place: Helgoland, sampling... | reverse complement strand
AATTAAATCAATTGGCAAGTGATGCTGACCCCTTCGTTAGGCGTCTAGTCCTATTCAATGAATCTACGCCAGAGAAAACAAGAATGGAACTGCTAGATTCTCCATCTTTAATGAGAGAAATTCATGGAGAAAAGGATGATAAGGATAGCGAGCATCAATTAATATAATAAATGCTTCCTGAGTTATATTTTGAAAAGTCTGGGGAAAGGGCAGGACCTTTCCCTTTGTCCGTTGTAATTGAAAAATTGTTTACCCTGGAATTTTCACTTAAGGATTCTGTTTATTGTGAAAATATTTCTAATATATGGACATCCCTACATGATATTTTTGTTAAATTATTTCCAGATGAATGGAGTTCCAATATTTATGTCTCACCTGGGAATGGAGAGACGACAGGACCTTTCACTATTGATGATTGTTTAATTAAAGCCAAAGGCGATTCAGGTTTCTGGAAAGGATACCTGTTATATAACCAAGAGGTAAAGCAATGGCAGCCATTTAAAATATTTCTCACACAATTTCTTTTTTCAAATAGAGAAATTGAGGGAAATTGTGAAGAAGGGGATATTGATGAAAATTATGTAAATAAAACCGGTTTTACCGACACAAATGAGAAAGATGCACCAAGCGAAATAAAAGAACTTGATAGAATGATTGCAGAATCAAATGAATTTAAGCAACTGTCCTCTTCTTTATCGTCATTTAATCTTTGGGACTTTTTTAAAATTAATACAAGTGAAGGTCAAAATGAACGTATGCTGCTTTGGCTTTTAAAGGAAAATAAATCTCATAATTTAGGAGACTTTTTTTTACGTCGTTGGTTAATTCTTATCTTACACAACGATTTTAATCTAGAATTTAAAAATCAAAGATCACTTAATCCTTTAAATATAGAATATGCTCGTGTTGTAGAAAGTAAGATCATTTCTCAAAAAAGAATCAATGTAAATGGTAAGACAAGAATCCTTGATTTATTTTTGGATTTAAAAACCCTTCGGCAAGAAGACTGGGTAATTATAATTGAGATAAAGGTAGATTCCTTTGACCATGAAGATCAATTAAAAGATTATCGTCAGTGGCTGAATGAACAATATCCAAAGCACAAAAGACTTACTGTTTTTCTGTATGATGAAAATTGCCCACAAAGTCTACCTGAAGATGAAGAATCCCATTGGTTAAAAACTACTTTTTCTGATATTCGTAAAGTTCTTAAAGAAGCTTTAATCGAAAAAAACGGAATGATCCCACTGCGTGAAAAATCATTCATTGAACAATACTTGGAAAATTTACCGCCTCTTGCCCCAGAAGGAAAATCAGAAAACTTGGATGAATTGACTCATTCGCTGTTTGGTCATTATTCAAATGGCATCAAATATGCCATCTTGGCGGATAATCAAAAGATTGAGAATTTGAATTCGTGGCAACTTCATGCTCGATTTTTTGTTCATGAACGACAGAAAGAGTTTTCATTGTTAGCTAAACAAAACGAAACAAATTTCTTGAAAAAGCAATTGAGTCACGATTTGAGTTGTGCCTCATGGTTTCCCCAATCCACTCCACTTCCTGACCTGATTGTATTTAGTCCTTATGATCATGGAATTGATTTGGTTGCTCTGATGATAGATAATAACTCCGATTGGAGTGATTCGGTAAGCATTAATCGTCTCTCTGTATATATTCATTTATTCCATGGTACTTATCAGGGACATTCACGGTTTCGTTTAAGAATAAGAGTTCCTGAACAAAATGGTTTTGAAGAAAAGAGAAATGATTTAATCAATGATTTCTTTGGTCAAATTAATCCTTCTAACTATGGAGGTAACAATGTAACAAATAAATCTAGTGGGCTAATTTACAATAAGGTATTAAATTATAAACCAAGTGAGAATTTATTTACATTGTCTCATTCAATAGTTAAATCCCTTTATGAAATCTGGTGTGAAGATGATAATTTCTTGATGGCACTTAATGCTATACTTGAACATGTAAGAGATTGAAATGATCAGTTTAGAAAGTCTTGAAATTGATGTACAATGGAAGTTTAGAACTATTCCAAGTCAGCATAAGGTTGAAGCAATGCATGGAACAATTTTTTGTGATTTGGGAGGTAAGTTAGCGACCGGTGTAATTGATCCACATGGTCGAGGCTATCTGTCTGCAACTGCTGCCATTGCGGCTGAGCCCCATCTTGTACTCAACCATTTATTAGGCCCTTTAAATAATGCTTATCATTCAGGGCAAGATATTAATTTAAAGAAAATTGAATTTCAATTTTGTGTAAGTCGTAGCCACTGGGATGGGTTATGTTGTTTCGTTTTATGTGATTATTTAGTACGGACAGGTGTTCTACCTCCTTGGACAAAACAATTGGTTGAATCTGCAAATAAGGTTGACCATGGAAAGATTGTTCTTTCAAAAGAACAATTAACTGCTCCATTGCTAATGTTTTATGCTTTGAATGCAGAATATAAAGATAATGTAGAAAAAGTTTTTCCTCAGGGGCTTGAGTTAATATGCAAAGTCGGTGAATTTCATACAAAATCGAAAACTTTTAAAGAGAATCCTTTTTTTACATCACTGCCAAAAGATTCTTTATTTGATTCATTCAATAAACTGGGTGAATTAAACGAACAAGATTTTTCAATCTTTAGCAACGAATTTAAGGATGCCGATGAATTTGAAGTCAAACTTCCTTGTAGAATAAGTGAAGGTCAACCAGTCCAAGAAAAGTTAGCAAAATGCTTAATGTTTAAGATTCCTCCTCAAAGTAGGTTATTTGTTCACTGGTCTCGTTCTAGATATAATTTTGATCTACTAGTAGTACCTTCAATGCGGAAGGGTATGGACAATATTTCTCGTTGGACAATTTCCGTAGATCCATCTTCCAAATTTCATCTATATCGGCTAGGTTACCGGCTCGAAGAAGAAGAAACAAAAGCTCGGAAGGATTTCGAAATGGAAGTAAGAGGAGGCGAGCCAAGGTGGGGTGATTCAAATTATTCCAACAACGATGATCCTTGGTATGATGGTCGTGATCATGAATTTACTTTAGTTGATTCTCCTCGTTCAGGTACAGTTTTTGATAGACCAGAAGTTATAAAGAGGATTCTTAAATCTCGTTTTTATGGAGTAAATCTAAATTCTCCTCTTTCCACCAAAATTTCAAAACCACGCTTTATCAGTTATATGTTTTTTGAAATTGATAAGGGAGAAAAAACTTTTAGTAAATTAAAGGAAGAAACATACCCTTTTAGTACCCTTTCTGATGCGTTTACATATGTTAAACAAATTTCTTTTTTTCAGCCAAGTTCGGATTTTCAACACCCCGATGAACACCTTGCTGAGTATAGCTTAAAATTATATGCTTCAAGCATTACAAACCACGCTGTTCTCGAGATTGAAAGTTTGCGAGATATTAACGATATTATACTAGAAGATATTCCTGAATTTGTTAATCAATTTGGAAAGAATGCTATTGAAATTGGAAAGTGGGTGGAACAGGAATTTAATTTAAAGTCTGAAGTCTGGGGTAGGATGGGTTTTTCTCTCCTTCTTTTTATGGATCCGGATCTTAACTTTCATGACGATGATAAAATTCGAAGGATCTTAGGTGATCTTACTAATTATCCGGTGAGCCTCGAAGAGGTTCGATCAATGAAGAACCAACCCAAAGGAAATGACATAATAAGTAGTTCAACCTCGGTCTGTGTGTTAAGGCAATCCTCAAGTAATACTCGAGACGAGGACCGCCGTCTTATTGCACTTTACGCTCTCTTTATTAAAACAGCTTACCGTCGTTTCTCCCAGAGGCTTGAGCCTCTGACTAAAAATGAAGATCTTAGCGATGCCTTGGATCAGATTCTTCAAATTCAAAGAGACTTTTCCCGTTTTCTTGCGTCCAATGATTTTTCGGGAACTGAAATCAGTTTGGATGGTGATATTACCAATTTCTTTGAATCTATTTCTAAATCTCTCGCATTAGAAGAGCAAAAACAAGAAACTAATCTAGAGATGCAATTGGTGGGTAATTTAGCCTCTTCCTTTGAAAACCGGGAACAGGCTAAGCGTACCAATCAACTGAGTCGTTTTGTAGTTATCTTATCACTCTTTGCAGTATGTGACTTTATCTACGCATTTTCTTCAGATTATTTGAGTAGTCCTTCTGATTCATTACCGAAGTTGGGACTGACTCTTGGACTGGTATCACTTTTGGGTTTAGTTGCATCTTTCTCCTTTATTAGAAAAAAGAATAAAAAAAGAGACTAATTTTCAAACAATTTATATGTTGAGCCATTTCAGTTCAATTTAACATTAGCACCAAATGCCAAGTTCTCATTAGTCCCGTCGGCTGTGAGTACCCATAATAATTTACATGGAGGCTTAATTGTAGGGGTATTTGCAAATCCATCTGTTAAATAGATACACCCATCGAATTTTTTTCGTTTTCTTTCTTTCTGCAGGTATTCGAATGCTGGATTAAACGCGGTACCTCCGCGACCGCTCACCCCTTTAGGGAATTTTCCTCGATATTGGTAAGTTTGGCCGACTTCCGCATCGCATTCAATCACTAGGATTTCTGCACGGTTTTTCCACATCGCATGAATTTCTGTAAAAAAGAGCGAAAGCGAGTGATCATCGACCGATCCAGAAGTATCGATAATCACTGCCATTCTTTGAAAAGACTTTATCCTGATGCCTGAACTTGGCTCTCCAAAGCGTTTGCTGTATCGTTTCATTGTTCCAACCACCTTCGTATGCCTACTACTATTTGCAAAGATACGCAGGCTTCTTTTCCAGTCCACTTGAGGTTTTCTTTTCTCGAGGATTGCACTCACTAAATCTTGTAAGAATTGAGGTGTTTTTTGCAAATCCTGCCAATCTTTCTCTTTCATTCGATTTTTCGAAATAAGAATGGCATCTTCGATTTGATGAAGTTCAGCCTCGTCTGCAGATTGATCCGACCAGTTTCCATGGTCATCCATCCATATTGTTGGCCCGCCTTCACCTTTTTTGTTCAACAGGCCGTCGATAAATTTCCATCCCTCAAGCTGTTTTTCTAATTTTTTTCCCTTCTTCTTTTTTTGATCTTCTGTGGATTGAGCAAGCTCTTGTTCGATACTCTTTATTTCTTGAGGTGCATTTTGGCGAGCTTCGATTAATTTGGCATAGTAATATTCTACAGTTTCTTCGGGCTCTAGTTCCAAAACAGAAAATTGTCCAAGAAGAATCGCTCCTTTGGGCAAAGGCCAAGGACTCACATATTGATTAACGACAATGTCGGCAGCAATATTTGCGGTTTTGGAATCCCAATTAGTTTGGTGACGGTAGAGGTGTTTGAAAACTAGGTGAAGAACTTCGTGTTTGAGAACAGCGACTCGTTCGTCAGTCGAGTTGAGTTCTTGCATGAAAAATTTTGGGTTAATATACAAAGAAATTGCCTTGTTTCTGAGTCCAACTGCTGCAGTTTCAGTAATATCTTCAGAAATAACTCGTGATACCTGTCCTAAGAAATGAGCAAAGAAGGGCTCTCGAAGTAATAACTTGATCACCCATCTAGAGAGTTCATCCTCAATATTTATGGTCATTTTACATTGATTCTAAGAGCATTTTAGCAATCTGTGGATTACTTCTAATCATTAATTCACGGAGATGTTCGGGAGCTTCGTTGCTGATGTCTAATGCCATCCCAAATTTTTGTTCTTTCGGAATATTTTCCGAGTTTAGAAATGCAATTAGATTTTCTTGCTCTTTGGGTCCCGGAGAAAATCTTTCTTGGGTCACATGTATAAAGAGTCGAGTGCAAATAGTTGAAAGACGATCTATTCTTCTATTTCCTTTTTTATCTGTACCTACTTCTTTGAGCCTTTGATTAATTTTGGCAAAGTCACTTGTTTCGAGAATTTCTTCCGGATCAATTAATTGAGTCAAGTCATCTCGGATAAAACTGGTAAAGGCAGCCACAGTAACATCGTCTAATGTACCCATTCCAAGATTACGGACAAGATCTTCCTCTTTTTCTAAGTCCTTGATGTTTTCAATTTGCCTAAAGAACTGATCTAGCGTTCGAGGGGTTGTTCGTTTGAACGTAATAGCCTCTGGGTGGGTTAGCACGAAACTAATACCCCTTTTATCTAAGTTGGCCCCATCGGCCCATTTAGCCCAATCCTTGACATCGAATTCAAGGGTTGAGTGAATCATTCGTGTGAGCATTGCGTCGTCCAATGGAGTGACCGAATAATCTCCGCCCTCTGGATTGGCAGTTGCTACGATTTGCCATTTAGATGGCAATTCCCATGAAGTAAGTTGGAAATTTTGAAGTAGTTGCATGATACCTCGCAGGATGCGATCGTCTGCCCGGTTAAAGTCGTCGAGCAGAAGAATTCCAGGCCCTTCTTCTTTTGGAACCCAATGGGGAGGAAGGTAAACAGTATATTCGTCTCCGCTCATTGGCTTTTCAGGTGTAGGGTCCATTTCTCTAGGCAAACCATGTAGATCCCCCATTTCTTCGAATTGAGCGACTGGTACATCAACGAATTGCCACCCTCTATCCTTGGCAAAGGCTTTCGCAATATGAGTCTTGCCTAGTCCGTGCGTTCCCCAAATACAAACTGGAGTTCCGGGGCCATTTCTTTTGTCATTTTCTGTAAAAATATGTTCAAGGAATTTTTTCAGCTCTTCGGGTTTAAGCTTGGAGCCGTACATTGTCAGGTTTGGATCGGTCATAATTAAATAATTATTTGAGTGTAAAAATTATACTTATTCGTAATCAAAAGATTTAGAAGTTCAATATTCAAAAATGATTAGGCTTGAATGAGTCTATTCTGGAGCCCGGTCGGAGATGGGGTGGAGTGTTTGATACTTTGCTCAATCACTTTTTTAGATCCTAACAGAATTACTTTTTTTCGTGCACGACTACATGCAACATAGAGAAGATGTCGAGTAAGTAGCTCAGAATGAATAGAGGGAAGCATTATCATCACTTGGTCATATTCTGAGCCTTGTGAGCGATGAACGGTCATCGCGTAGGCAAGTTTATAGGGCGGTAGGCGGGTTGGTGAAATTGCTCGGTAAGTACCATCGCTTTGCAGAAACCAAGCGGCTAGTCGCTCTGGTTGGTTTTCGTCGGTAAGGAAAATCCCAATATCTCCATTGAATAGATTTACTCCATAATCATTCCGTTCGATGATGATAGGCATTCCAGAATAGCGGACAGATTTATTCTTTATTGTTTGATTAATTCCAAGAAGTTTCTGAGTTCTTTCATTAATCGAATTAACCCCACATTCACCTTCGTGAGTAGGGCAAAGAATTTGGAAATGTAAAAACGCCTGATGGGCTTCGGCAGGAGTTTTGGCTTGAGCAAGGCCTGCGTAGCCAAGCCGTATCATTTGATCCGCTTCTTGGGAGGATGTTCCTTCATCATATTCAAAATCAATTGTCGATCCTTGATCAATTAATTCGATTACCTCATTTGCATTTCCCCGAGAAATTGCTTGGCATAGCCGGTGAATTGAACTGTCCTTTCCAAATCTACGATTTGTCGAGAGCTTCGCAACAAGTTGGGGTTGATGCGGCAATAAAAAGTGCCGAACAATAGAGGCGAGGGGAGCTCCCGCTTCTACGGGTGCAAGTTGGTCAACATCACCAATTAAAAGCAAACGGCTTGTAGGTCGGATCGCGTCGACTAGTTTAGACATCAATGGAAGGTCTACCATAGAGGCTTCATCTACGATAACAAAGTCTGCATTCAAGGGAGATTCCGATTTCTTGCGAAAATGAATTGAGGGTGGTAGAGGCCGAAGTAATCGATGAATGGTTGATGCGTTTTGTGGGAAATTTTCTTTTTCGTCGGGACTGAGTTCGAAGAGCTTAAGGTTTGCTTGAATCGATTCCGTCATTCGCTGAGCGGCTTTTCCTGTGGGGGCTACTAAGGAGATAGATAACTCAGGGTTTTCTTTTAATAGTGAAGCTAGGATCGCGACTAATAAGTATGTTTTGCCTGTCCCTGGGCCCCCGGTAATCACTGCAAAGTTATTTCGAAGGGCAAGCTTGGCTGCATTTAATTGGTCTGGGGCGTCTTTGAAATATTTTATGATCTGATGATCAATTTCAGTATGGTTATTTTTTGCTTCCTTGCTCCACTGCACAAGCCGCTGGGCGAGGGAAGTTTCGTAGTCAAAATACCTTCGGAAATAAAGGTTCCCTTCTTGTGCCATGACAAGGGGCGTTCTCTCGTTTTCGGAGCCGACTATGGAATTTTGTCTTAAAATTTTAACCGATTTATTGTCTGGGGCATCGATTTCGATGGAGGCATTTCCAGCAAGTAATTGTAAGTATAAATTCTCCAAAAGCGGAAGAGCTTCTTTTAGAGAGCCGCCAGAATATCTTTCAAAGAAAGAGAGTAATTGTTTTGGAAAAGGGGAAGTGGATTCAAGCATGGGACTGAGCCCTTTCTACGCTAAAGAATTGGTCCATCGACTCGATCATGGATTCGGGTGGACAATCAAAGAAAATTCCGTCGTCGGGTAGGGATGGTTCATACATTCCCCGAAGAAAGAGGTAATAGTTGCCGCCAAAATTCTGAGTATAATTATAGGAATTGGGCATTGTTTGTTTAAGAAAACGATGAAGGGCAAGGGTATAAAGGTGGTATTGAAGAATATAGTCCGAATGAGCCATAGTGCTAGGTAATGACTTCGAAGCAAAAGCACCCTGTTCCCCCGTAAGCAGGTTCGATTTCCAATCTAGAATGTAATACTTTTGGTTATGCCTAAATGTGAGATCGATAAATCCTTTAAAGAAACATTGGTTCGTTTGAACTATGCTCTCGTCTGCTTTTCCCAGAAGGTATGAACTGAATAAATTATTGGGTGCCACTAGGCTTAAATGTTGACCCAATTCGTGAAAAGAAAAGTCTGGAGCATGAACATGAAATTCTAATTCTACCATTAGATTTTCTTTAAGAATTTCAGAAAGTTTCAGAACTGCACCGTTATGTTTGTTTAAAGGAGTATTAAGGGCAGACAATACAAGACCATGGGCAATTTTTGGATCGGCATTCCTGAGGCCATGTTTTCGCAATTGAAAATCAATCGTAGCACTATGATCGTTTTCCTGGAAATCGATATTTTCAAAAACTTCATGGAAAAAATTTCCTGCCTTGGTTCCTGCTGGGAATGCGTGGGCTTTTTTTCTTTGACCAAAAGGAATAACAAGTGAGTGAGAGAAATTTTCGCTTTCATCTAAATCTTTTTCTTTATTTTGACCTTTAATTTTCTGAGAGAATGAGCTGGTTAAATATCCAGATGGAATAGTCCCTAAAAATTCCAGCGATCTGTAACTCGATTCAGAAATTGTTCGCTGATAAGTTCTTTCGGGTTTTCCCACTTTACAATTTTCAACCGAGAAAAGATCTGGTCTTTTTTCAAGGGTCTCCAAGGCATTACTTATATTTTCGGAAATACATCGAGCGATACTCGAGAAGGCAAAATTTTTATTGGGTTCTCGAATGTAAAAATACATACGAGAAGAGGCTCGAGTAAGGGCAACATAAAGTAAACGCATCCCTTCCTGTTGAGTTTCTAAGTCCTTGGCTTTTTTAAAAGGGACTTTCCAACTGAAAGGAATGAAAGTAATTGGGAATTCAAGTCCTTTCGATTTGTGAATGGTAAGAATTTTGATTGCATCGTCGTCAGACTCAAGGCGTGCATCCGCTTCATCGATATCCGTATTCATTTGAATTTGCTTAATATACCAAAGATAAAGATTGCGAGGGAAATTTGATGACACGGTTTGTTCTGCTTGGTAGAGAAGCTCACTTAAGTGGAGGTAATTGGTCATTCTTCTTTCCCCATTAGACTGACTTAGTATCCTTTGCTGTATTGGCTGGTATAATTTATTCTTAAGATCGTTTATATTTCTAAAATCGTCCCTCAATAGGCTTTGTAATGCGTAGCTGAGTCCATGCTTCGCCCAAAGTTTACTCCAAGCAGAAAATCGATCTGCCCAAAAATCCCAATTTGCTGGATTTACTTCAAAATTTTCTAATTCTATAGCGGTAAAGGAAAAAAGAGGAAGAACTAAGACTTTTCGAATTTTACTTGCGTCATTTGGAGAGAGAAGAGCTTCCATCAAAAACTTAAAATGTTTCGCTTCTTCTGAGTGAAAAATTGATCTGCTTGCCTGTAATACGCAAGGAATGCCAAACTCATTTAACTTTGCATAAACAGCATCCACCTCTGGGTTAGTTCGGCAAAGCACCGCAATATCGGAGCCACGAATAGGTCGTCCTCCAATATTTGTTATTTTATCTGGATCAAGAAGGGAAAGAATTTCATGGGTAATATCATTGAGAATGCCCGCTTCCACTTCTTTTTGTGTTTCATTTTTAGTTAATTTTGGCGAAAATCGAATATTGAAAGGTGCGGGTGCCAAGTCTCTCTCTTCTCGAACTAGAAGCTTTTCTTCATCTCGTTCAGTGTGTCCTTCAGATTTTTCGAAAATTATTCTTTCGTCCATAAACAGGTTGTCATTTGCCTGTTCGTGCTTGTTTGCTGAGTGAAGGGTGAGGAATTGATTGGTTGCTTCCACCAATAATGGATGTGTTCTATAATTAGTCGTTAAGGAACAAATATTGTCTTTTTCCAAGTTGCCTCGAATTTTTAAATAATTGTTTAAATCAGCTCCACGAAACTTGTAGATAGATTGTTTGGGATCACCGATGTAAAAAATATGCTTTTTTTCTTCGCTTGAACTTTTTGTAAAGAGCTTTCGAAGTATTTCAAATTGTAAAGGATCCGTGTCTTGAAACTCATCAACAAGAGCTGCATCGTATTGCGAAAATACTTTTTCGATTAGTGATGAACCTCTCTCTCCACCTAAGCCTAATGCGACAAGTTGTTGCAAATCATCAAAAGTTCTAAGGTTAAGTTTGTCCTTTAATTTTGAGAGTTGAGATTTACCATAAGTTAAAAATCTCTCGATTATAAAATCTTCAATTTTTTGGCAATCCTCACAGAAGGTCTGTGCCACCCCAAAAAAAGAGGGGCAATTTTGGCCATTTTTTGGTTTAATTTCCTCTTTTAGATTTATTCTGATTAGATGGATGAGACCATAATCTGGCGAAGGTGATTCAATCTGTTCTATTGCACTAGCAAATCTTTGTTTAAACTCGAAAAAGTTGTTTTTCGGTTTAGCTCCATTTTGGGCTCCTTTATTAAATAGAAAATCTTTAATTTCTGAAAATTGAGCTTTCCAAGTATTCACCAAAGTTTTGTATTTTAAATGAGCATTATATTCCATCTCATCGAATTCCTTTTGGCTAAGAGTTTCGTTATTTTTGGTGTCACTCTCTTTTGTATTAAAGGCTTTAATTAAATTTTCAGTTCGTAAATTTCCAGTGTAAGCCAAGGCCGAACAAAAAGGAGTAGAATCTAAAAAATAAAATCTACGAAAATCTAAGGTTACTTGTTCTATTAAATGTTCTTCATTGACGATTAGGTCGGAGTTAGGACGAACTCCACATTCAAACGAAAATTCCGAAAGCAAACATTTGCAAAAGGCGTGGAGGGTAAAGATTCTAGCATTGTCAAAATTAGCTAATGCTCTGGAGAGAAGGTTTCGAGAGTCCTTTTCGTGTTTTGCGAGCGATTTTTTTTTCTCTCTTAAGTTTTTTCTTATTCTCTCTTTTAATTCATAAGCTGCAGCATTGGTAAATGTGACCGCAAGAATTCTCTCAATCGGAATTTTTTTCTCTAAGATCAATCTTTCTACGATGCGGCAAAGAGTATATGTTTTACCAGTACCAGCATTGGCCTCGATCATAGTTTCTCCTACGAGTAATGTCGCTGTATCTGCATTAAATTTAGGAGGACTCATTGGATAAACATTCCTTCCTCATCTAAAATGTTCATAATGAGCTCGTTCATTTCAATTGTATCTTCGTTTTCCCAGGGGTCTTGCGGGTAGCAAAGTTGGTTGGCGAACTCATGACCTTCACCCCCTTGTTCTTTATTCCAGTCAGACTGGGCACACCCGAGTGGACTTTTAGCGTTGGCTTTTGGCTTTGTAATTTTGTGTTTTTGTGTCTGATCTAACCAATGAATTGATGAATTAGGAAAAAAGGGTAGGGGACGATTTCTTCCTTGTTTGTACAATTCGATTAGTTTTTCCAGTTGCAGTATACATTGATGGGAGGCTCTTTTTTCCAATAGATAACTTTTATCCTTCCCTGCGATTATAGTTTTAATATTCCCTGTGAATTCCTCGGATGAATTAAGCCAAAGATGGCGAATTAAGCCTTCCATGCAATGCTTGCCCTTTAATTTTGACGAAAAAAAGAGGCCCTGGGTATCCCCAAAAATTGATCTACAAGTTCCTTCCAATTGAATATTATCAATCTCGACCACACTTGAGAAAAGGTTTGAAGGTTGGTTGAAATTGATAGGAACACGGTTCAAAATTACTTGTACTTCACCTTGGAAAGAAGCATTCAATGCATCTCCTAAGGTTCCGTGAGGCAAAAGACCAGCTTTAATAAGTTCTTGATGTAAATTCTTATTTTCGACTGAAAAACCCTGGCCGATCAAGTCCCTTTTTTCAGGTGTATCGATTATTCTATCGATCATTCTAGATTTAATTGCCGAATCTTTAATTGGGCACAAATCAAGGCGTTCATGTTCGGGGAGCAAGGATTCGTCATCCCATGTTGAAATGTTAAGTCTATTTTTAACGAAGTAGGTGCAAGGCCCTTTCCAAAAATTAATTAAGTCATTGAGTTGAATTCGATTTGAACCTTCATCTTGTACTGGAAGAAGCGATAAAGAAAAAGATTCGGTTTTAAATCGATCTTGGGTAAGAGCATAAGCCGCTTCACAATTTCTTTTTGAGAAACTTCGAGGACGATTTTCCGAAATGAAACGATTGGAGTCGTTAGAATTGTTACTTTTGAAATAATTCTTGCCAAAAGGTTGTAGAGGGTGAACGAACAAAAAAGCGTCTTTAGCAGATTTGAATAAATTTATATTCGTAAAATCAATAATGTGATCAAGTTGTTCTAGAATCTCATCAACCACTACAGATGGGGGAATGGGCTCATTATTTTTATTCGATTGTCCTTTGAAACTGAAGTAAATGCATTGGCGGGCGCAGAGGAGTGATTCTAGAATTAATAGTCGGTCTTCTTCTGCTTGATTACGGTCTTCAAATTTTGGTTTTAGTTTGCACAAGTCAAAACTAGGTCGGCTTAGGTGTGCAGGAAAAGCACCACCATCTAGCCCTAAATAGCAAATGACCTTAGCTGGAATTCCACGAGCGGATCGCGGGCTAGAGAAAGTGACTCCATGAGTCAAATGCCGCGAGAATGGCGACTTGTCATTTAAAGTACGTTCTAAGTGAAAGCGAATAACTGGAAGGGGTTCTTTATCGGCCTCGTCACCAGCTTCGTTGGTTAGGACTTTAAGCGATTTTCTAAGTTCGGTTAAGTCGGTGTGTGTTTCTTCTTCATCAAGAAAGAAGACTTTCAATAAATAATCTTCGATAATGTCTTGCCAAGTAGAGGGCTTGTGTCTTGAGAAGCAAATATTTGAAAGCTTTTTCAGAGCTTCTACTATTGTAATTAATTTAGACAAAAGCTCTACGCGACTGCCCTCAATTTCATCAAGAGGTAAAAGATCATCAAATTGATCGTTGGTGCTTTTTCCTGAGCAAAATCCAATTAACATCCGATCGATTCCATTTTGCCAAGTGTTCTCATTGAAAGGAGGGAGATTTAAAGATTTCTTATGTTCACTATCGTAGCCCCAAGCAATGTTAGTTTCTTCGATCCACCAACGAATAACCTCGAGGTCTGACTCTTGGAGATCGAATTTTTTACAAATAGCTGGTCTGCTGATTAGTGTGAAAAATTCCCTAGAATTTGCTCGTCCTTCTGCAAATTCAAGTAAATGGTAAAATGTGTCAACTACTCGACTTTCATTTCTCCATTGTCGATCACAAATACCATAAGGAATTTTCTTCTCTAATGTTTCAGGATTGTCAAAAGTACTTTTAATGAGAGCCGAATACTCTTGAATTCGTGGGCATAGAACAAGAATATCACTTGGTAAAAGTTCGGGTGTTTGATTGAATTGGTCGAGGAGAAAATCCTGAAGCACATTGACTTCTCTTTGGGGACTATGGCAGGAATGAAACTGAATGCTTGTATCTTCTTTTTGATATTCAATTTTTTGAAAATCATTTCCTTCGGGCATGCTAAGTAAATGATTTTGTAGAGAATGTAAGGCATTCTTAGAGTTATTCTTTCTCGTGGAATGAATGAACTCGGGTTGATAAATATCTAAATCTTCGAGTAAAAAGATAAACTTTTGCCAATTCTTACCCAAGTTTCCAAGGAGTGGGGGACCTAGTTCAAGAAACATGGCTTCTCCATTTTCTTGCAGTAGTAAACGCTGACGGTTTGAAAGTACATCTTGCCAGTAATGTTCGGTTGGTTGAAGAAGGAAAGCATGCAATTCTTTTTTCTCTGCATACTTTGCAAAGACCTTCATGTGGACCGGAGGAATGGGAGAAAAACCAAAAAAATAAATCTTTTGCGGGCTTTTTGACGCAAAACACACTTCATCTGTGAGGGTGACTAATGGAGGGCAGGGCATATCTCCGCTAATTCTTTTCCACAATATTGCCTGCCAAGCTTCGTCCTTATTTTCAGATTGTATCTGTCCGTTTTCCCACTGTTCAATTAATTTGGGGCGGTAATGTAAGTAACCATCAAACACATTAGCCACTTCCCAGCAAAACTGAATTTTTTTCAGAGGATCATCCTCGGCAATAAATGAAGCGACAATCTCAAATTCATCTGGATGATCTATTATCACCATAGAAAGAATATTCCTTATTTTCCAAGCCATTCTTTCCTTGGAAAACGGATTAGCTTGGTTCTGGTTCTCTGTACGTATATTATCACTCGCGATATCCCAAATTATTTTCTCTGTGGATAAGAAATGAAGATTGGCCGAAACGCCTAGTTTTTCTGCGATTTTCAATTTGAGCCAAGTTCGCATACCTTTTCCCATGGTAATCACCAACCTTTTTTCAAATGGATCGGTACTTTGAATTTGGGAAACCAGTTCGGAAAGAAGGTTTTCGGTTTCGTTAGAAGTGTGGAGTTGAAAAGTCATTTTTTCGGAAAAAGGTTAATTTATAATTTCTTTACCATGGCTCTTCGGTCAAGGGTTTTCCATTAAAAGTATATGAAAGGTCCTCCAAATCGACCCTTAGACCACCATTCTCCAAGTCTTGTTTGACTGAGTCACTTACTTTTGGCCAGTAAACTGTTTCTGGTTTTATCTCTAGGATATAATTCAAAAGAACTAG
>Ga0209632_10003155_pt1 | contig 15380 bp, 14 predicted proteins | sample COG_10_FD_184754 | JGI IMG/M metagenome (GOLD analysis project Ga0209632, IMG submission 184754) | Pelagic Microbial community sample from North Sea - COGITO 998_met_10 (SPAdes) (version 2) | ecosystem: Environmental > Aquatic > Marine > Neritic zone/Coastal water | place: Helgoland, sampling... | reverse complement strand
TACCTTATAAGCCAAGGGCGTTACAGGCAGAGATGCACCAGAGCGTAAAGCGTTGGAACGTACTGGTGATGCACAGACGCTTTGGCAAGACAGTATGGGCTGTTAATCATCTTATTAAGCACGCTCTTACTTGTGATCTTCCCAGACCAAGGGTTGCGTTTGTAGCCCCTACCTTTACTCAGGCAAAGCGGATTGCTTGGGATTACGTCAAATACTATGCCGGTGTTATTCCAGGGGTTACGTTCAACGAAACAGAGTTGAGGGTAGACTTCCCTAACGGCTCACGTTTAATGCTTTTGTCTGCTGAAAATCCAGATAGCTTGCGTGGTATCTACCTTGACCTATGCGTGTTCGATGAATTTGGTATGCAGAACCCAAGGGTATGGGGGGAAGTTGTTAGACCAGCCCTATCCGATAGAGAGGGTGCGGCTGTATTTCTAGGTACACCGGCAGGGCATAATCATTTTTTTGATCTACTGCAAACAGCCAAAGATGAAACAGAGAATGGTTCTGACCAATGGTACTGGAAGATCGCCAAAGCCAGTGAAACCGGCTTAGTTAAAGACACTGAGTTAGAAGCTGCTCAAGCGCAGATGACCCCAGAGCAATATGAACAGGAATATGAATGTTCGTTTACTGCTGCCATCATAGGGGCGTACTACGGCAAACTTCTATCTGATGCTGATGATGATGGAAGGATTGCAAGAGTTCCATATGATCCCGCTTACCCTGTACATACCGCTTGGGATTTGGGAATAAACGATTCAACAGCCATCTGGTTTGCCCAGATATTCAGAAGTGGAGCAATCAATGTTATTGACTACTATGAAAGCAGCGGTGTCGGGCTTGACCACTATGCTGAAATCTTGCGTCAAAAAGATTATCATTGGGGTGATCACCTTGCTCCTCACGATATTGAAGTCCGTGAGTTGGGTAGTGGCAAAAGCCGACTTGAAACTGCGTTCAGTCTTGGCATCCGTTTCAGAGTAATACCAAAGATGAAAGTGGCTGACGGTATCAACGCAGCTAGAATGATGATACCTAAATGCCATTTTGATAAGGACAAATGCACACAAGGCATTGAAATGCTTAGACAATATAGGCAAGAGTGGGATGAAAAAAGAAAGTCTTTCAGAGATCATCCAAGGCATGATTACACTTCTCATGCTGCGGATGCGTTTAGGTATCTGGCTGTTGGGATGGAGAATAGACAAGCTGTTGTTCGTCCACCGCAACAAATCGCGGTTAATGAGTACAATCCGTTTTCGTTATGACGCCTACAAAAGAAGACATAGATGATATTTTGTATCTAATGCAGCGCAGCAGTTACCATGATTGGTACAGTGTGAAAGAGGTAAACGATTATATTAGAACGCCGCTAATGCTTAATCAGTATATAATTTTAAGGGATGAGGGGCGTGTTCCGTTAGTTTTTGCAACTTGGGGGTTTCCTAATAACAAACAAGTTTCAGACTATTTGCAGGATTTAAGGTTCCCACCAAATGCTTATGATGGTGGTGGAGATATACCTTGGATGATTGACCTAATTGCTGAAGGTGGAAAGCGTAATATTGTGCTGGCTTTTCGTAAGGTCAAAAGTGTGTTATCAAGTAAGGGGTATAACAAAGCTTTTTGGTTTCGTACTGAAACAGAAAAACTAGGCTTTCATCGATGGGGTGATAAAGATGGGCAGTGCTAAGAAGATGTTTAAAAAACTTGAACGCGGTTTCAAGAAAAGTGTAGTAAAGCCGATTGGCGAAGTTGTTGAAGAAGTCATTGAAAAGCCAGTAAAGAAAATTGGCAAAGAAACTTTCGATGTTGTCTTCAACACTACAGATGAAGAACGCCGCGCTATGCTTGGCGATACCCCACCACCAGCCCCAGAACCAGAAATCACCCCAGAAGTAACGCCAGAGGTGGTTCCTGATGATGACACTGTAATTGGACGCGGCACACGCCGTACCAAACGTCCAGGTGGTGCTGGCACTATTATGGAAGAATATGGAGCTATTTCCGCAAAGCCAATCGCTAAAGCTGTAGAAAGGGCATAGCCATGTCATTCTTAAAGCCAAAGGTTTATACACCGCCACCACCGACAGCCCCAGAGCCAATTGCAGAACCAGACTACAAACGCGCTGCTGCGCTTTCTGAGGAGGCTGTAGCATCAGAACGCCGTGGGCGTAAGGGCAGAGGCTCTACTGTTATTGCTGGTGTTATGGGTGAACAAGTATCGCCGACAAGCGGCACAGGCACTAAGCCAACTTTATTGGGGTAGATCATGCAAGATGCAAAAGCCATCATATCGCGCTTTGAGAAGCTAGAAGGCGCGAGAGCAAATTGGGATACGCATTATCAGGAATTGGCAGATTATATGCTGCCACGCAAAGCTGATATTGTTCGCAAGCGTAGTCGTGGCGAAAAGCGTATGGAGTTGATTTTTGATGGCACTGCGCTGCAAGCTGTCGATCTACTAGCTTCATCTTTACATGGTATGCTTACAAGCGGTGCTACGCCTTGGTTCCATCTAACGCTAAAGGATGATGATCTGGGGCGTGATGAGGAAGTGCAAGCTTGGCTTGAAGACAGCAGCCAGCGCATGATGCGTGCTATTACCACATCAAACTTTGAAACTGAAATCCATGAGATGTATGTGGATTTGGTTGTGTTTGGTACTGGCTGTATGTTTGCGGAGATGGATAAAGAAAATCTGCGCTTTAGTACACGGCACATTTCAGAGTTCTTTGTAGCAGAAGATCAGTACGGTATTGTTGATACTGTTTTCCGTAAGTACAAACTGCCAGCGCGTCAAGCTGTGCAAAGGTTTGGCATTGAGAATGTAGGCACTTACATCCAAAGAGTGCATGAGAAGAAACCTGATGAGGAAGTAACTCTGCTTCACGCAGTTCTGCCACGCGCAGAGCGTGACACTACAAAACGCGACAACAAGAATATGCCGTTTGCTTCTATGTATATTTGCATGGAAACAAAGATGATCCTTATGGAAAGTGGCTTTCAAGAGTTTCCGTATGTAGTTCCACGCTTCCTCAAGGCAACTGGGGAAGTGATGGGTCGATCACCAGCTATGGTGGCGTTGCCTGACGTTAAGATGCTTAATCTTATGTCCAAGACCATCATACAAGCTGCACAGAAACTAATTGATCCTCCCTTATTAGTTCCTGATGACGGATTTCTTCTCCCTGTCCGTACCCAGCCTGGTGGTCTCAACTTCTTTAGAAGTGGAACAAGGGATACAATTACGCCACTAAACACAGGCGCAAACATTCCTATCGGCTTAAACATGGAAGAACAGCGCAGACAAGCTATTCGTTCAGCTTTCTTTGTAGATCAACTGCTGACAGGCGGTGCGCCTAATATGACAGCTACAGAGGTAGTGCAGCGTCAAGAGGAGCGTATGCGCGTTATTGGGCCAGTATTAGGGCGTTTGATGAATGAGATGCTACGTCCTTTGATTGACCGCACATTTGCTTTGATGTTGCGTGCAGATATGCTTGCACCGCCACCAGAGATTTTGCAGGGTCTTGATGTGGATATTGAATATGTATCACCGCTGGCACGCGCACAGAAGTCTAGCAGTCTTAACAGCACGATGAAGGCTTTGGAAATCCTACTGCCGTTGGCTCAAGCGTTACCTGTTGCGGATCACATCGATGCAGATGGCCTTGTTAATCACATTATGGATAGTCTTGGCGTTCCAAAGAAAGTTGTGAAGTCTCAGTCTGAGGTTGATGCAGCGCGACAAGAACAAGCTGCACAACAGCAAGCAATGATGGAGCGTCAGGAGGCAAGTCAAGATGTTCAAGACGTTGCTCAGATTGCACAGGCATCACGGATGGTATCTAAATGAGTGAGCAGATCACACAATTACGAACTATGTATACAGACGTATTTACAAGCACTGCTGGACAAAAGGTGCTTAGTGATCTTGAGGTGCGTTGTAACTGGCGTGCTTCAAGCTATGTGGCTGGCGATGCCAATGCCACAGCTTTTGAGGAAGGGAAGCGTGCAGTGATACTGCACATCTACAACATGATGAATGAGGAGAAGTAAATGTCAGAACAGGTTGCCGAACAGGTAGCCCAGCCAGAAGCGGCTCCATCTATGCTGGAAACCCCAGCGGAAGTTGCACAAGGCGGGTCTGGTAACGGTTTCATGGAAATGATACCAGAAGAACTAAGGGAGCATCCAAGCCTTGCGCCTATTAAGGATGTGGGCAATCTAGCGCGTTCTTATGTGAATGCACAAAGGTTGATTGGATCAGATAAAGTTCCGTTGCCAGCTAATCCTACAGATGAGGATTTAGACAACATTTATTCAAAGCTTGGCAGACCAGAAGAAGCGTCAGGCTATGAGATTGCTACTGATGGGAACATCATCACAGAAGAAGTCGCCTCTGCTTATGCAGATGTGGCTCATAAACTACGCCTAACACCAGAGCAAGCTAATGGTATCCTTGAGTATTACAAGGGCAGCATTGGTCAAACTGAAGAACAAATGCAGCAATTTGCAGAGCAGCAAGCTGAAGAAACCACTGCTGAACTGCGGCGCGAGTGGGGAAGGGCATTTGAAGATAAAGTTGCTTTGGCTAAAGATGTGGTAGATCAGTTTGCTGGGAATGAAATCCTGCAAATGCGCCTTGAAGATGGCACAATGATTGGCAATCATCCCGCCTTTATCAAAGCTTTTGCTGCAATCGGTGACTTTAAGTCTACAGTGACCAGCGAAGACACGATTAGTGATGGCGCAGTTAATCGTCAGTTTACGCCAGTACAGGCGCAAGCAGAGGTTGATGCTATTATGAATGATAAAAGTCATGCGTACTGGGATAGAAAAAACCCTGTAGCGCGTGATCGTGCGGTGCAGCGTATGCAAGAATTAATGGCGATGATACATGAGTGATAACGAAAGTTCATTATCCCCATTGGAAATTAGGCTAGAATGCCTTAGAATGGCAGTCGAGTTTGGTACTCAACGTGATGTTTTGAACCCAGTAGAACTGGCAGATAAGTATTACGCTTGGGTAGTAAAAGAGGGTAGCGGAGCAATCCGTCCTCAAGACCATCGGAAAGACGATAGCCATAGGTCGGCTCAAAAGACTAGGAGTGTCCGAACAGTCGGGTAGCACGCTGCAAAGTTCAAATGTAACCTGTAGAAAAGAAGGAGTGACGATATGTCAACTCAAACAACTACAGCATTTGTGCAACAGTATTCTGCTAACGTGCAGATGCTTTCACAGCAGATGGGTTCTCGTCTGCGTGATGCAGTGCGTGTTGAGAATGTTGTCGGCAAAAATGCTTTTTTTGACCAAGTGGGTGCAGCTACAGCGCAATTGCGTACTACACGCCACGCCGATACCCCGCAAATCGATACACCACACGCTCGTCGCCGTGTGTCTCTTGCGGATTATGAGTACGCTGACCTGATCGATGATCAAGACAAGGTTCGTATGCTGATTGACCCTACCAGTGCTTATGCAATGGCAGCGGCAGCAGCTATGGGTCGTGCAATGGATGATGTTATTATCTCTGCTGCAACAGGAACATCTTTCACAGGTGAAACTGGCTCAACATCAACAGCCTTGCCAGCCGGTCAGAAGATTGCTTCTGGTAGCGCAGACATGACTGTTGCAAAGTTGCGTGAAGCTAAGAAAATCCTTGATCTTTCTGACGTTGATCCATCAATCCCGCGTTACATTGCGGTAGGGCCAAACCAGATTGAGGCATTGCTTGGTGACACAAACGTAACCTCAAGCGACTTCAATACTGTCAAGGCACTTGTTCAAGGTGATGTAACTCAGTTCATGGGTTTCAACTTCATTATGACAAATCGTCTTGCGATCTCTGGCAGCACTCGCTCATGCTTTGCATGGTGTGAAGATGGCCTAGCGATTGGTGTTGGCAAGGATGTTAATGCAAGAATTGATGAGCGTGCTGACAAAGGCTACGCAACTCAGGTCTACTACTGCATGAGCATTGGTGCTACACGCATGGAAGAAAACAAAGTCGTTCAAATCGATTGTGATGAATAGGAGATTGAAGAATGGCTACTGTATATTCCGTACAAAAGACTAACTGGAACCAAACAGTTCCAGCGGTCAACAACAAGACCAATGAAATGGGTGGTCGTGTTCGTATCGCTCATGGCGTTTATGAGGCATCTTCCCTCGCATCAGGTGACGTTATTGAGATGTTTAACATCCCAAATGGCGCACGCTTGATCGAAGGTTCGCTGGCTCACGATGCTCTTGGTGGCTCAACAACTTTGTCTGTAGGTTATGCCGCACACACTGACAGCAGCGGTTCAGCCGTTTCTGCTGGTGCAGCAGCATACAAAGCAGCAGCAGCTTCAACAGGCGCACAGAAGGTAGACATCCTTGCTACCCTTGCTCTTGGTTCTGGCACTGTTGTAGATGCAGACAAAGATGGCTTGCCAGTTTCCGTCACAATGGGCGGTGCTGCTGGTACAGGCACTATTGAAGTCACAATCAAGTGGGTTCTTGACTGATTTGGTTGGGGCGGCTTTTGTCGCCCCTTCCTTCCTATTAGGAGTGGGTCATGCCATCTGTTGTTGATATTTGTAACGAAGCTATGGACTTGCTGGGTGCAGCAACCATTACCTCACTAACTGAAAATTCAAAAGAAGCGCGACTTTGTAACCGCAAGTTTGATACTGTGCGGGATTCAGTATTACGCGCACATCCTTGGAATGTGGCTATCTCTAGGGCAGCATTGGCTGCTAACAGTACAGCCCCAGCATTTGGGTTTACCTACCAGTTTCCATTGCCCACTGATCCTTATTGCTTGCGGGTTTTGTCTTTCTGGAACTCAAACGTAAATAATGAACTTGCTGCTTATGACAGCAACATTATGTTTAAAATTGAAGGACGCAGTATTCTTAGCAATGAGAATGATTGCCGGATTGTTTACATATCCCGCGTCACAGATACAGAGCAGTTCGATCCTTTGCTTTCAACCACCATAGCGCACCGTCTTGCTGCTGACACAGCCTATGCAATCACCGGCAGCAACAGTGTTTCCCAGCAAATGTTTGCTCTTTATGAAAGCCGATTAAAGGAAGCAAAGGGTGTGGATTCTATGGAAGGCTACCCAGAGCAGCCAGTAGCGGATTACTTTATCGACATCAGGTATTAAAACATGGCGCGTGTATCCAGCATTATTACTAACTTCCGCGCTGGTGCTATATCGCCGCGTCTTGAAGGCCGTATTGATTTAGAAAAATACAGTCAAGCTGCCAAGACATTGCAGAATATGATTGTGTTCCCGCAAGGCGGTGTGACTAGACGGCCTGGAACATACTACGCCACCACATCAAAAGATGGCGGCAAGGTAAAGCTAATCGACTTTGAATTTAGTGATGAGCAAGCTTACATCCTTGAGTTTGGTGCTAATTACATCCGCATAATTAAAGATGGTGGATTAGTAACTGAGACAACCAAATCTATTACTGCTGTGACACAGGCAAACCCTGCCGTTGTAACCTCTGCATCACATGGATATTCAAATGGTGATAGAGTATTCGTGACCGGCATCGTGGGAATGACACAGCTAAACAACCGTGAGTTTACTGTAGCTGGCGCGACAACTAATACGTTTGAGTTATCTGGTATAGATAGTTCAGCTTACACAGCTTACACAAGCGGCGGCACTGTAGGCAAAATCGTTGAAGTAGCTACCAGTTATTCTGTAACTGAGGTTTTTGAAATCAACCATACACAATCTGCTGACATACTTTACCTTGTTCATAAAAACCATCCGCCAGCAAAGTTGGTGAGAACATCTGCTCATGCTGGATGGACGTTATCAGATATAGATATTATTGATGGCCCATATCTTGATGAAAATATAACCTCTACCACTTTGTATGCTTCCGCTGACACAGGAAGCGTTACTTTAACAGCATCAGCTAGTTTGTTTACAAGTTTAGATGTGGGTAGATTGGTTAGGTTCCGTGAAGTATTAGAAATACACCATGACGAATGGGCGGCATCTACAAGTTACGCAAACGGTGTAACTGTGCGTTATAATGGTCATGTCTATGAGCAAGTGACCGGCAGCACCCAAACATCAGGTCTTACACCGCCAGTTCATTTGGAAGGCGATGAAACCTATGGTGCTATAACTTGGCGATATAAGCATGATGGAACTGGTTATCTAAAAATAACAGCGTTTACTAACGCGACTACAGTAACAGCCTTAGTGAAGAACTCTACAGGCGTTTTGCCAGATCATGTGGTTGGATCAGGCAATGCCACAGACAAGTGGTCTTTAGGGGCGTTTGGCGGCGATCAGGGCTATCCTAGAGCCATTGGCTTCTATGAGGAGCGTTTATACCTAGCTGGCACTACAGGCCAGCCACAGACGATATTTGGCAGCGTATCGGCTGACTTTGAAAACCATGCACCTGGAACATTAGATGACAGCGCAGTTAACTTTACTATTGCGTCTGACAAAGTGAACGTGATTAAGCATATTCTTCCAGCGCGGTTCTTACAGTTGCTTACAACCAGTGCTGAATTTACATTGTCAGGCGGGTCTGGAACCACGCCAGTATCGCCAACAAATGTTAACGTGTTGCGTGAAACCACATTTGGCACATCAGATGTTCGGCCTCTACGCGCTGGAAACAGCACGATCCTTATTCAGAAAGGCCAAGAAAAAGTAAAGGAAATAACTTTTGACTTGGACACTGATGGATTGCTGGGCATTGATCTTAGCATTTTAGCTGATCATATCCCTCGCGGTGGTTTAACTGACATGGTTTGGCAGCAAGAGCCAGAACTTATTTTATGGTTCGTACATTCAGACGGACGTTTGATTGGCCTGACATATGACCGCGCTAACGGTGCTATTGGCTGGCATGAGCATCCTTTAGGCGGTGATGCTGTTGTAGAAAGTGTAGCCGCTATCCCAAGTGGGTCAGAAGACCAGATTTATTTGTCTGTTAAACGTACAATTGACGGCAGCACAGTGCGTCATATCTGCTACATGACACCTATATATTTCAATGATAATATACTGGATGCCTTTTTTGTAGACAGCGGCCTGACATATGACGGCAGCGCAACATCTACAATTAGCGGCTTGAACCATTTAGAGGGTGAAACAGTATCAATCCTAGCTGATGGCTCTACACACGCGGATAAGGTAGTCACTGGCGGCACTATAACTTTGGATAGAGATGCGTCTAAAGTACACGTTGGTTATAGCTACACATCATATATTGAAACACTGCGCTTAGAAGCCGGTGCTGATGATGGTGTTGCTCAAGGGAAAATCAAGCGTATTCACGGCGTAACGGCTAGGTTCTTGAACTCAGTAGGCGCAGAGATTGGCCCATCAGTTAACAGTCTGGATAGAGTTCCGTTCCGCGATAGCAGCATGGCAATGAACCAAGCTGTTCCAATGTTTACTGGCGATAAGGAAGTGTCATTCCCATCAGGATATGACAACGATGCCAAAATTGTGATACAACAGACACAGCCACTTCCAATGACGGTACTGGCTATTATGAGAAGGTCAAATACTTTTGATGCTTAAAATTGTGCCATTTAAAAAGGAACATATTGAGCAAATTGAAACCCGCTATCATTTTCCAGATGCGGCAAAGGTAGCATTTACAAGTGATGATTCTATGGTGGCTTATACAGGTATGATGGGTGAAAAGATATTTGCTCTAGGTGGCGTGTATCAGTTATGGCAGGGCGTTGCTGAAGCGTTCTTTATTATGTCATCACACGCATACGACAAGCCTTTGACTGCGGCTAAGTATTCACGCGCTATGCTTGACCACATCCAAGAACAAAACAATTATAATAGGTTGCAAGCTAGTGTTAGTTGCAACGATGAAGAAGCTGTAAGATTTATTGGTTGGCTAGGTTTTGAAAATGAGGGGCTAATGAGAAAGTTTGGGCTGGATGGCACTGACTACTATCGTTACGCAAGGGTGCAGTAATGAGTGCAGAACTAGCAGCAGCGGGAACCGTTGTCGGTGGAGTAATGAGTTTTAAAGGGCAGCAAGCCCAAGCCAAACAAGTTCAACAGATCGCTGAGTACAATGCTAAAGTGGCAGAAAACGAAAAGGTCGCTCTTGCTGAAGTAAAGGCAAGAGAGGAAGTTAGATTACGCGCACAATCAGAGCAGCTTGTCAGCAAACAAAGAACAATGACTGCTGCTTCTGGTGTGCAAATGACAGGAAGCCCAGCGTTGGCCTTGGCTGACACTTTCTTTGCAACAGAATCAGATGCCTTAAATATTCAGCAAGCTAGTAACAGAGAGCAAGCAGCAAAAACACAGGAAGCCGCAATGACGCGATTAGAGGGCAGGGCAAAAGCTTCTGGACTTAAATATCAGTCATACGCCAGCCTTATTAACAGCGGTTCTAAAGCCGCAACTTTGATGGGATAAGACATGCCAAAGATACCCCTATATAATCAAGGTTTAGGTTCTGCCATTGATGTTAAGCCAGTTCAAGGCGTTCGTGCCAATGAAGGGGCATTTACTGCCGCACAAAAGGGCTTCACTGCTCTAGGTGAGACTATCCAAGATGTTTCATTTAAATTTGGGATGATGGAGAAGCAGCAAGAGACTGAGCGTAAAACAAATGAGGAAGCAACGCGATTAAGAGATGCTGCCGATAACTTTAATATGTCCAATCAGGACACAGATACGGAAAGCTTTGTAAATAATTTTAAAAAATTCCAAACAGAGCAAATGACTTCTGTAGAAAAAAACATAGCTAATTTAACTAGGACGCAAAAAGAAAGCGTCAGGAACAGTTTAAACAATATCTTTTCTTCAAAAATGGCGGCTGGAAAGCAGCAAGCTTGGGGAAAAGGGTTGTCCATGAAGAAGACTGCTGTTGACGCAGAACTGGAAAGTTTGGCGCGTGATGTTTCTATGATTTCTAAGAAAAGCCCTTTAAGGAACATTAGAATAAGCGAAGCAAATGAGAAAATCAGACAAAGCCAAGTTGGTGGTTATACGTCTAAATTTAGTGAGGCAACATTTATGTCCACTATTGTCGGCAGTGACTATGCTAGTGAAATACAATTGGCAAAAACTCCGGCAGAAGTTAAGGCTATTCGTGATCGTGCATCACAAGACAAGGCTTTATCTTCTGGGCAGTTTGAAAAAATAGTTTCGGCTACAAATTCAAGAGAAGCCCAAACTGAAGTAGAGCAATTTGAAAATATTGTTGGGGTACTTGCTGAAGCTTCAGATGAGGTTAACAAGTCAGACTTAGACACAGCTAGACAAAAAATTATGAACAATGAGCCGTTTACTATTGGCGGCACAACATATGCAACAGATGAAATGGGTCTTAGTGGGCCAAACAGAATCAAGTTAGCTAATGTGGTTGATACATTAGGTAAAGACAAATTTGATACTGTTGCAAATAATGCAATTTCCACATTAAGAAATTCTTTGTCACAAAATGAACCAGACGTTGTTTTAAGTGATGTATCAAATATGTATTCGCCGGATATGATGAAAAAAAACGGTGTTACTGCGGATGATGTTGATGGGTTTGTAATAGAGACAGCGCAGCAAGATATTGATGAAGTTGTCAGGGCTGTCACTTCTGGTGAAATAAAAGATATTCCAGCAGCAATGGAAAAAATCAACAAAGTTGAAGCACTACTTAATACAGATAGTAGTGGCAGAGGGGCATTAGTTGGCAGGGTCGGAACCATCGGTGACGATGCAGACACTATATTGAAGGCTGCTGCAAAAGCTAAAAAAGACATAAATACAGCCGTAGGCACATCAGCTAGTTTATCTACAGGTACAGCATATATGAGGGCTGGTCAGTGGCCTACTATTGATCAAAGCGGCTTTAAACCAAAGCAAGTGCAAGCCATGATATCGCAGTCATTTATTGGCAAAGATAAAAAGTCTATTCCTGTATCTCAACAATTAGCCTTGCTTGAACGTAACGATGTAGAATTTAAAATGTTTTCACAGTCTCTTGGACAAGGACGGTCTGTTGGATTGGCTGGTGCATTTTTAACAACAGAAAACCAAGGTGCGCCAGAAGGCATTAAAGGTGATACCGCACAGCAATCAGAAGGATTTAAGATTGTTGAGAAGAATTTACGCTTATATAAAGTTATGCAAAGGTATCCATCTGTATTAACAAGGCATACAACAGAAGATGACAGGGCATTTTATGATGCAGTTGATGATCGGCTAGGCTATGAGAGCCTTGAAACCGCTATCAATAATGTTGCTCAAGCTAACAGATTAGAAATAGACGTTAAGCCTAAGTACAAACAGGTTTCTGAAAAAGTAGATAAAATTAGCGGTGACGCTTCAGACGCTTCATGGCTTACAAGTTTGTTTACGGACAAGCCAACTAAAGTTATGAATACTGCCTATGTTCAGAGTGAATTGCAGAAACGTACAGAGCAAAGAATACGCCTTGGAACTGACCCAAAGATTGCGTTGGAATTAGCGGCAGAAGATATGAAGCGAACCCATGCTTTCATCCGTGGCACTTTTGTAAAGATGGGTGATCAAATGCCAAGCAACATACAACAGCTTTCTGACATGGCTGTAGATGATGCTTTGAGAGTGCATCCTTATCTTTCTGAAGAAGTAGAAAAAGATGAATTAAGCATCATTCAGTATGGAGACCCTAATTCTTGGGCATTAGTCGTTGGTGGAGCAAATCCGCTAGAAGATCGAGATGGGCGTGTAATAATTTACAACACAGACCAGCTAAACAATTTGTTTAATGCTGACTTTGACAAACAAAAGAACGAAAATATAAAAGAATTTAACAGAAAGAAAGAAAATAAAAAGCAAGCAATGTTGTCGTACTATGATTTTGCAACGCCGGAAGATAGTATGCTAATCCAATCAGGGCAAGGGATTTACGATGGCCCATCTCTGAGTGAGCATTTGTCTGAGTTAATTCCTGATGACTTTATGGAAGCGCAAATACCAGAGGATGACACAAGCAGTGTTCCAGCTATAGTACGGCAAAGCGGTATGTTTAGAATGCAATCTGGGGTCTCAAGAAGATTTGGCAGTGGTGGCAATAAATAATGGCGGTTATTTATAACAATCCAGGGAACATTCGGGCTGGTCAAGATTATGCTGGCGAATTAGATGACCAGTATAAAGCTTCTGACGGAAGTGGTTATGTTAAATTTGATAGCCCTGAGATGGGGTTAAGAGCGTTATTTATTGATTTGCGGTCAAAGATAAATGAATTTGACGGTGACATAGACAAAATCATTACTAAATACGCCCCACCATCCGATAAAAATCCTACTAATAAATACATTGAATTTGTTAAATCAAAGGTTGGCAAAAGCAAACTGTCAGAAAGTGACTTGCCAAAGCTTGTTTCTGCTGTTGTTCAATTTGAAAATAAGCCTGACGTTGCAAAAAAATACAACAATCCAAAGTTGTTAAAAGAGGCATTCCAATTATCTAAAACAAATATGCCAAAGCAGACAAGGCTTGCTGACGCAAAAAGAATTGTGGGACTTGATAAGACTAATCAAACAATTATTGAGCAAGCTGATGTTCAGCAAATCCCTGCTGAACCTGACGTAAGTACGCAGATAACAGACGAAGACCCAAAAATTATTGAGGAACCGCAGCAGGAAAAATTAACGCAGCAACAAGAATCCCCAATAAACATTATTAAAGAGCCGCAACAAACAGTTGCCAAGCAAACAGATGACGCGCCGAAAATTATTGAAGAACCCACACAAACTGTATCTGTTCCAGATCAAGAAAGTTTGCCTATTATAGAAAATAGGGTAGAGCCTAAACAGGCTACAGCCCAAGAAGATGCGCTGTCTATTATAGAAGATAGAAACACAAGTGCTATAGCTAATTTGGAAAAGAACGATCCTATTAGTATCATTGGTGAAAGACAGACAGATTTCCAAAAGCCAAAAAAAACAAAGCCAGAACCTAATATGCCGGTTTCAGATGGGTTGCCTACGCCTATGCCTATGCAACCAGCTAGAACACCATTCCAAGCAATACCAAGAGAAGTTACACGCTCCGCTGAAATTGATGCGTTGTATAAGCCTGATGTTTCATTTGGAGAAGCTACTGAAGCTGCCTTCAAAGAAGACAATATGATGTCATGGGTTTTTAGTGGTATGCCTGATTATGAGCCTGATTATGATTTTAGGCTAGATGGAGAACAGTACGATAAATTAACAAAAGATATACCTATTGATTACCATGACTTTCTTGATAATGCAGTTAGCTTAAAACACGCAGAAGCATTAAGAGAACGCACGCTTTCATCAATGGAAAACGAAAGCAAGTTAGCGTCTTATGGGTGGGGTGGCGTTGGGTTGCGTGTCGCGGCATCAATTTTAGACCCAGCGGCGATAGGTGCTTCTGTTCTGACAGAAGGTTATCTTGCGCCTATGATATGGGGAAGCAAAGCCACAAGGCTTGCTAGGGCTGTAAGAGGCGCGGCTGGCGGTGCTGTAACAAACTCAGCGATAGAAGCGTACTTGGTGTCTCAAAACGCAGTTAAAGACCCATATGACATACTTTATGGGTTTGCTGGTGGTTTAATACTTGGTGGTGGAATTGGTTTTGCTCTTGGCAAGAGCAACGATGAACTATTCCATAAAGCACTTGTTAAGATGGACAAAGACACAAAAACAGCACAAGCTGCGGATGTAACTCAATCATTGCAAGATAGATTTGGAGGTGGTGGCGCGGCTGGTGATCAAACAGCTATACCTAGCATAGCGTTTAGTTCGGTCGATACAGGCGTTGGTGCAGCAGTTAATCCAATGTCAGCACCTATTCAAATTCCTGACTTGCGTGTTGACCTTGAGGATTTGCTAGAAGAAGTAGGTGATCCACCAGCGGCATCGTGGGGCAAGTTACGCTTTGATATGACAGGCGCATTAAAATCGTCACCATTTTCTTTGGTTCGCAAAATGGGCAATATCCTTGGGGAAGATTCCGTTGGTTTCAACCGTGGCGGCGAGGTCATGGAAAGCACAGCAGATTTGTTAAAGACAAATGGCATGAAATCAACACTAGCAAAATATTATCAAGTATATGATGGTGCTTATAAAGATTGGGCTAAATCAAATAGCATTGGATATTTTAAATCCACTTGGGGAAGTTCACGGTCACAGTTTGGTGAGTTGGTGGCAGACGCTATTGAAACTCCAAATGCTGTCCATGACCCAAATGTGGTTCGTGCGGCACAACGCCAAGCTGAATTATTTAGAGACACATTGCGTAAAGCAAAAGATTCTGGTGTCAAAGGATTTGATGATATTCCAGAAGATTTAACTTATTTTACTCATCTTTGGGATAGCTATAAGTTTAGAGTTCAAAACA